>JACCDZ010136906.1_pt1 | contig 43746 bp, 37 predicted proteins | sample 7449551 | NCBI WGS metagenome assembly JACCDZ01 (sample SAMN15323452, study PRJNA562643) | freshwater metagenome | isolation source: river surface water | place: USA:Blue River Watershed | collected 2017-08-18
AAAGAACGTGCAACATTTGTTATAAATACGTTAAACGAATTATATCCAGAAATTCCGATTCCGTTAGATCATAAAGATCCTTATACTTTATTAGTTGCGGTTTTACTTTCTGCACAATGTACCGATGTTCGTGTAAATCAAATTACACCACTTTTATTTGCGAAGGCTGACAATCCATACGATATGATTAAAATGAGTGTGGAAGAAATTAAAGAAATTATTCGTCCATGCGGATTATCACCAATGAAATCAAAAGGTATTCATGGTTTGTCACATATTTTAATTGACAAGTATAATGGAGAAGTCCCACAAAGTTTTGAAGCCTTAGAAAGTTTACCTGCTGTTGGACATAAAACGGCAAGTGTAGTGATGAGTCAGGCTTTTGGCGTTCCTGCTTTTCCTGTGGATACGCATATTCACCGATTGATGTATCGATGGAATTTAACTTCAGGAAAAAATGTAATACAAACAGAAAAAGATGCCAAAGCTATATTTCCAAAAGAAACGTGGAACGATTTACATTTACAAATTATTTGGTATGGAAGAGAATATTCTCCAGCTCGTAGTTGGGATTTAGAAAAAGATATTATTACAAAAACAATCGGAAGAAAATCAGTTTTGAAAGAATACGATAAAAAAAATACTCCGAAATAAAGAAAATTTTAGCCACGAATTTTCGAATTAAAAAAATCAATTCGAATTATTCATAGACTTCGTCGATTTAATTTTATTCGTAAAACAAATAATTCGTGAATTCGTGGTTAATAAAATAAAAAATGCTCCGAAATTTTCCGAAGCATTTTTATCAATTTACAATGTTTTCAAAAGTAAGATTACCAACTTTTACTATTTTCATTGCCTGCGAATAACTCAAAATAAAACTAACTGTTTCTTTGCTGGGTTTCATTTCTTTAATTGATTTTCTTTTTTTAGAGTAGAGTTTTGCCATCTATTAATTTAATTGATTATTAAACTATAACGTAAAAACTTCTAACTTATTGTGTGACTAGATTAATTTGTTAAAATAATACTGTTTTTTTCAATAATTTTTCTAAGATTGATAACGGCATAACGCATTCTTCCTAAAGCAGTATTGATGCTCACACCAGTTATCTCAGAAATTTCTTTAAAACTTAAATCTTCGTAAAAACGCATTTTAATTACTTCTTTTTGATCTTCGGGCAATTGTTCTATGATTTTTCTAACATCTAACTCCACTTGACTTTCAATTAATTGATTTTCGATAGACAAAGTAGAATCTGACATAAAATTAAAAATACTATATTCGTCTGTTTCTCTTTGAAAAGGCATTTTTTTGTTATGACGGAAATAATCAATCACTAAATTTGAAGCAATACGCATCACCCAAGGCAAAAATTTACCTTCTTCACTATAACCTTTTGTTCGTAACGTTTTAATGACTTTAATAAAAGTATCTTGAAAAATATCATCACAAACAGATCTGTCTTGAATTTTAGAATAAATAAATCCATAAATCTTTGACTGATGTCTGTCAATTAAAACTTTTAGCGCAGACTCATCTCCGCTAATATAGCTATGTAATAAAATTGCGTCAGAGTTTTGTACCTTATTTGCCATAATTATACCTTTTAGATTTTGGGAATTTCGTTTCTAAAAAAGAGTATTTTTATGTTATACGCAAATTGGTTTTTGAGATTAGTAAGAACAAATATAATGTTAAATATTTCATAAAAACAAATTTTTGATAAAATTTTAACACTTTAATTGTACTAAAATTTAATTAAAATCGTTCTATCGAAATTTTGAAATAAATATTTTATTGATAGACTTTTATATAATCGACTATAAATTCTTGTGGTAAGATGGAAGCATCAATAGCTGGTCCGCCAAAATTTCCGCCTATTGCAACATTAATGATAAAATAAAAAGGTTGATTGTAAGGCCATGTATCTTCATTTTTAACTTCTGGCTGAAAAGTATAAACCAAAACATCATCTACAAAAAATGCTATTTTATCTTTCGTCCAATCAATCGCATAAGTATGAAAGCCTTCTTCAATAGTTGGAATAGTGGTTTTCTTGGTGTTAATTGTATTTCCATGGCTAGCTTGTGTATGCAAAGAGGTAAACACAATATCAGGTTGTTTACCTACATATTCTAAAATATCAATTTCGCCACATTTAGGCCATCCCACTTCTGAAATATTTGCGCCTAACATCCAAAAAGCTGGCCACAATCCTGTTCCAACGGGTAACTTAGCTCGGGTTTCAATTCGGCCGTATTGAAATTCTTTTTTATCTTTAGTGGTAATTCTGGTAGAAGAATAGGAATCTCCTTCTTTTTTGGCTTCCACAATTAAAAAACCATCTTTTAGTTTATGATTTTTATTGGTGTACACTTGCGCTTCGTTATTTCCCCAACCGCATAAATTTGGACAACCATTTCCTAATTCAAAGTTCCAAACAGTTGAATCTAGTGCTACTCCATTAAAATTTTCTTCCCAAACTAAAACACGTTTTACTGATTGAGAGAAAGTCAGGTGACTAAAAAGAAATAAGACAAGAATCTTTTTCATACTATTTGTTTTTTAAAAATTCGAAATTAGCTTCCAAGGTTTTGTCTGAACTTCCGCCTACAAAAACTTTAAAATCTCCCGGTTCAGCTTCCCATTTTTGGTTGGCTGTATAAAACGCGATAGTTTCTTCATTAATGGTAAAAGTGATAGTTTTACTTTCGAAAGGATTTAAAGCTACCATTTCAAAACCTTTTAATTCTTTTACTGGTCTGGTTGTACTACCTATTAAATCTCTAATATACAATTGAACAACTTCTTTTCCAGCCACATTACTATTATTTTTTAAGGTAACCGAAACTAAAATTTTCCCATCATTTGAAAATGAATTTGAGCTTAATTTCAAATCAGAATATTCAAATTTAGAGTAACTTAATCCATGCCCAAAAGCGAATTGCGGGGTATTTTTTTCATCAGAATAATGCGACCAAAATACACTTTCTGGTTCATTCATACTTGGTCTACCTGTATTTTTATAATTGTAATAAATTGGTAATTGACCAACATTTCTAGGAAAAGTCATGGGTAATTTTCCACTTGGATTATAATCGCCATAAAGCACTTGAGCAATGGCATTTCCGCTTTGTGTACCTAAATGCCAAGCTTCTACAATAGCAGGAATATTTTCTGCAGCCCAAGGAATTGTTAATGGTCGGCCATTATTTAATACTAAAACTACATTTTTATTGACTTGATAAATTGCTTCTAATAAATCTTGTTGTACACCTGGTAAACCGATATCTGCTCTACTTCTACCTTCACCAGATTGTAAACCGTGTTCACCTAAAACCAATACTACAATATCTGCTTTTTTAGCGACTTCAATCGCTTCAGCAAAACCTGATTTATCAGTTGTATTGATATGCGTTTCCCATATAAATTGAGTTCTTCCAACAGCAACATCTGCACCTTTCACATACGTTAATTGATTGTTTTTGTACTGTTGCATGCCTTCTAAAACAGAAATAGCCGTGTTATCTTGTGCGGCAATTCGCCAACTTCCTAAAGGACTAGTTTTGTCATTCGCCAAAGCACCTATTAAAGCAATTTTTTTTCCTGATTTTGGTAATGGCAATAAACTGTTTTCGTTTTTTAATAATACGATTGATTTTTTAGCTACATCTAAAACCGCATCATGAATTTCTTTTTTTCCTACAGTTGCTTTTTCATGAGCTTCATTGCAATATTTGTATGGATTTTCGAATAAACCCAATTCGAATTTTACTTTTAGAATTCTTCTGGCTGCATCATCAATTAAAGTTTCTTTTACTTTACCTTCTTTCACTAAAGTGCTTAAATGATCAACATAAGCGTAGGATTCCATATCCATATCAGAACCAGCATTCAGAGCAATTTCAGCAGCGTGTTTACTATCTTTTGCAAATCCATGAGGAATCATTTCGTTGATAGAACCCCAATCTGAAACCATAAAACCTTGAAAATTCCAATCTTTTTTTAGAATATCTCTTTGAAGAAATTTGCTTCCAGTTGCTGGAATTCCGTTTAGTTCATTGAAAGAATTCATAAATGTTTTCACACCTGCATCAACCGACGCTTTAAAAGGTGGTAAAATCACGTTATGCAATACCTCATCACTTACTGTTACTGTATTATAATCTCTTCCAGATTCAGCAAAAGCATAACCTGCGAAATGTTTCGCGCAAGCTAAAATATTTTTATTAGTAGACAAGTCACCTTGAAAACCTTTGACTCTCGCTTCGGCAATTTTACTTCCTAAATAGGTGTCTTCACCAGCGCCTTCCATCACTCTTCCCCATCTGGCATCTCTTGACACATCTACCATTGGAGCGAATGTCCAGTTAATTCCTTCTGCAGCCGCTTCTTCTGCTGCTACTTCTGCGGATTTTTTTATTGCCTCTAAATCCCAACTTGCAGCTTCTGCTAGCGGAATAGGACTTATAGTTTTATGACCGTGAATCACATCGAATCCAAACAACAAAGGAATGCCTAATCGTGATTCTTCAACTGCAATTTTTTGAATAGCGTAAACGTCTTTTACTCCTTTTACATTTAACATCGAACCGACAAGACCTTTTTTTAGATCGTTATATTTTTTAGCTGCTTGACCTTCTTTAGGAGCTGGTCCGGTGATTTCCCAAAAACCATTATATTGATTTAATTGTCCGATTTTCTCTTCTAAAGTCATGATTTGAAGAAGAGAATCGACTTTTTTGTCAATTGAAGTTAGGTTTGAAGTTGCGATGTTTTTTTTAGGAGACGCACAACTCAAAATTAAACAACTGACGATTAGAAAAACTTTTAATGATTTTAAACCCATTGTGAAATTTGATAAGACATAAGTCAACACCAAGAATAATTGCTTGTTCTTGGTATTGAAATACTTTTAAAATATTTTATTGATACACTCTAACATAATCAATTTCCATAGCTGATTGCACGAAACTAGGAGAAATGGCTCCTCCGAAAGTTCCACCCATTGCAACATTTAGTATTAAGAAAAAGTCGGCATTGAAAGGTAAAGATCCGTTGTTAATAACAGTATGGAACAATACATCATCTACATATAATTTCACAGAAGTTGCCGTCCAAATGGTTTTATACACATGAAATTGAGTAGATGCATTTGCGATCATTGTAGAATTACTATTTCCACTTCCTCCAGAACTTCCAGGATAATGTAAAGTTCCGTAAATTTTATTTTGCTCGTTACCTTTGTGTTCCATGATATCGATTTCTCCACAAGCGGGCCATGTACTAGTTGCATAATTTTGACCTAACATCCAAATTGCAGGCCAAGTTCCACCTCCAGATGGAAGTTTGGCTCTAACTTCAACTTTTCCGTAAGTGAATTCAAATTTATTTTCAGATTTCAATCGAGCTGAAGTATAATTAGAACCTCCAAAAGTTTCTGCTTTTGCGGTAATTTTTAAGTTTCCACCTTGTACAACAACATTGTTAGCACTGTTTGTATAATACTGAGCTTCTGCATTTCCCCAGCCTCCTGCACCTAAATCATATCCCCATTTTGAAGAATCTGGAGCACCATCAGTATTAAATTCATCTGACCAAATTAAATTAGTGAAGTCAGTTATTGGATCTTGAACAGGTTGAATTGTTGTAAAAGTATGGTACCAAGCCAAAGCTGTATTTCCGCCCATAACTGCTCTCACCACCATTCTATTTTCTGTAATTGAAATAATTTCATACGAACTTTGACCAATATAATATCCCATAAAACCGTTATCCGAAAAATTCATCATGGTTCCTCTGGTTTGATTTGGAACATTATTGGCAACTACAACAGATTCTGAAGGTGATAATGTAACTGTTTTTAATCCAGAAGTATTATAAGAATAACATCCATCACTTGGAGAAGAAGCACCAACCACACTATTAAAAGCGGCATTGAAAAAAGTACTACCTCCATTGTCTAATTCGTATTTTAATTGTCCTCCATCTAAAGAAAATTTTAAAACATTCTCGTAAAGACAGCTACTTTCAGAACTACCTGCTTTTTCCCAAGGAGCGGCTTGATAGTAATGTGGATAATAATTTTGAGTGGCATCAGAATTATTCGGACCTACACCAAGATGTCCAGGCTCTGAAGCAGACCAGTACCAATTTTTATGAGTTCCACCGGTTAAAAACTGAACCGCTTCATCATCTGTAAAATCACTTTTTACTTCAACATCAATGGTTGCTGTTGAAGTTAAACCTCCTTTTCCATTGGCTAAAACTGTTACCGTGTACACATTTACTCCTGTTTGAGTAAATCTTTTTTCATAAACACCAGTTGGAGCATTTTGAGAAGTTCCATCGCTAAAAATATATTTATACGAAATCGCATTATTTGCAGTAGACGTGAATGTTACAATTCCAGAACCATCACCATATGGATTTGAAGCATCTTGTCCTTGAATTACAGCTTGAATTTGTAAGTTAGTGGGTGCATAAATGTCTCCAAAAACTTTATCATCTTCCTGACAACCTACTGCAAAAACTAGTGTTGCAATAAGTAAAAAATAGGTTTTGATTTTTTTCATTTCGAATTATTTTTTAATTGTGAAAATATACATTATCAATATAAACGGTATTGTTGCTTGTAGGTGCGCCAACATAGATAAGTTGTGCAATATGTGCTCGAGTGGTTAATCCCGTGAAGCTACTTAAAGGAATATCTAAACTCACCCATGCTCCCTGTGTAGGAGAAGTTATGGTAATTTCATGCTCTACATCATCACCTCCACCATAAGCGGCATTGGCACCAAAATCTACTAATTTAATTTTAAAACTTGTATAATCTGCAGACCAAACATCAGTGTGAAAATGCGTCATTGCTGTAGCATTTATTTGGTTAGATGTCGTTTCAATCCCAACAAAATCTAAATTTGAATATTTTTTTACAGCGCTTCCTGCAACAGTTAAATCTTGTAAAGTAGCACTTGACCAAGAAGTCGCCCAAGTATCCACTGGTACATTTGTGTAAACATCACTAAACATAGAAATCACATTTCCTGCTGGTAAACTTGGAGTAGGCGCGGCAGTTGTAAGTGTAGCTAACTCGTTATAAAAATACACATTATCTACATAAACAGTAGTAGTACTTGAAGGCGCACCTACATAAATTAACTGAGCAATATGAGCTCTTGTAGTTAATCCTACAAAATCTGACAAAGGAATATCTAAACTTACCCATGTTTCCTGAGCTGGAGAATTAATAGTAATTTCATGTTCCACATCATCTCCGCCTCCAAACGTTCCATTCGCACCAAAATCTACTAATTTCACTTTAAATTGTGTAAAATCTGAAGACCAAACATCTGTGTGAAAATGAGTCATTGAAGTAGCGTTAATTGGATTTGAAGTAGCTTCAACACCCACAAAATTTAAATTTGAATATTTCTTAGTAGCATTACCCTCAATCGTAATATTTTCTAAATCTGCTTGTGACCAAGACGTTCTCCAAGTATCAACAGGTACATTAGTATAAGTATCGCTAAACATTGAAATCACGTTTGAAGCTGGTAAGCTTGGTACTGGAGCGGCAGATAAATTTGTGATAGTTACATTTTGAATTAATTCTGTTGTGGCTACACCACCGCTTAATGCGACTACTCGAATTGCATAAGTTCCTGGTGAAGCATAAGTATGAGAAACCGTTTCCCCCTCCATAAAATCAACCGGTACTTCTGAAGGTACATCGCCATAATAAACTTGAAAAAAAGTTTCTAAGTCTGCCGTTGCAGCTACTGCTACAGATAAACTTGGACCAGGTGTAATGGTAACCTCTAAATTTGTTGGAGGTAAAAATGAAACTGTTAGCGGTTGAATAACTTCTGTTCTTTTACCATTTAAAGACACTCCTATAATTTTCACATCATATGTACCTTCTTCATAAGTATGTTGAATAGTTCCACCAGGACTAACATATCCTGGTTCAACTGTTCCGTCTCCAAAAATTATTTCAAACTGAGAAACGCCTTCCCCTTTTGGTAAGATGGTAACTTTTCCAGAATTATCTTGTTTTATTGTCATTAAAGCTGAGATATTAGCTGGAGCACTAATCCCATCAACATTTGGCACATCATCTTCATTGGAGCAACCAATTAAGAAAACTATCGTAAATAAGCTGATTATAAATTTAATATTTTTCATAGTATACTGTTTTAGTAGTTAGGGTTTTGTTGCCAATTTCCGTTAGAGAATTGAATTTCCTCAATTGGAATTGGAAAAATTTCATGTTTTCCAGCAATGAAACCAGATATAGAAATACTAGCTTTATTAGTTCTTACTAAATCGAAGAAACGATGTCCTTCGCCAATTAACTCTAGTTTTCTTTCCGCCCAAATAAAATCTGTTAAGGCTGCACCAGACGCAGAAATATCATGAAAAGTATCGCCAAAAGCTCGTCTTCTTACTAAATTTAAATATTCTCTTCCTTTAGTATCATTCCCACTTCTGTTAAAAGCCTCTGCAGCCATTAATAGCACATCTGCATAACGAATCGCTCTGTAATTGTTTGGGTTGGTTAAATTTTGATCGCCAATGTTTGCATCTCCTTTTCTTGGTAAATATTTTCTATTGAAAAAACCAGTATGTTTATAACCTGTACCATAAGTAGCACTAGTTGCCGCTGCCCAAGTCACAATATTTAAGATAGCTACATCTCTTCTATTGTCGCCAACTTCATAAGCATCATAAGACTCTTGAGTAGGCAAATTAAAACTAAAACCTGAATCGAAATTTGGGCCACTATAATTTCTGATTCCATTAAATCCAACAGCTACATTTCCTTCGCTACATTGCAAACAATCAAAACTAGCTCCTTGCGCATCTGTATATTGAACTTCAAAAACTGATTCAATATTATTTTCGTTATTATTTTCAAAAATGGTATTATAATTAGTAACTAAATTATAGTTTCCGCTAGTGATTACTTGCTCTAAAACGGTAGCTGCATCGGTAAATTTATTTTGGTATAAATAGGCTTTTCCTAATAAAGCTTGAGCAGAACCTTTAGTGGCTCTTCCTAATTGAGAGGCCGTTGGATTTAAGTTAGCTATTGCAAATAACAAATCAGATTCAATTGACGCATATACTTCTGCAGTAGAAGCTCTTGGAATTGTTTTTTCGTCACCAACTTTGAATCTTTTATCTCCATTTAGAGGAATACCACCAAACCATTTTACTAATTCGAAATGATAATAAGCACGAAGAAAACGAGTTTCTGCAATTACTTGATTTTTGTTAGGAAAATCGGTTTTATCTTTAAACTCTAAAATATAGTTACATCTTTGAACACCTGCAAACATCCAATCCCAAATATTTTTAAGGTTTGAATTTACTGCAGAATGGTTCATTTCATCAATTTGTTGAATTCCTACTACATCATTAACACTTTCTCCTCCAGAAACAGTATTATCTGAAGCAATTTCACCTACCAAAACATTCATAAAACTAGAATGTAATAAATCATAAGCGCCAACAAGAGCATCTTGATAATCTTGTTCCGAATTAAAATAATTTTCAGAATCGATTGAATATTGTGCATCTCTATCGACAAATTCATCTGAACAAGACAAAATTGTTACTATCGAGAACAGAAAAACAGTGGTTACTATTATATATTTTTTCATGATAATAAGATTAAAAGTTAAGATTTAAACCAAACATATAGGTTCTTGGAGTTGGATAAAAACCATAGTCAATTCCGCCACCGATAGCTGAACCATTAGTTGCTGCAGGATCAAAACCTCTGTATTTTGTAAAAGTGTACACATTATTTATGGCCGCATAAAAACGAAGTTTTGTTATCCCAAAGTTTTTAATGACTTTTTCGCCTAATGAATATCCTAATTGAATATTTTGAATTCTGAAGAAAGAAGCATCTTCTACGAAATAACTAGAAAACAAATTGTTGTTGGTCGCTCCGGTTGTAACTCTTGGAACGGTATTACTTGTTCCTTCACCTGTCCAACGGTCTAAAACATAATTTAATTTATTTAAATCCGATAAAGTTCGTTCGTAGTTTCTTACCATATCGTTGCCAATTGAAGCATAAGAATACGCAGCAAAATCGACATTTTTGTATTTAATATTTGTATTGAAACCTAAGGTAAATTCTGGTAACGGACTTCCGATTTTAGTTCTGTCGTTCAAATTGATAATTCCATCACCATTTACATCTTTGAAGCGAATATCACCAGGTGCACTAGCAGCTCCTAAAGAAGCTTGAGAAGGATGTGCGTCGATTTCCGCTTGGTTTTGAAAAATACCATCAGCTTGTAATCCGTAGAAATAACCGATAGATTCTCCTTCTTGCATTCTTGAAATGGCAGGTTGTCCAACACCAAATGAACCAGCTTCAATAATTCCTCTACTATCACTTACTTTTGTAACTACATTATCAATAGTTGTAAGGTTTGAATTCACACTAAAAGATAAATTGTTATTAATTTTTTTATTGTATCCTACAGAAAATTCAAATCCTTTATTTTGAGTAGAACCTGCATTAACTGTTGGTGGTGCTCCACCTGGTGCTCCTGCTCCAACTATACCCGAAACAGGCAAACCAGCAATTAATAAATCGTTTCTACTTTCTATAAAATAATCTGTAGTAATATCTAATTGGTTTTTGAATAATTTCACATCTAAACCTACATCAAATTTCCTGGCCTTTTCCCATTTTAGTCCTGGATTGGCTAATTGACCGATTGTTACTCCATTCACTAATGCATTATCAAAAACGTAAGTTGCTTCTCCATTTAAATATCCAACATATCCATTACTTGGAATTTTATCATTTCCTAAAGTTCCGTAACTAGCACGTAATTTCATTAAATTTATAGTTTCTATATTCGATAAGAAACTTTCTTTTGAGATTACCCAACCTCCAGTAGCAGAATAAAAATAAGCAACTGCATTATCTGGTCCGAATTTAGTGGAAGAATCTCTACGAGCAATTCCCGAAAGCAGGTATTTCCCATCGTAATCATATTGAATTCGGGCAAAATAAGAATTCAATCTCTCATCGTACACATAAGAACCTACATTTTTTGAAGTTGGTAAACCATTTGCTAAACTAATATCTGCAAAATCCCAAGAATTATTTGGCACATCAAATCCAGTTGCAAACAAACCATTACCCCATTCTTTGGTGTTCGAAGTACCAATTGTTCCTGTGAAATTATGATTTTTAAAACTCTTTTTATAATTTAAATATAAATCAAACACATAACTGTTGTCGTTAATTCCATTTTGAGAAACACTACTTCTTGTGACATCAAAAACTTTTCCTCCATAATTGACAATTTTAGAAAAAGATTTACCTTCTGAATTAGCCGTATTGAATCCAACTTTAGAAGTTAAAACTAAATCTGGAATAAGAGTATAATCTAAACCAAAAGCACCACTTAACCTTTTAATATTATAATCGTTGTATGTGTTTTCAATTTGTGCTAATGGATTGATAACTTCAATTCCAAAACCTGGAGTACTTGGAATCATAGAGAAATTACCATTAGAATCGTAAGGAGAAATGGTTGATGGTGTATTAATTGCATTAAATAAAACAGAACCTAATCCGTTTTCATTAAGTGATTTTCTATTTAAAAAAGTATAATTTACGTTAGTTTGTAGTTTCAATCTTTTTGTTAAATCGACACCTAATGACAAGGCAGCCGTATTTCTTCTAAAACCTGATTTATCTAAACCAACAATTCCTTCTTGTTGCAAATGCGAACCACTCACGGCATAAGTAATTTTTTCAGTTCCTCCAGAAACATTAATATCATGACTCATAATTGAAGCATTATTACTAAAAACCTCATCTTGCCAATCCGTTCCTTTTCCTAAACCTGAAACATTTGGATACGGTATTGGTTGTCCGCCATTTGCATAACTTTCATTTAAAAGCAAAGCATATTCAGTGGCATTTAATAAATTTAATTTTTTGGTTGTTTCTTGTTGTCCGATGTAAGTATTATAAGAAAAAACAGCTTCCGTATTTTTCTTACCATTTTTGGTTTTGATAATTACCACACCATTCGCTCCACGAACTCCGTAAATTGACGCCTGTGCATCTTTCAGAACGGTAAATGATTCAATATCACTTGGATTTAAGATACTTGGATCAGAAATATTTCCATCCACAATGTACAAAGGTCGGTTATCACCGTTACTTTGAATACCTCTAATTAACACATTAAATCCAGCTCCAGGAGAACCAGAATCTGTGGTTACTGTTACACCTGCAACTGTCCCTTGTAAAGCTTGTTCAATTTTAATTGGTTTTAATTGTTCGATAGTTTTACTACTTACATAACCAACTGCACCAGTTACATCTTTTTTCTTTTGCGTTCCATAACCAATCACAACAACTTCTTCAATAGATTTTGCATCTTGTTTTAGAGAAATTGAAATTGTTTCGTTTTTAGTAACTACAAATTCTTCTGAAGTATATCCATAAAAAGAAAAACTTAAAGTACTTCCTACTTCAATTTTAGAAACCACAAAACTTCCATCAGAATTTGTAGTAGCAATTCCTGCATTTTTTACTGAAATAGTTGCGCCACCCAAAGGTGAATTTGTAGTGGAATCAAATACTTTTCCTGATACTGTGACCGATTGTGAAAAACCAATGGCAGTAAAAAACAGAAAAGCAAATAGCCATAATTTAGATTTCATAAATAGTTTGTTTTTTAGTTACTTGTAAAATTAGCAGGAACTTTTAATAATTATCAAATCAGAACCCCTACAAAAAACATACAATCTAAAAAAACTGTATTTTTTTTACATTATTCGTAAAACAAACCTAGTAATCAGTACAAATAACGTTTCCTGTTAACAAATTATTTTTTTTAACACACTCTAAATTAAAGGCTTCGAAAACGTTGTTGTTGTGGTTTTGTATAGGTAAAATTGATAAAATGTTGTAGTATTAGAAAGATAAAATGTACTCTACCAAGCCTTTTTCATGTGGTAAATCCATTTTTTTACGCAAACGATATCTTTTGATTTCCACACTTCGAACGGAGATATTTAAGAGTGGTGCAATTTCTTTAGAGGATAAATTCAATCTTAAATAAGCACACAATCTTAAATCATTTGGTGTTAAGGAAGCATGAGCTTGTTTCACTTTCTTTAAAAAGTTGTTATCCGCATTGTCAAAAGCTTCTTTGAAAACCGTCCAAGTATCTTCTTCATTGATATTTTTATTGATTGTAGAAATAACAGATTTAATACTTTTACTTCCTTCATCTGAATTGTTTTTCAAATCTTCTTTGATTAAAGATAAAAGTTCATTCTTTTTTAACAAACTCATCGTAGAAACTGCTAATTCTTTATTTTTACTATCTACATCTTGAGATAATTGCTCATTTTTCAATCGCATCAATTGCTGATTGCTTTCTAAAGCAGCAATTTCTAATAACAAATTATTTTCTTCAATAAGCTTTTGTTCTTTTTCTCTATAATATTTTTTGTAGGTTTTATGAATGTAAACGGCAGCAAAAAAGCCTAAAACAAAATAAATAAAAACAGCAAAATTAGTTGCATACCAAGGTTTCTTAATCGTAAAAGTATAAGTAGCTACATTTTCTGGTTTAGAATTTGCAATTTTCGCTCGAACCTTAAAAACATAAGTTCCTGGTGGTAAATTTTTGAAATTAGTGGTAGTTTTAGCACTCCATTCACTCCATTGATCTTGTAATCCTTCTAAAACATATTGGTATTCTGCATTAATATATTTATTGTATTCTGGAACCGTATAACTAAAAGTGATATTATTTTCATCATGACGATACGAACCTTCTTCCTTTATAGAATAATTAATAATTTTTTCATCTAACTTATTTACAGAAACATTCGAAATAGAAACACTGTAATTTTTAAAACTCAAATCGTTTAAATTAATGGTATAATAACCATCTGTAGTTCCAATTAAGTAATTAGAATGCGACAATTGAGTAATATTTTCATAACCTAACATCGAATTGGTTAATGAAGCCGGAATAGGAATAATATTTTCTTTCAACTGATTGCTCAACTTACTCAAAGTAAAATAATGAATGTAATTTTTAGAGAACAACCACAATTTATTAGAATTATCTACAATTAATTTTCCAGAAGTGTATTCATCTTTTTCAAAAACTGCGCTTAAGTTTTTATCCTTTTCAAAGTGTTTGGTTTTCGAATTTAATTTAAAAATACCTTCTTTATTGGCATAATAAATATCCGAATTAAATTTTGTTAAACTAGCGTTTTTTCCTTTGGTAGGCGATTTATACGTGAAGATATTTTTCGCTTTGGCAAACGAACGATCCAATTGAAATCGGAAAACGCCTTTATATTCATGACTTACAAAAACCTCTAATTTGTTATTAATCTCGAAATATTTTGAAGAATAGTCAAAACCTGAAAGTTTATTTTTAAACTGCCATTGGTTCCCCACTTTTTGCAACACAGAAATCCCATAATAATTTCCTTGAAGCAATAAATTTGGTTGATTAGGAATAATTTCAAATTTCCATGTTCCAGAATTTGAAAAAATTAATTGTGCAGTATTGTTTGTTATGGTAAAAGTCCCAGAATCATGACCACAAAATAACGTATTATTGTATTCAAAAACAGACCAAACTTGTCCTTTTGTACCTTTTATAAATTGAAAAGCCGAATCACTTGAAGCATTTTTATAAAACAAACCTTGGTTGGTTCCAATGTATAAATTTCCATTATAAAGTAAGGAAGTATAAACTGTTCCTAACATTCCTGTATCGTCAGAAAAACTTCTAATTGGCGATTGTAAATTGATACAATTAATACCATTATCTAAACCAATCCATAAATTTTTATCTACATCTTCAAATAAGGATAATGCTGTATTATTACTCAAACCTTTATTTTGCGTAAGATGATATTTCTTTTTTCCTTCTGCAGAAACAATAAAAATTCCATTAGAAACAGTTCCAATTGCAAAGCCTTTATCTGAAAGTTGCTGACTGCTATATACACTACTAGAAGCAATTTCTGAATCCACTTCGGTAGCAAATTTGACTAAATTTTCAGCTATTAATTTATAAAAACCTGAATATTGGGTTTGAAGTAATAAACCTTCTTCTGTAGAAAATATATTAACAATCTTATTATTTTTTAAGGTTGGATGATTTGAAATTAATTTTTGCTTGCCATTTTCAATTTCAAATAAACCTTCATTAACCACTTGAAAATAAATGGAATTATCTACTTGAAACGATTTTAAAATTCCGTTTTTAGAAGGAATAATATTAAATTTTCCCGATTTCGTATCATAAATATAAATTTGATTTAACGATTGGAAAATCACCCATTGTTCGTAGTTTAAAATATTCCAAAACTGTTCATCATCAATTATTTTGCTTTTTATTTTTTCGCTTAAAGAAGTGTATTTCAATTTATTATTGGCTTGTCTGACCCAAAAACCAAATTCCATGTAACAACCTGTAAATACTTTATCTCCAACAACTTTTACAGAACGAAGAATGGTTTCATTTGGAGAAGGATATAAATTCCAATTCGAACCATTAAACTCTAAAAGCCCTTCATTGTTGGCAAAAAAGATAAACTGATTTTTATCTTGAGAAATCATCCAATTTTGATTACCCGCATTGTAAACACTTGAAGGATATTTTACAATAGGTGGCAATTGTTGTGTATAACCAAAAAAGGAAACTAATAACGTAAAATAAAAAAGAAAAGCAGCGTTTCGAATTGAATTCATTTGGAAATAGAATAGAAATAGAATTATAAAAGTATTGATAAAAAACAGAAAAAGAAAATGTTAAAAATAAAAAAAGCACGCTTCATCAGAAACGTGCTCCATGTAATAACCAACTAAATTATTCCTTGATAAACTTTGATGTACTAACTTTACCTTCAGAAAATGTTTTTATAATGTATATTCCGTTTTCAAGATTCGATACATTAATTATTGTATTGCTTGCATTAACTCTCAAATTCATAACTTCTTGACCAATGATATTATAAATTGAAATCGCTTCAAGAGTGTCCATTGAATTTATAGATAATACTGAAGTAACTGGATTTGGAAACATCGAAATCTTAGCTTCTTCAAAACTAGCAATAGCCAAAGGTGCCGCATAACTCACATTATCAAAATAATAGGTTTTTTCACCAGCAGTTGCACCATCTGTACCGAAATTAAAAAATATCGACATCATATTAAAATTAAAAGCCGGATTAAACACCGCAGTTCCTGACGCTTGATTATTAAAATCAAATTCCATCATTTGCCAACCTACTACAGTTGTGTTCGTTTGTGTTTCACAAGATTGTGTAGGATTACCTACAACTTCTACTTTTAAACGTACTGGAATTCCAGCATCTGGCGACCAAACACTTACATACACTTTTCGATTTGAAGCAGTAAATGGAATAGTGGAACTAAATCCAGCAGGTGTACTCATGGTTGTACCAGCCCATGATGCTGAACCAGATGTTTTAACCGTTCTAGTAACCATATTACTCGGATTAGTTGGGTCAACTACAAGTGTAGAAACATTTCCACCAAAATCAGTTACAGTATAATTTGTTGTACTTCCTTCAAAGTTTATAGGTAAATTAATTTGAGTTAAACAAGCTGAGCAAGAACCTCCACAATCTACACCAGTCTCGGTACCATTTTGTATGCCATCTGTACATGTTGGTGCCACTCCTTGTTTCGCTAAAATAAAACGCCACCAACCTCCACCAATCTGAAGATCTAAAGTCATCAAAGTAGTGGTTAATGAAGTAATTTTATAAGTAATGCTAGACGGAGCAGCACTTGGCGTAGTTAACTCTCCTCCATTATATGCTTTAGCTAAGCCTAAATATGCACCAACACCAGTAAGTGTTACAGTATTGTTTACTGTATTTTGCGACCATGTTGCTGCGTTAGAACCATTGTGAGGAGCAACTGGTGCACCACATGCATCTGAACCTCCTTGCCAACCTTCAATCCAACTTTGTGCACCTAAAACGTTGTTAAAAGTTCCATCTGCATTAAAAACATATAAATCATCAAAGAAACAAGCTCTTGTAGTTACATCAGCCAAACTATTCGCAAACCAAGACGTGTCACCTTGATTAGGACCTACACCAAATGCCCCGGCTTGTGGACTCATCTTCCAAGTTCCGTCTAAAGTTTGTGCATTTCCTAAAGAAATTATCAAAAGAAAAATAAATAAGGTAATTTTTTTCATAATATTTAATTTTTTGGGTTATTATTTATTAATTGTAAAATTAAACCTTACTTTTTTTAAACAATTGATTTCATTGTTATACAAACTATACACTTTTTACTTTCTATAAAATCTGCTAAAAACCTAATAATCAATAGAAAAAAGAGTAAAAACACAACTCAATACTAACATTTAAAAACCAAACTACACAAATATGTATAGTTTATGTATAGTTTTTAACATCTAAATATCCATACGAAAACGTTACCTTACATACATGTTTTGGTAAAAAAACGCTAAAAATTAAACTAACTGTCATTTTAGCTTAACAATTCTTATCTTTGCAAATCTTTAATAAAAACACAACGATGCAACCTGATTTTTCTACTTTAGAACCCAAAAAATTCATATTGATAAAAGGTGCGCAATTGCACAATTTAAAAAATATTGATGTGGCCATTCCGAGAAATCAAATGGTGGTGATTACTGGACTTTCAGGTTCTGGAAAATCAAGTTTAGCATTTGATACTTTATATGCCGAAGGACAACGCCGTTATGTCGAGAGTTTGTCTTCGTATGCAAGACAATTCCTAGGAAAATTAGACAAACCAAAAGTCGAATACATTAAAGGAATCGCTCCAGCCATCGCCATTGAACAAAAAGTAAACACAACAAATGCACGTTCAACAGTTGGAACTTCTACAGAAATTTACGATTATTTAAAATTATTATATGCCCGAATTGGTAGAACCTATTCGCCAATTTCTGGTGAAGAAGTCAAAAAACATACCGTTTCAGATGTAGTTAAACACATTCAATCTTTAGCATTAAATTCGAAATGGTTATTGTTGGCTCCGATTCATTTAGAAGAAGGCAGAAAATTACACGACAAACTAAAAGTCTTACTACAACAAGGTTTTGCTCGTGTTTTAGTCGACAATCAAACAGTTCGTTTAGACGATTTTGTTTCGACTTTAGAAATGATTGACGAAAACACCATGGCTGATAAAGAAATTTTATTGGTCATAGACAGAATTGTTGTAAAAGAAGACGAAGAGTTTTTAAATCGAATTGCCGATGCCTTACAAATTGCCTTTTATGAAGGTAAAGGCGAATTATATCTACAAGAACCTGATACGTCTCACCGTTCAATTTTTAATTCTAATTTCCAATTAGACGGTTTAGATTTCTTGGAACCTAATATTCATTTATTCAGTTTTAACAATCCATACGGCGCTTGTCCAACTTGCGAAGGTTACGGAAGTGTCATTGGAATTGATGAAGAATTAGTCGTACCGAATACTGCACTTTCTGTTTATGAAAACGCCATTTTTCCTTGGCGTGGCGAAAGTATGGGTTGGTATCGTGATCAATTGGTAAACAACTCACATCACTTCGATTTTCCAATTCACAAACCGTATTTCGAATTATCGGACGAACAAAAAGCTTTAATTTGGACAGGAAATAAATATTTCACAGGTTTAAACGAGTTTTTTAAAGATTTAGAAGCGAATAATTATAAAATTCAAAACCGTGTGATGCTCTCTCGTTACCGAGGAAAAACAAAATGTCATACGTGTAACGGAAAACGTTTACGTCCAGAAACCAATAATATAAAAGTGGCTGGAAAAACCATTTCTGATTTAGTTGATTTGCCAATTATCAAACTTATTCCGTTTTTTAATACGATTGAATTATCAGAATACGATTTAAAAGTAGCAAAACGTTTATTGTTAGAAATCAATAACAGATTACAGTTTTTAGATAATGTAGGCTTAAATTATTTGAGCTTAAACCGCCAATCAGCAACACTTTCTGGTGGTGAATCGCAACGTATTAATTTGGCAACATCTTTAGGAAGTTCGTTAGTAGGTTCGATGTATATTTTAGATGAACCAAGTATCGGTCTTCATCCAAAAGACACAGAAAAATTAATTGAAGTGCTATTAAATTTAAAGAAATTAGGCAACACGGTTATCATCGTAGAACACGATGAAGATATCATGAAAGCTGCCGATATGATTATCGATATTGGTCCAGAAGCAGGAACTTTAGGTGGAAATTTAGTCGCACAAGGAACCTATGAAGAAATCTTAAAAGCCGATTCGTTAACTTCAAAATATTTAAACGGAAAAGAAGAAATTACGGTTCCGAAAAAACGCAGAAAATTCAAAAATCATATAGATGTTATTGGTGCTCGCGAAAATAATTTAAAAAATATAAATGTAACGTTTCCATTAGATTGCTTAACGGTAATTACCGGAGTTTCTGGAAGTGGAAAAAGTACATTGGTAAAGAAAATCTTATTCCCAGCGATGCAAAAAAAGCTGACAGGTTTAGGAGAAAAAGCAGGACAATTTACCGATTTAGAAGGTAGTTTTTCACACATTAAAAACATCGAATACGTAGACCAAAATCCAATCGGAAGAAGTTCACGTTCGAATCCAGTAACATACATCAAAGCTTATGATGATATCAGAGAATTATACGCCAAACAAACAACATCAAAATTAAGAAATTACCAAGCGAAACATTTCTCTTTTAACGTAGATGGTGGCCGTTGCGAAACCTGTAAAGGCGACGGAGAAGTTACGATTGAAATGCAATTTATGGCAGATGTGCATTTAGAATGTGAAACCTGTAACGGAAAACGCTTCAAGAAAGAAGTGTTGGAAGTGAATTTCGAAGGTAAAAACATCGACGATTTATTAAAAATGACTATCGATGAAGCCGTAACATTCTTCGAAACACATGGTCAAACTAAAATTACACAAAAATTACAACCTCTAAAAGATGTTGGTTTAGGCTATGTACAATTAGGACAATCTTCTTCTACCCTTTCTGGTGGTGAAGCACAACGTATCAAATTGGCTTCGTTTTTAGTCAAAGGTGCGACCAAAGAAAAAATGCTTTTCGTATTTGATGAACCCACGACTGGATTACATTTTCATGACATCAAAAAATTATTAAAATCTTTCGAAGCTTTAATTGAAAGAGGACATTCTATTATCGTAATTGAACACAATTTAGAACTAATAAAATGCGCAGATTACATCATTGACATCGGTCCAGAAGGTGGTGAAAATGGCGGACAATTAGTCGCATTCGGAACGCCAGAAGAAGTCGCGAAAAATAAAAAATCGTTGACTGGTAAGTATTTAGCAGAAAAATTGTAATTTCGATAAAATTTCAAGAGGATGAAATCGCCATTAACTAGAATTTTACGTAAGTAAAGAATAATAATTTAAAAATGCGATACATATGTTACCTCTAAAAAATAAAATTTAAACATATGAATACGTTAGAATTAAAAAATTGTTTAAAATTACAGATTGATTCAATTAATGATAAAAAATTATTGAATGCAATTTTTGTATTGTTAGAATCTAAAACTAATGATATAATTTATTTGTCTGATCAACAAAAAGAAGAAATTAAACAAGCTCAAACAGAATATCAAGAAGGCAATCATTTTGAAAACAATTTTGTTAACGAAGAAATTGAAAAATGGTTAAAAGAAAAATAATTTGGACTTTAAAAGCAAAAAAACAATTGTTTTCAATTCTTGAATATTTTGCAGAAAGAAACAAAAGTAAAACCTATTCTTTAAAATTATATAAAAAAATAAAGTCAGAAATATTGGTTACACTAAAACAACCTAATATTGGAAAGCAAACTGATATTTTAAATGTTAGAGGTTTAATAATAGAAAGTTATATTGTTTTTTATGAATTATTAGATACAAATATTATCATATTAAACATTTGGGATTGCAGACAAAACCCAGAAAATTTAAACTTCTAAACCCCAAAATGAAAAAAAACTTCTTCTTTTTTTTACTAGCATTTAGTAGTATATTCGCTCAAAAAAAACAACTTTTTACCGAATATGCCATTGGTGAAACTTCATCTGCAGATAATACTTTTATTAGTTTAAAAGCGAGTCAGACTTTTGGAATAGGTTTCGGAATCCAACATAATGATTCTTTAAACTGGGTCAAACATTTGCGAAATCCTTACACAGGTGTTATTTTACAAGTTGCTAATCACGGAAATACAGAAAAAATTGGATACACTATTTCCTTACTTCCTTATATTGAAAAACCAATACTTTTAAAAAACGAAAAACTAAAATTACTGACTGCGATTGGTGTAGCCTATCATACAAAAAAATACGACATCCTAGAAAACTGGGAAAACAAAGCCATTTCAACCGATTTTACTTATGCTTTCCGCTTAGGTTTATATTACGATTTTTTTCAAAAAAACAACTTTCAATCTAGAATAAACCTCAACTATTTACACTATTCTAACGGACATATTCAATGGCCAAACAACGGAATCAATACGTTAGCTTTAGGTTTAAATATTACGTATGATGGATTCAATAAAAACGAAAATCCAATTGAAAAAGTAGTTTCTAAAAATGATATCAAAAAAAGTAAGCAATCTTTCATTTCCATTCAAACCGGAATTGGAGAGCACGCTTTATATCGTTTTTACAATTACAGAAGAAATGTCTATTCAATAGATTTTATGTATGGAAAAATCTTTAACAAAACACACAAAGTGGGTTTAGGTGTATATATGAGAAATTACACAAATAACTACAAATATATTAAAGAAGGAAATAATTTAGTCTCACAAGATTATCCAGAACTTCAAAAAAATCCATTCTTAAATTCAAGTAGCATCGGAATTGGTTTAAACTACGAATTATTAATGCAACACGTTGCAATAGAAACAGAAATTGGACTAACATTATTTCGACCATTTTTCCCAACCGAATACCGTTTAGACGCCACTTTAATCAACAAAAAAACAGGACTTTACGAAAACGGAAAAGCAGAAGGCACAACCTATACACTAAAACGTTTTGTCTCAGGGAAATTAGGATTAAAATACTACTTATTCAACACTTACAAACAACCAAAAAACAACTTCTACGTTGGTGGACATATCGTTTCCAGACTAGGACAAGCGGATTATAGTGAGTTTACGTTGGGATACCTTTTTTCTTTTTAAAGTACGAGGTACAAAGTACGAAGTACGAAGTACAAAGTATGAAGTATGAAGTATGAAGTACAAGGTACGAAGTAAGAAGTGAGTTTTCAAAATAAAATACATGCCCAAATTTAAAATATACGCCAAAAAATAAAATATGAGAAATGATTTAATCCTTAGAACTAATAAATTTGCTATTGAATGCATGTTACTTTGCTCAAAACTTCCTAAAACAAGAGAATACAATGCTTACGTGAATCAACTAATAAGATGTTCGAGTTCAGTCGGCGCAAATTATAGAGCTGCTCAACGTGCCAAATCAACTGCAGATTTTATTAATAAATTAAAAATAGTTGAAGAAGAAGTAGACGAAAGTAATTACTTTCTAGATTTATTATTTGAAGTTTCAAAACTTGAAAATTTAAATATGAAAGAAGAATTTGAAACATTATTAAAAGAATCTTTAGAATTATTAGCCATAATTGTCGCATCAATAAAAAAGACTAGAGAAAATAATAAATAACCTTCAATATTTTACAAACTTTAATTTAAAACTTTTAACTTCGTAATTCGAAATTTGTACCTCGTACTTCAACTTTGTACTTCGTACTTTTAACTTCGTACTTTTATATGAAATTCAAAGTAGTATCCGATTATGTTCCAACCGGCGATCAACCGCAAGCTATTGAAAAATTAGCAGCAGGAATCATTAATGGCGAAAAATACCAAACTTTATTAGGAGTTACCGGTTCCGGAAAAACATTTACCGTAGCAAATGTGGTGCAAGAAGTGCAAAAACCAACTTTAATTTTAGCTCATAATAAAACCTTGGCGGCGCAATTGTATTCGGAATTCAAGCAATTTTTTCCAAATAATTCAGTGCAATATTTTGTTTCGTATTACGATTATTACCAACCAGAAGCCTTTATTCCAGTAACTGGAACCTATATAGAAAAAGATTTATCGATCAACGAAGAATTAGAAAAACTGCGTTTAAGCACCACTTCTGCCCTACTTTCTGGACGAAGAGACATCATTGTTATTTCGTCAGTATCGTGTTTATACGGAATTGGAAATCCTGTCGAATTTCAAAAAAATGTAATCAGTATCGAAAGTGGTCAAGCCATTTCTCGCACCAAATTACTACATCAATTGGTGCAAAGTTTATACGCAAGAACCGAAACAGAATTCACACCAGGAACATTCAGAATCAAAGGCGACACCGTAGAAGTTTTCCCAAGTTATGGTGATGAACCGTTCCGAATTCACTTCTTCGGTGATGAAATTGAAGAAATTGAAGCTTTTGATGCTCGCACTTCTCAAGTTATAGAAAAATACGATAAACTCAGCATTTATCCAGCTAATATGTTTGTGACTTCACCCGATGTGCTTCAAAAAGCCATTTGGGAAATCCAACAAGACATGGTGAAACAAGTAGAGTATTTTCGAGAAATCGGCAAACACTTAGAAGCCAAAAGATTAGAAGAAAGAACTAATTTCGACTTAGAAATGATTCGTGAATTAGGCTATTGTTCTGGAATTGAAAACTATTCTCGTTACCTTGACGGTCGTGAACCTGGAACCCGACCTTTCTGTTTATTAGATTATTTCCCTGACGATTATTTAATGGTAGTAGATGAAAGTCACGTTACTATTTCGCAAGTTCATGCGATGTATGGTGGCGATAGAAGTAGAAAAGAAAATCTAGTAGAATACGGTTTCCGATTACCAGCAGCCATGGACAATCGACCATTAAAATTTGAAGAATTTGAAGCCTTACAAAATCAGGTCGTATATGTTTCGGCCACACCAGCCGATTATGAAATGCAAAAATCGGAAGGAATTTATGTGGAGCAAATTATTCGTCCAACTGGTTTATTAGACCCAATTATAGAAATCCGACCAAGTGCGAATCAAATTGACGATTTAATAGAAGAAATTCAAGTCCGTTGTGAAGCCGACGAGCGTGTTTTAGTCACCACTTTAACCAAACGTATGGCGGAAGAATTGTCAAAATATTTAACCAAAGTTTCGATTCGTTGTCGCTACATTCATTCGGATGTGGACACTTTAGAGCGAGTAGAAATTATGCAAGATTTACGTAAAGGTGTGTTCGATGTGTTAATTGGAGTTAACTTATTACGTGAAGGTTTAGATTTACCCGAAGTTTCCTTAGTAGCCATTTTAGATGCCGACAAAGAAGGTTTTTTACGAAGCAAACGCTCATTAACACAAACCGTTGGTAGAGCTGCGAGAAACATTAATGGTAAAGCGATTATGTATGCGGATAAAATCACGGCAAGTATGCAACACACCATTGATGAAACCACCTATCGCCGAGAAAAACAAACCGCTTACAATACGTTACACGGAAAAACACCACAATCTTTAAACAAAAGTTTAGGTAATGCCTTTAGCGCCAATTCCGTTTCTACACAATATTTTGAAAACCAAGCCTTAAAAGCCGCCGAACCAGAAAGCGCTTACTTAAGCAAACCCGAAATTGAAAAGAAAATCCGAGATACCCGTAAACTCATGGAAAAAGCCGCCAAAGAACTAGACTTTATGCAAGCTGCTAAGTTTAGAGATGAGATAAAGGAATTACAAGAGAAGTTGTAGGAATTTTTGTTATATTTGGAAAAGTAAACCCGATAGCGCGGATTTGCAATCCGTGCCAGTAAAAACAACAAACTAAAAACTAATTTCATGAAATTCACAATCTATTTTTTAATTACATTATTAGGGCATACCTGTTTTGGACAAACAGAAATTGACAAAAAAACCACAGAAATTGTTGAAGAAGGAAAAAAGTTATACCAATCAGAAATGGCTTCTTGGTATGGAAGTGATATTTTCATGGAAAAATATAACGAAAAAGAAAAAATTGGCGGCTACCTATCTTACACCGAAAATGAAATCTCAACCTGTATTTTCTACTCAAAAGAACAAAATCCAAAAGTTCTGGGAACAATCTCATTTGATTCTACTTTTAAAGTGGAATCAGCTAAGACCAACTTAGTTGAAAGAGAACTTTCAAAAAATGAACTTGAATTATACAAATTAAGATCAGAAGCTTTAAAAATAATAAACTCTGATACTTTGTACAAAAGATATAAAAACACTAACCTTAATTTAATTCCAATTGTCATAAAAAATGAAAAGAAAGTTTTTGTTTTAACCGGACCACAAAACAATGGGGTTATGCTTTTTGGAAATGATTATTTATTAACTTTTGATCATAATTATAAATTATTAAATCAAAAACAATTGCACAAAAGTCTTATTCCAATTGAGTTTGGTAAAAGCGAAGAAATCGAAAGTTCCATACATAGTCATGTATTAGACGATTTAATAACTTCAACAGATATTTGTACTTTGATGCTCTATGGGAAATTTTCAAAAATGAAAAGTCATTATGTTATGTCTAAAAAATACGTTTCAATTTGGGACTGCAAAAAAGAAATTTTAGTAGTAATGACTAGAGAAGCATTTGAAAAAATTAAATAAAGCAATAACACTACGATAGCTACGATAGCGCGGATTTGCAATCCGTGCCAACTAAAACCACACCAAACTCCCGCTGCGCAAAGTCTCCAGACTTTGAGCCTCACACAACCCGCTGCGCAAAGTCTCCCGACTTTGAGCCTCACACAACCCAAAAAACCCGATAGCGCATTCTATGATAAAAATCAACCACAATAACATTAAAGTACGGACAAACATCTATGCTTTTTATACTCTACTGAAAAGTCATATATTAGCTAAAATAATTTTTACTTACAAGAGCAACTGGGCCAATTAAGGAATATTATGTAACATTTAAACAACTAAAAATGAAAAAAATTTCAATCCTATTATTAGTACTTATTAGCTTTTCAAGCTATTCACAAAAAATTACTTCTAAAAACTACTACGAGTTTTTTGCAAATCCTAAACAAGTTAAAGGAAAGAAATTAACAACCGCTTGGGTAAGTAAATTTGAGGTTGCTACCATTTTAGAGGAAGAAATGAAAAAAGCAGGATTTGAATGGATTTCAACATTTAGAATTGTAAAACTAAATGAAAATGAATATGTAAACTCAATTTGTTTTTCTGAAAAATCTAAAGTTGGATTTTTATATGAAGGAAGTCACAACGCTTTTCCAAATCCTAACGGAAGAAAAATTAAAAGTATGTACAAAGAGATGACAGGAAATGATTATGCAGAAAAAATTGTAAAAATCAATGATGATGCTGATTTTGTCAAAATTAAAGAAGTTCCAAATAATTTCTACATCCTTAAAGAAGATCCTTATTGGTATCAATATACAGACAACTCAGATGACGATAAAAACCTTGTTACAAAAGAAATAATTTTAGAAATATTGAGAAGCGATATAAAAGAAATCATATCTAGCTTCAAAAAATAAGTTCAAAATTAGGAAACTTTACACAGCATACAACCATCCCAAATTAAATCAATAAATCTGTGTAATTCGCCGCTACAATTCTTCCAACTTTTCACAACTTACTATTCACTATTCACAACTCACCAAAAATTCGTAAATTTATATCCTTCTAAAACTCCGATAGCGCGGATTTGCAATCCGTGCCAACTAAAACCACACCAAACACCTATACAATATCTGTCAAACTAAGCTTCTCTAAACACAAGTAAACAATTCGAAAATTCTCGGCTAACTAATACACAAAACACTTCGGTACCTAAACACAAACATTTTTTCTTAACTTTATGCCTTTAATCTTATCATCATGAAAAAATTACAATTCAAAACAAACATCAATGCTCCAGCAGCTCAAGTTTATGATTGCATGCTTGGCATCAATCATAAAGCAACTTACGAACAATGGACTTCTATATTCAACCCAACCTGTACTTATGAAGGTAGTTGGGACAAAGGAAGCAAAATTCTATTTCTTGGCGTGGATGAAAATGGTGAAAAGGGCGGCATGGTTTCTACAATAATTGAAAATAAACCCAATCATTTTGTGACAATTCAACATAAAGGACTTGTTCAAGGTAATACAGAAATTACAGAAGGACCAGAAGTAGAAAAATGGGCTAACGGAATAGAAAATTACACATTCGAAGAAAATAACGGAACCACAACCCTTACGGTCGACCTAGATACTGACGAAGATTTTGTAGAATACATGAAGGAAACTTATCCGAAAGCATTAGATAAATTGAAAGAGATTTGTGAAAAATAAAACCCAATAGCGTTAGAAACCCGATAGCGCGGATTTGCAATCCGCGCTTTTTTATCTCTACACTTCAAAAACAACTTGTAGCAAAAAAATATCAGAAAAAACTGCTGCAAAATTTCCAACATTTCTTCGTAAATTTATATTCTTTAAAATAAACTTTTATGGAAAACAATAGCGTTTCGTTACACCGAGTAGTAACAGCCTCACCCGAAAAAGTATATCGCGCCTTTACTGATGCCAACGCTATGGCTTCATGGATTCCACCTTATGGTTTTTTATGCGAAGTACATCAATTAGAAGTGAAAATTGGTGGCCAATTCAAAATGACTTTCATTAACTTTTCTACAGGAAACGGACATTCTTTCGGTGGCGAATATTTAGATATTAAGCCTAATGAATTTTTAAAATATACTGACGTATTTGACGATCCCAACTTACCTGGACAAATGACAACTTCTGTTTGGTTGAAAAAAGTATCTTGTGGTACAGAAATAAAAATTCTACAAGAAAATATTCCAGCCATGATTCCTACAGAAATGTGCTACTTAGGTTGGCAAGAATCGTTAGAAAAATTAAAAAAATTAGTCGAACCAGAAATCCCTGACGGACAATAAATAATTCGATAGCGCGGATTCTTTTCCCAATAGCGCAGATTTGCAATCCGTGATCGATAGCGCGGATTTGCAATCCGTGCCAACTAAAACCACACAAAATACTTATACAATATTTATCAATACCCGATAACGCGGATTTGCAATCCGTGCCAACTAATTCGAAAATTCGCGGCTAACTTTAACTATACAAGATAACTTCACCCCACTTACACAAGAAAACAATTTTCCTAATGAAGAAAACTCTTATCCGCACGAAGAAAACTCTTAATCGTACGTAGAAAACTTCTGTACGCACGAAGAAAACTCTTAACCGCACGAAGAAAACTTCCATACGCACGAAGAAAACTCTTAACCGCACGAAGAAAACTTCTATACGCACGAAGAAAACTCTTAACCGCACGAAGAAAACTTCTATACGCATGAAGAAAACTCTTAATCGTACGAAGAAAACTTCTGTACGCACGAAGAAAACTCTTAATCGTACGAAGAAAACTTCTGTACGCATGAAGAAAACTTCCGTACACAAGGAGAAAACCCTTAACCGTAAATAATTTTAAAAATTAATCTGTAAATTTGTTCGAAACTCCATTAAAGCATTTTACAACTATGGACAAAACCCGAATATACAAACTGCTCTTTTCAAGCGTTTATCCTTTATACATTCAAAAAGTAGAGAAAAAAGGTCGCACTAAAGAAGAATTAAACACCGTTATTTTTTGGCTAACCGGCTATAATGCCTCCACGCTACAAGAACAAATTAATTTAAAGAACGATTTCGAAACCTTTTTTGCACAAGCTCCACAACTAAATCCGAATGCAAATAAAATTACAGGTGTCATTTGTGGCTATCGAGTTGAAGAAATTGAAGACGAACTGATTCGAAAAATACGTTACTTAGACAAACTTGTAGATGAACTAGCCAAAGGCAAAAAAATGGAAAAGATTCTAAGAGCATAAAATCTAAATGTATCATGGCAACAAAAAACCTATCATCAGAAGAAAGCAAAACGCTACTAGAAATTTTAAAAGTTCGATTTGAAAAGAACAAAAACCGTCATGAAAGTTTAGTTTGGAAAAACATACAAACTAAGTTAGAAGCGCATCCAACCAAAATGTGGTCATTACAACAAATGGAAAAAACAGGTGGCGAACCAGATGTAATAGGTTTCGATGAAAAAACAGATGAATATATTTTCGTAGATTGTTCCGCAGAAACGCCAAAAGATAGGAGAAGCATTTGCTATGACCACGAGGCTTTAGAAAAAAGAAAAGAACACCAACCTAAAAATAGCGCCATCAATATGTCAACCGAAATGGGTGTAGATTTATTAACCGAAGCACAATATCGCAACTTACAACTACTAGGTAAATTCGATACCAAATCATCTAGTTGGATTGCCACTCCAGAAAAAATCAGACAATTAGGCGGTGCGCTTTTTTGTGATTTCCGATACGATACGGTTTTCGTATATCATAATGGCGCCGACTCTTACTATGCTGTTAGAGGATTTCGCAGTTGTTTAAGAGTTTAAAAATAAGTTGTGATAATTTTACAAAAAAACAATTCGAAAAATTCGACAATTCGTGGCTAAAAATCTACTTTTGTCCAAAATAAAACCACTATCATGCAAAACATTGAAACTGTATTAAAATTAGAAGACGATATCGCCATCATTGAAGCGGTTGGAACGCACATTTGGAATAAAAAAGAAACGGGCGATTTAAACCATTTCGAACTAACATTCGTTTATGTAGACATTTTTGAAGCAGCCATGAACGAAGGCGGTTTACACTACTTTTTCAATACAGAAAGTGGCGATTTTGCAGCAGAAATTATCCAAGCCTATAAAGACATTAACGCCACTAAAACAGCAACTTTATTAACAAAAGCATTTCAATTATTTACAGTAAAATACACTTCCAATACTGAAGACAGAAAAAAAGTAATTGAAAAAATGGACGATAAAATCATTTCAGGTTGGGAAGATTTAGATGAAATTTTCTTTAGTGAAGAAGAGGAAGATGTGGTTGTATTAATCGTGGAATACATCAAAAAAAATAAAAACAAGTTTCTCAACTAATTGCTGTAACAAGTTTCCAATACTTTCGTCTTACTATTAAATTTAACACGAAAACCTATTGGAAACTATATTAAAAATCAGCAATCTGCATAAAAAATACCGCAGAGTTCATGCAGTAAACAACGTTTCAGTTGAAATTAAAAAAGGTAATGTTTACGGAATATTAGGACCAAACGGTTCTGGAAAATCAACTACTTTAGGAATTGTTTTGAATGTAGTGAATAAAACTTCAGGAGAATTCGAATGGTTTGATGGGAAATATTCTACTCACGATGCTTTAAAAAAAGTAGGAGCCATTATTGAACGACCAAACTTTTACCCTTACATGAGCGCAGAAGACAATTTGAAATTGGTCTGCAAAATTAAAAATATCCCATATACGAAAGTTTACGAAAAATTAGAATTAGTTGGACTTTTAGAAAGAAAAGACAGCAAATTCAAAACTTTCTCTTTAGGAATGAAACAACGTTTAGCCATTGCTTCTGCCTTACTAAACGATCCAGAAATTCTAATCTTAGATGAACCAACAAACGGTTTAGATCCACAAGGTATTAGACAAATTAGAGATTTAATTAAAGTAATTGCCAATCAAGGAACTACAATTCTTTTAGCATCACATTTATTAGATGAAGTGGAAAAAGTATGTTCTCATGTAATTGTTATTAGAAACGGAGTTACTTTATACCAAGGAACCGTTGATGGCATTACCGCTAACGAAGGCTTCTTCGAATTAGAATCGGAAAATTTAGAACAACTACAAACCGCTTTGCAGCACTTTTCTCAAATTGAAAAAATTGAAAAAGACGAAAATAAATTATTAGTGTATCTAAAAAGCAATTTAGATCCAGCAGAATTAAATTCGCATTTATTCAAACAAAATATCACGTTAACACATTTGGTAAAACGCAAACACAGTTTAGAAGAACAATTTTTAGAATTAACGAAACATTAAAATTTAATATTAAGTTTAATTTTCGCAAAACCTCTTAAACCTTTAAACATTACAAACTTTTAAACTAAAAAAATGATAAGATTACTCTCTATAGAATTACAAAAAATTTGGCAAAATAGATCAAGTAAAGTTTTAACTATTATTTACTTTTTGTCCTTAACATTATTAGCAACAGTAGCACTAATTGAATTCGAATTTGGACCATTTAAAGTAAGAGCTGCAGAAAGTGGCTTCTTCAATTTCCCATATATTTGGCATTTTACTACTTATGTAGCTTCGTGGTTAAAAATATTTTTAGCCGTCATAATTGTTTCCATGATCGCCAACGAATACAGTTACGGAACATTAAAACAAAACTTAATTGATGGTATGTCCAAAAAAGAATTTTTGTTATCAAAAGTATATACCATCATCTTATTTTCAATTGTTTCTACACTTTTAGTCTTTATTATCAGTTTAATTTTAGGTTTAAAATACTCTTCATTCACAGAAGCTAGCATCATATTCTCAGATTTAGAATATCTTTTTGCTTACTTTTTAAAACATGTAGCTTTCTTCTCATTCTGCTTATTTTTAGCTTTATTAATCAAACGTTCTGCATTTACTTTAGGTTTCATTTTCGTTTGGTTTATTGGTGAAAATGCAGGTCATGCTATTCTAAAATATAAAATTTTAGGATACAAACAAGGCGACAAAGACACCGTTATTATTGATTGGGTAAAAGATGTTTTACCTTTAGAATCAATGTCTAACCTAATTGTTGAACCATTTACAAGATTAAGTTTTGTAAAATCTGTTACTACAACTGTTGGAGCAACATTTGAAAATAATTACGAAGTGCAACCTATAAATGTAGCTATTGTACTTTTCTGGACAATATTATTTTTATTTTTATCATTTTACATTCTTAAAAAACGAGATTTATAGTATCTTTGCAGATGCTATGAAAAAAATACTATTTACACTTTTTATCTTTTCATTTACAGTTAGTTTTTCTCAAAATATAACTGTAAATGAAACTTTTACACCACAACAGTTAATCGAAAATATTCTAGTTAACAGTGGTTGTGTTTCGGTTTCTAACTTTTCTGCAAGTGGAGGAAATTTTGGTACAGGTGAGTTAAGTTATGGTTATTTTAACTCTAACGGTTCAGGTTTTCCTTTTTCTGAAGGAATTATTCTTTCTACAGGAAAATTAAATTCAGCCGTGGGACCAAATTCCAATTTTTCAGATGATGGAACAGGAATTGGTTGGACAGGCGATAACGATTTAAATTTAGCACTAGGTTTATCTAATACCTTTAATGCATCTGTTTTAGAATTCGATTTCATCCCTAATGCGAACAATATCAGTTTTGAATATATCTTTTCTTCTGAACAATATTTACTAAATCCATCTTCTGGACAATGCAACTTTACTGATGGTTTTGCCTTTTTATTAAAAGAAGCCTCTGCAACTACTTATCAAAATTTAGCTTTAATTCCCGGAACTAGTACACCAGTTAGAGTAAACACAGTTCGCGGAAGCGGAACAATTTGTCCTCCAGCCAATGAAACGTACTTCGATGCTTTCAATACGGGTTCCTATCCAACTTCTTATGATGGACAAACTAAAATTTTAACTGCACAATCTGTTGTAACTCCAGGAACTTTATACCATATAAAATTAGTTATTGCAGATGAAGGAAATGCCCGTTTCGACTCAGGAATTTTCTTAAGAGCAGGAAGTTTTATATCCGAAAAAGATTTAGGTACAGACCGACTAATTGCCACAGGAAATCCATTATGTAATGGCGATAATCTAACCTTAAATGCCACACAAGCTGGTGCCACAAATTACCAATGGTATCAAGATGGAAATCCAGTTGGAACAAACAGTCCAACATACAACGTAACGACTGCTGGAACTTATGATGTGGAGATTAGCATCAACACTTCTTGTACTTTAACTGGTTCAATTGCAATTGAATATGCGCCAAACTTAGTCGTGCTTGACGATGAATTTGAAGTATGTGATACAGACATGGACGGGAAAGCTTCCTTTGATTTAGCAACCATTCAAACTGAAATATTTAGTAGTTTACCAACAGGTTTTACAATTGGATTGTTTGATACTACAACTTCTACTACTCCATTGCCTTCAAATTATACCAACACTACACCTTTCGAACAAATTATTTATGCACGAATAACAAATATTCCAAATTGCTACGGAAATATTCCAATTACACTAAACGTAAATGTTTTTTCTGAAATCATCACGGATGAAACTATCGGAATTTGTAATAGTACACCAACAAATATAAGCGCACCTAGTGGTTACTCAAGTTATAGTTGGAATACCTCTCCAATACAAACTTCACCATCAATTACAGTTTCTAATGCAGGAACTTACACCGTAACGATAACCAATGCGGAAGGTTGTGTAAAAACCAAAACATTTACTGTTGTTAATTCAGAAATTGCGACAATTACAAACATTGATGTAAACGATTTCAATGAAGATTTAACTGCAACAATTACTGTTACAGGAAATGGAAATTACGAATATTCTTTAGATGGAATTACGTTTCAAAGTAGTCCTGTTTTCAATTTATTAGAAGCTGGAGAATATACGATTTATGTGAATGATAAAAACAACTGCGGAGTTGTTCTGGAAACCTTTTTTGCTTTAAGTTATCCGAAGTTTTTCACACCTAATGGAGACAATTATAATGATATCTGGCAAATTAAAAACTTAGAGAAAAAAGGATTAGAAAATAGCAAAATTTACATTTTTGACAGATTTGGAAAACTTCTAAAACAAATAAAACCTGGAGAAAATGGATGGAATGGAACCTATAATGGCAACCAACTTTCCTCATCGGATTATTGGTTTGTATTAGAATTAACCAATGGAAAAACCGTAAAAGGACATTTTAGTTTAAAACGATGATAAAAAACTTATTTTTAGTTCTACTTGGTGGAGGATTTGGTAGTATAGCCAGATACTTATTGAGCTATTTTTTTTCTAGAAATAATGCTTTCCAATTTCCTTGGGCCACGTTTATCGCTAATATTTTAGGCTGTTTACTAATTGGCTTACTTTTTGGATACATCCAGAAAAACAACTTACAAAACGAAACATTGAAACTTTTACTAATCACAGGGTTTTGTGGCGGATTTACCACCTTTTCAACCTTTAGTTTAGAAAACATACAATTCATTCAAAATCAAAATTATAACTTAGCCTTAATATATACGTTAGCCTCATTATTGGTTGGGTTTTTGGCGGTTACTTTAGGATTTAAACTATTCAATTAATGACACATTTAAACGAAATTCAAATTTCCGAGTTACAACAACTATTAGCGAGTCCAAAGAAAATCGCTATTATTCCACACCGAAATGTTGATGGAGATGCGATGGGTTCTACTTTAGGGTTATATCATATTTTAAAACAATTAAACCACCATATCACAGTGGTTGTCCCAAATGAAATTCCAGATTATTTACAATGGATTCCGGGAACAAAAGAAGCTACTATCATTTATGAAGGCCCAACTGTTGGTGAAGCTATCAAAAAACTAAAAGAAGCAGAACTAATTTTTACTTTAGATTTTAATGCGTTTCATCGTGCTGGAGAACAAATGGAAAGCGTTTTAAAAACATTAGAAACCACTTTCGTTATGATTGATCATCACGAAAAGCCAGATGGTTATGCCAAATACATGTTTTCAGACATTGAATACAGTTCTACATGTCAAATGGTATATGATTTCGCACAACAATTAAAAATTGGTTCCTACATCAATTTAGATGCAGCCACTTGTTTATACACCGGAATTGCAACAGATTCAGGAAGTTTTCGTTTTCCGAGAACCACTGGAAATCTTCACAGAATTGTAGCCGATTTATTAGATAAAGGAGTAAATAATTCGCAAATTCATGTTAATTTATACGATAACGGCGATTATAATAAATTACAAATTTTAGGAAAAGCACTTTCCAATTTAAAAGTTTTACCAGAATACAAAACCAGTTATATCACACTTTCACAAGAAGAACAAAACGCATTAAATGTAAAAAAAGGTGATACAGAAGGAATTGTAAATTATGGATTAACGATTAAAGATATTGATTTTACTGCTTTCTTTACAGAAGTAAAAGAAGAAAACATGGTCAAAATTTCATTCCGTTCACAAGGAAATTTTGATGTAAATCAATTTGCAAGAAATCATTTTAATGGTGGCGGACATAAAAATGCAGCAGGAGGAAAATCTTTTGACAGTTTAGAAGATACAATAAGTAAATTTATTGCTATTTTAGCAATCGAAAAAAAATAAATTTCATAAAATGAAACTTTTCAAATCTATATTGCTTGTCGCATTGGCATCGTTCTTAACTTCATGTTCGGAACAGCAAGCTCGTAAACCTATTTCACATTCATCTGGTTCTTTCATGAAAGAGTCTATTGATAGAAATAAAAAAATGAATGCTCAGGAAAAAGAAACCATTGCAAAAATTATCAAAAAAGATACGGCACATATTTACAATATCTCAGAAAAAGGTTTTTGGTACGCTTATAAAACTAAAAGTACAGCAAACGTATTTCCTGTAAAAGGTGATGTAGTTAGTTTCGATTATGAAGTAACTGATTTATATGGCAATAGCATCTATACCGCAGCAGAATTAAAAACACAAACGTATCATGTAGACAAACAAAACATCATGAACGGCTTAAGAAATGGTATAAAATTGATGCATAAAGGTGATAAAGTAAAATTTATTTTCCCATCACAATCTGCCTATGGCTATCATGGAGATGATAAAAAAATTGGCACAAACCAACCGATTATTTGCATTGTAACATTAAATGATATTAAAACAGTAACCCCAGAATAATTAATTTTAAAATGAAGAGAATAGTAATTGCCCTATTTTTGTTAAGTACAATATTGCTTTCTTGCAATAGTAAAGTAGAAAATGGAGAATTGTCAGACGGTTTATACGCATTAATCGAAACCTCAAAAGGTGACATTACTGTTAAATTAGAATTTGAAAAAGTTCCTTTCACAGTAGCCAACTTTGTTACATTAGCAGAAGGAAAAAATAATTATGTAAGTCCAAACTATAAAGGTATTCATTTTTATGATGGATTAACTTTTCACAGAGTAGAATCTAACCCACCAATGATTCAGGGTGGAGATCCAATGGCCTCTGGTCAAGGCGGACCAGGTTATAAATTTAAGGATGAATTTCATCCAGAATTAAACCATGGAAAAGCTGGAATTATTTCAATGGCTAATTCTGGTCCAAACACAAATGGTTCACAATTTTTTATCACTACAGATCAGACTTCATTTTTAGATGGAAAACATTCTGTTTTTGGTGAAGTTGTAGATGGTATAGATATTGTAAGTACGGTAATAGTTGGTGATCAAATTAACAAAGTAAAAATCATCCGAATCGGTCAAGCTGCGAAAAAGTTTGATGCTGTAAAAGTATTTAAAGAATATTTTGAAAAACAAGCGGAATTACAAAAAGTTTTGGAAGTTGTTAAAGCAAAAAAAGTAGCTTCTATTGAAGAGGTCAACACTACAGGAACCAAAACAAAATCTGGATTAACATACAAACTATTAAAGTCAGGAACTGGAAAAAAACCTATTCCAGCACACGAAGTATATGTACATTACGCTGGCTATTTTGTTGACGGAACGCTTTTTGACACAAGCTATGAAACTATAGCTAAAGAAAATGGAATATTTGATGAAGCTAAAAAAGAAGGAAGAGGATACACGCCTTTTCCGTATGTATACGGAAGCAAAACCGGATTGATTCCTGGATTTATTGAAGGATTGCAAAGCATGAAATTTGGCGACAAAATGGCACTTATCATTCCTAGTCATTTAGGATATGGGGAACAAGGATATGGAGCAATTCCGCCTAATACAACATTATACTTTGAAATTGAAATATTAGAAAAACAATAAATATTTATATATGAAAAAGTTATTATTACTATTTTGCGCCTTAACCTTAACCGTTACTTCTGCGCAAACCAAAAATCAAAAAACTAAGAAAGTAGTTTTAGAAGGTGTTTTTGCCGAGATTTACACTAACAAAGGTAAAATTACATTACAATTAGAATTCCAAAAAACACCAATTACTGTGGCTAACTTCATCACATTGGCTGAAGGAAAAAACACTTTCGTTACCAATGATAAAAAAGGAAAGCCTTTTTACAATGGTTTAAAATTTCATAGAGTAATTCCAAACTTTATGATTCAAGGTGGATGCCCACTTGGAAATGGTTCTGGAGATCCAGGTTATAAATTTCAAGATGAATTCGATTCTACTTTATTACATGACAAACCAGGAATTCTTTCTATGGCAAATTCAGGTCCAGCTACTAACGGTTCTCAGTTTTTCATCACTCATAAAGATACACCTTGGTTAAACAACAAACATAGCGTTTTTGGTCATGTTATCGAAGGACAAAATGTAGTTGATGCTATTGCTAAAGATGATGTGATTGAAAAAGTTATCATACTTAGAAAAGGGAAATTAGCTAAGAATTTTAATGCGGTAAAAGTATTTTCTGATTACATGAAAATCAAACCAGAATTAGATAAAAAAGCAGCGGAAGAAGCAAGAGTAAAAGCGGAAGCAGCAGCAAAGATTGAAGCAGAAAAAAGACAAAAAGAAGCAGAAGCAAAAGCCATCGCAGATGCAGAAATAAAAGCAAAATTAGGACCTATTTTAACTGCTAAAGTTGCTGAATTTAAAACTTTAAAAGCAAAATCTACTAAAACACCTTCAGGTTTACAATATAGCATTTTGAAAAAAGGTTCAGGTGTTAAACCAACAGAAGGAAAAGATATTTACGTACACTATGCAGGTTATTTAGAAGACGGAACTTTATTTGACAGTAGCTACGAAGCAATCAATAAAATATACGGAAAATTCGATCAAAACAGAGCAAACCAAAATGGTTACCAACCATTTCCTTTTAAATATGGAAATAAAGGCGGATTGATCCCAGGTTTCTTAGAAGGAATTAACAACATGAATTTCAATGATAAAGCTATTTTCTTCATTCCTTCGAACTTAGGATATGGTGAAAAAGGCGCTGGAAATGTAATTCCACCAAATAGCAACATTATTTTTGAAGTGGAAATTTTAGAAAGTTTACCTTCTGCTCCTGCACCAACAGCTGTAAAACAATAAAACTAATATTATATAAAAAAACTCATCTTATACTTAAACAAGATGAGTTTTTTTTTATACAATCATGTGGAAACTATTCTTTTATTTCGACGCTTAATCCTACACCAATTATATTTGGAACAAATCCAAATTTAGATTTAGGAGAAAATTTCACTATATATTTTCCTTTCTTTAATTGCAATTTTTCTTTCAATAAGAACTTAACATCGCAAACATCTCCCATACAATCAGCGTTTTTAAAATTAACAACCTCTTCACCTTTTTCTATAGAACCATCTGGCTTTGAAACTTCAAAAATCACAGGAAACTCATTCATTTCAGAACCTAAAACATGACTTATTTCAAGAAACACATTGTAACTTTTACCATCTTCTAAAATATCAAAAGTATGAATTTTCACATCCTTTTCAGACCAACGTTGAGCCTCAATCTCATTTTCAAAATTTCTATATACTTGTTTTTTATCACAAGATAAAATGACAACCATAATAAGAAGTAATAATGTCGTTTTTTTCATAAATTCAAGGTTAAAGTTTTTACTAATGTATAAAAAAGGCATTGGATTTGTTTACTTTTGTAATTAAATTAAAATAATGGGAAGAATTTTATCAATAGATTACGGTCAAAAAAGAACAGGAATTGCAGTTACAGACGATTTTCAAATTATTGCGAGTGGCTTAACCACTATTCCATCAACTGAACTGATTTCGTTTTTAAGAACCTATTTTTCAAAAGAAAATGTGGAAACTGTAATTATTGGCGAACCCAAACAAATGAACGGTTTACCTAGTGAAAGCAGTGAAATTATTGAAAAATTCATTCAACAATTTCAAAACGAATTTCCAGCAATGAAAATGGAACGTGTAGACGAACGTTTTACTTCAAAAATGGCATTTCAAACCATGATTGATAGTGGATTAAAGAAAAAACAACGTCAAAACAAAGGATTAATTGACGAAATTGCTGCGACAATTCTACTACAAGATTATTTGAATTACAAGAAATAAATAGTACTTTTGATAGTACGATTTTCAACTTACGAAGTTCGATATACGAAACTTGAAACAAAATAAAACTATAACATAATGAATTTAGAAAGCCCAAAAACAAACGTAGAAAAATCAGCAGAATATATTTTTAATGCGTTAACAGATATTAAAAATTTCGAAAAATTAATGCCAGATAATATTGCAAAATTTGAAGTGATTGATGAAAATTGTTTCGAATTTGGTTTAAAAGGTATGCCAGAAATTAAATTAGTAAAAAAGGAAGCTACGCCTAATTCGAAAGTAATTTTAGGAGCAGCTTCAAGTAAATTACCTTTTACATTAACCGCAAACATTGATGCTATTTCTGATAATTCAAGTTCAGTTCAATTATTTTTTGAAGGTGAATTTAATGCGATGATGGCCATGATGGTAAAAGGTCCAATTGGAAAATTTATTGAAACTTTATCTGCAAATATGACGAAATTATAATCATGAAAAAGATAATTTCATTAATTATTTGTGCAATAGCATTTACTGGTTATTCTCAAAATAACTATACAAACCAACAAGGTTTTACCATCCAACTTTATTTTGGAAAAACAGAATACATTCCAGCAACTGTAGAATTAATTAATGGAAAAGTTTTAATGGGCGAAGTACAAGATTTTGATTCTCCTGATGTTATAAAAGTCGTAAACCCAAGTTCATTTGATCCAAGCTCTGTAGAATCCGACAATAATTTGACTCGTGCAAAAATAAAATTCAGAGCAAACGCTTCTGAAAAAGCAATTTATATTCCATCAGATTCTATCAATCAAATCTCACATTTTGATAAAGAATTAAACAAAGTTAAAGAATTTAAACGTTTACGTATTTTAAAAACAAAAAATAATGGTGAAATAGTAGATTCTGAAAAAAGTGTCTTCATGGCTTTAATCAAAAAAGATTCAATCAGTTATTATGGTTATAATTTATTAGTAGAAAACAGATACGCAAGAACCGTTTTTTACATGAATAACGCAAAGGATAATTTCGCTATTAATCCTTTAGATTTCAGCCTGTTGGATTTAATTAAAAAAGAGAATACTTTACAAACCGAAGTGATAAATGCTATAAAATTCATTACAAAAGATTGCCCTGAATTTCATAAAAAACTGGAAACAAAGCCAGAAATCACTAAAGAAATGAAAAAGGACGCCTTACAAAAGTACAAACAAATGGAAAAGGATATTGCGGAAGGCAAAAAGAAACTTAAAACTAGAAGAGAAAAAAATGAATTTGAAAGTGAAGTTTACTCAAATTATTTTCTTGCTCCATTCATAACCTTAACAGAGGAATACAAACAATCTTGTAAATAACAGTAAGCGACTAAATTATTTAGTCGCTTTTTTTATAAATCAAATCTCCAGTTCAACTCTGTATTATAAACCAACTTCCCATTTATAATTTCCAACGGACAATCGAAATTATTCGTATATAATCCGCCTGTTCCTAAACCTTGTGGCATTTTGTTGTTAAGTGTATAAGTAAATTGTGCAATCGCATTTAGTCCTACATTACTTTCTAAAGCGGAAGTCATCCACCAACCAATATTTCGTTTTTCGGCGATTTCTATCCATTCTAAACTACCTTTTATTCCACCAATAAAACTAGGTTTCAAAATAATATATTGTGGCTGAATGGTTTCTAATAACGTTACTTTGTCTTCAAAATTAAACACACCAATTAATTCTTCATCCAAAGCAATAGGAAATGGCGTTTGTTGACAAAGTTGTTGCATCGCCTCAAACTGACCCGCTTTTATAGGCTGTTCAATGCTATGCAAATGATATTGAGAAAGTAAGTGTAATTTTTCTAAAGCTTCATTTGGAGGAAAAGCACCATTCGCATCGACACGAATTTCAATAGTATTGGCGTCAAAATGTTTTCGAATAAACGCTAATAAATCTAATTCTTGTTGAAAATCAATGGCACCAATTTTTAGTTTGATACAAGTGAAACCATCAGCTAATTTTTCTTCAATTTGTTGCTTCATAAAAGCTTCTTCACCCATCCAAACCAAACCGTTAATCGTAATCGCATCTTTAGCTTTTGTAAAGTTAGAAGGAAATAATTCAAATGGTGTTTCCGACTGTAACGATAAAAAAGCCATTTCTACCCCAAATTGAATGGATGGAAACTCTAGTAATTCTTGCCAAAGTTGCTCTTTTCCTAAATGAATATTTTCACAAACCCATTGCAGTTTTTCTTCATAATCTGGGCGATCATCAACAGACAAACCTCGCAACAAACCGCACTCACCTACTCCAATTTTCCCATTTTCTTCCAATAGCAAAAACCAAGTTTCTTTCTCGGTTAAAACTCCTCGAGAAGTACCACTTGGTCGTTTAAAATTTAAGATGTATTGTTTGTAGCTTGCTTTCATTTCGTTACACAGAGTTTCGCAAAGATTCACAGAGATTCGCAAAGATTTTTTGTATGCTTTATACTTTCTTTACGAAACTCTACATAATAATTATTCTAAGATTCTTAGAATTTTTTTGAAGTTATCGGTTGGAAAACCTCTTTTTTCAAAATCGGCAAAATCAGCTTTGGTTTGATTCACCCAACTTTTATTGGCAGAAATATTATTGTCTTTATATAATTTATGAATGTCTTTTGCTTCACCAACTTTATTCGTAAACAGATAGACATGAGCCAATTTTAATTGATAAACTAATTCAGAAGAATTTTTATCAATCGCTTTTTTATATTGTTCTTCCGCTTTTACGAACTGTTTATTTGCTATATAAATATCACCTAAGGCACTAAAATCATTGTCTTTGGCGTGTTTTTTATCTATAATTTCTTTTTGAATTAAGGCAATCGCTTCTTCCGATTTTCCTTTTTTAAACAACTCAAAAGATGTACTTCTAATTTTATCTAAATAGTTTTGTAATTCACCAGATTGTACTAAACTTTCAGTAGCAATACTCTGCATTATATTTGTTTTCTCAATCGCTAACAATTGCTTGTACTCACTGTATTTATATTTCGCTGCGAAAACTTTTAAAAAAGTGGCTAAGTAATTATTCTTGTTCGAAACCATTTTGACCATAGCTAATTTTTCAGCTTCAGCTAAAAGTTCTTTTTTAGTTGATGCATTCCAACCACGACTCGCATTATAATCGACCCAAGAAACCACTTCCAAAACAATTTTGGTACTCATGACCCAATTTTTATTTTCGAAAGCAAACCAAAGATTGGGAGCATTTTCAAAACATTTTGTGTTTTTAATGGAAATAACTTTACTGTCTTTACTTACTGGTTCTTTTATAAAATAACATGCTGTTTCTAATTTTCCATCTTTTAAAAACTGATTTCCTGCTTTTTCAGATGTATAAATTCCGTACAAACAAGTATCATCACCAGAAAGCGAATTGGTTAACGTAATGGCACCAGCAGTTCCTTGACTAATTCCTGTCGGATCTGGAATCGCTTTTAAAATTGACGCCAAACTTGTCGTAATTTTTCCATTCTCATCAATTAGAGAAATTCGGAAAACAAATTCAGAGGCACCTTCTGGTAACTCGTCAATTTTAACTAAAGTTCTATTTCCTGAACTTAACTTAATTTCTTTGGTAAATGCACGTTCCTTATCCCAAAATCCATCTTTTTGTGCGAATGAAATTTGAGTAATTAGTAATAATAGGAATAGTTTTTTCATTAAATATTTTTTCTTTTGTTAAGCAATTTTAATACCAAAGTTTACAAATCGATACTTTGACCAATTTCCAACAGCATCAAATCTTTTCCTTTTTCGAAGAATTTACGTTTAGCTTCTTCATGATTAATTTCTATGTAACCGAAAGTATCGTAATGATAGCCTAAAACTTTATCACAATCCACAAAATCAGAGGCGATAATGGCATCCTCAACATCCATAGTAAAATTACTTCCGATAGGTAAAATCGCTAAATCTAACTTCGTTCTCATCGGAATTAATTTCATATCCATAGATAAAGCCGTGTCTCCAGCGATGTAAATGTTTTTATGTTCGCCTTCAATTACAAATCCGCCAGGTTGACCACCATAACTACCATCAGGAAAAGAAGAAGTATGAATGGCATTCACATATTTAACATTTCCGAATTCGAAATCCCAACTTCCGCCGTGATTCATGGGGTGAAATTGAAACCCTTTGTTACCGTAATGTGAAGCGATTTCATAGTTTGAAACAATAACTGCATCGGTTCTTTTAGCAATTGTTTCCACATCTAAAATATGATCTTGATGCGCGTGCGTTAGTAAAATATAATCTACTTCAATGGTATCCATATTAATATGAGAAGCTTTAGGATTTCCAGAAATAAATGGATCAACCAAAATATGAATGTCGTTGATTTGAATACCTAAACAAGCGTGTCCGTAGAATGTGATTTTCATAATTTTTAATTT
>JACCDZ010590474.1_pt1 | contig 43599 bp, 35 predicted proteins | sample 7449551 | NCBI WGS metagenome assembly JACCDZ01 (sample SAMN15323452, study PRJNA562643) | freshwater metagenome | isolation source: river surface water | place: USA:Blue River Watershed | collected 2017-08-18
AGTGACACCAATTTTCGACCTAGGTTTTATTTCGGGATTTGTAAACCGAAACGAGACAGCAACTCGCTCCTGTTTTTTTGCAGGAAGATTCGCTATTTCAAAAGCGACTTTATTCCGTTCTTGATCCTCCTTTCTTTCCTCAAAAATATCACTTGTAATAAGTTCTACATCATCAGATTTGACGGTTTCACCCCCTGTGATTTCAAAGACGACATAAACTCTTCGTTTCTGCAGGCTTTCTGAAGTCATATTTTGAACATGCAGAACTAACTTTGTCTTTTCATTGAAAATAACCGATGCTTTTCCTGTCAGCGCAGTCAACTCAACTGGATATTGAACTGCAATGATCTCTTTTTGCTGGCTTACGCTAGAAAATGATTTACCAACACTTGGCATATGCGCCCGAAAAGCCAGAACCTCTTGCCGTTTTAAAGGGGCGCCTATACATGGGAGCTGATCGTTCATCCGAAAAGAAAATGGCGTTTCGAAGGTATGAGAGCCTCCTGCCGGCAAAGGTTCTTTAAGAACAACTGAAGAAACATTTCGTTCTATCCCTTCCGTTGGCTGCAGAGAAATTTCAATAGCGCAAGACGGCGTTGGCATTCCTCCCGTATTGTGTACAGAAACTAGCATACGCACCTGCTCTGCAGGTTCATAAAAATCGATTGCCCCTCTCACGTCAACAACCTTCGAAACAACGACTGCAAGATCGTAAAGCTGTAGATAAACAGTTTCTCCCACAACCATTTGAAATATACCATTGATGCCTCTCATTCCATCTTTGCCGATTCTGCCATCTTGCCCAGCATCTCCTTGAGGACCTTGGTTACCCCCTGGATTAGATCTTGTCACCGTAAACGTATATGATTCCATCCGTGAACCGCCCCGTCCATTAGAGACATTGCGGTACCCCGTTCGCGACTCATACCAGGTATGGCTTGAGCCTCCGAGTCCTCCAGGACCGCCAACGCCACCTTTGCCCTCAGTTCCTGCTTTTCCCACTAGACCGCTTGCGATATCAGGTGTATTCAATAACATCAACAAGTCTGTTTCATCCGGACGCACATAAACTGTGACAACACCCCCATTACCGGCATTTCCTCCACTACCGCTATTTCCACCAGTTCCACCCGCGGTTCCTCTTTTCCCATTTTCCCCTACAGAATATCGAGTCGCGTTTGCACCCTGTGCTCCTTGTTTACCTACTCCCCCTCTCCCTCCATTTCCTCCTCTACCGCCGTTGCCGCCAGCAGCACGTAAGACAATGCCAGAGGAATCGTCCATTTTCAAAGATCCACTGCCATTGTCCCACTTAGCAATAGCAAGTCCGCCTCTCTTTTCAAGTCTCAGGTTAATATCAGTCGCATTTTTACCATGTGTTGCATCTTTGCCGTGCATGCCTTTTGCTTCAGGATAAGGGGCCGCTGAACCTGGAAAACCACTGTCTCCATTTTGACCGCTCGCATCGATCTGGATAAACGGTACTAAAGGAAAAGACCTTGGCAAGGAGACTGTCTCCTGCAGCGGAGAAGACATCAATGCTGCATCCGATGATGTCGATATGGTTATTGAAGCAATCGCTGCATTGAACATCTTCTGGAGAGCCGAATCGCTTTGATTTTCAGGACTATCTCTGAGCGCTATCAATAAAGCGAGCGCTTCAGGATCTGATGATATAACAAGAGGTGCATGAATCATAAATTCTTATCCTCCGATTAAGTAAATCATTTCGAAAAAAGTTTATTGCATTTTGACTGATGAGCGCAACAGTTATTATTGAGTGCTATAAAAAAATACTTGGAATATACTTTCCTTCATAAGCATCTCAATGAAACTTTACAGGAGAAGTTTATGTCAGTGCCAGCCATAAATGAAAGAGCGCCGCTACTACGGCCCAATCGAACTGCCTCTCTAGTTAATGAACCTGTGTTATCAGCCCCGATTCAGATCGATCCTGCAATCTTAGCAAGAGCCATCCAAATCGCTGCAGCGGAACAAGCTGCAGCAATTGGCAGCTCTCAACTCCAAGAAGCTTCGCACCCTGCCCCAAATACCATTCCGATTGATCCTGCAGTTTTAGCCCGCTCTATGCAGATCGATTCGAATCAACACCATCCAATCGAATCGAACTCCAATCCACCAACGTTAATACTTGATGTTGGCGAATATACTGGAGAGACACAAAACGGCCTACCCCATGGAATGGGCACCTTAATCTACCGTAAAGGTATGGCCGGGAAGCAATATGTTGGCCATTTCCAAAATGGAGAAATCAATGGTTGGGGCGTTTTAGATTTTTCTAATGGAAATCAGTTTGAAGGAGAATTTCGTGAAGGGGACCTGCATGGACATGGCACATGCAAATGGTCCAGTGGAGCAGTCTACACCGGAAATTTACAAAATGGGAAAAAAGACGGTCAAGGTACCTACACATGGCTCAACGGCGACACTTACGAGGGAGAGTGGGTCAACGATAAAATGCACGGCAAAGGAACATTGAAATACGCCTATCATGTTTATCAGGGGGATTTTAGGGATGGTAAATTTTGGTCAGGAACATGGTCAGGCGGAGTTGCAAAACCCAATCGAGGCACTTATGTAAATGGAAAAAGCCGTTATGTAAAAGATTGCTGTACAATACTCTGATTTTCAAATCTAACTAGGAGAATTTTATGTCAGTACCAACATACAATGAAAGAACGCCGTTAATATCCTCCGGAGATAGCTATCAACAACCCGCTTTGGGTACCATTCAAGTGGATCCGGCCGTTTTAGCCCGTACCATGCAAATCCTATCAAACCAAATGGCTGCTAACCAAAGACCTCAGCCTCCGGCCCCACCTATTGCCAACGCCGCTGTTCAACAATCACTATCACTCCAAGAAGGTCAATATGTCGGAGATGTTAAAGACGGATTACCTGATGGAAGAGGCATGCTGACCTATCATCCTGGAAGTGAACGTTCGAGCTATGAAGGAACATGGCTTCAGGGAAAGTTTCATGGGAGAGGCATCTTGAGATTTGCCAATGGGGCTGAGCATCAAGGACAATGGGAAAATGGTCTTCTCCATGGTCGGGGCATAAAAGTTTTCTCCAATGGAGACAGATATGAAGGTGGTTTCTTGAACGATCAATACCATGGGCATGGGACTTTAAGATGGATCAACGGACAAGTCTATGAGGGCGGTTGGAAAAACGGAAAGAGAGATGGTCAAGGCACCTACACATGGCCCAACGGATCAAAATATATAGGAGAATGGAGAAACAGTAAAAGAAATGGACAAGGGAAAGAAACTCAGGCCGATGGAGATTACTATGATGGAGAGTGGCTGGATGATAAGAGACACGGGAAAGGAACACGGCGCTTGAACCACTTCAACTACAATGGAATCTGGAGACAGGATCAATTTTGGTCCGGTGCATGGGCAGGTACAACGAATGGTATTTTTATAAAAGGAAATCAGATCGATGGAGTAAGAGTTAGTAATAACTGCTGCACAATTCTATAATTTGAAGATAGGTAAACGCTGAGTAAACATACTGTCTTACTATGGTTCGTCCTCAAAGAATCGGCTGCTTGTTCTCAATTAGGACTCTCATGATGTCTTCTAGACATTCTATCTTAATTCCCTAAGCAGGCCTATGGATATTAAAATAGATTTTTTAAAACAGAAATATTCTCTTGCTTCAAATTATTTTCTCATTACATAGTTGATCTAACTAAAAAGGTATAAATGGAAAAAACTCGTTTTTTACATTTAAAACAGCCCTCCAAAGAAGAGCCACTATCCATTATCCATAAAGGTCGTATTTTAGAACTCTCCACCCTTTTGAAAACCCCCTTTGAAGACGAAGAAGATTTTCTAGATTGGTCGTTAGAACATCTGCCACATGTCATACTAACGGAAAGAGCACCTTCTGCCTGTGTTACAATCATTACAAGCACGCGGCCCTCTCACAAAATTGAAACTTTCTTAATGGATCTTGTTCGAGCACGAGTACTATCAGATGGAGTCCAACTCTCTTCGTTAGATTATACCCCGTTTTCCCTAGAAACGATGACAGATAGAAACTTTTTAATAGCTAAATTTCATCTAGTCGTAGAAAGAAAAGCAGATTTGGATAAGATTCGACAGGCAGCTTTACAGATCCAAAGAGAAATAGCTCTTTATTTGTCATCTACTCTGTTCTTAAAGCCCGGAGCATTACCCAACGATGAATTTCAGTTTTACGAAGCTATCGCTAAACTTTTGCATCGATCGCCAGAACGTTTCGAAAAAGATTTCATCCAAGATTATTACCATTTTCTGGGGATTGTTCCAAAAGAGTTTAAAAATCATCGCTCTTTAAGACATCAAGTACGTCTACTTGCTTGTTTATATCTCATGCGAAAAAAGGTGATGTATAAACTTCCATTTCTGCCCAATGAGCCCCATCTAGAAATGCATTTGATCCCCAATAAGCTCCATTTCCCCTTTGGTCAAAAAGCAGTGATTGGGATTGCAATTGTGATCAACCTTCCGAATCCCTATGAGCGATTTGATAGCCACCATATCGTGATGGCAGCACAAAGATTAATCCCCTGGGTACAACTGATTCGAGAATCCTTTTTATCTTTCCAAAAACCTGGAAGCTCCCTTCAATCGTTCTATCTAGAAATCGAAAAAAAAGACAATACACCCTTTACTTCCACAGAAATAGGACTTCTCAAACAAAGCTTGCGCTCTGAGCTTGCAAAAAGCGTGGAGGTTTTAAAACCCTCCATTTTTGGACTCTGTGATTTAGAAGAGTCCATGCGAAACACGTTTCTCTTAAGCCAAGAACTACAAACCTCTAAAGACCTCCCCCAAGTCATGATTTCTTTTGAAGGGGCTTCAGATAAAAGTTTGATCTTTAGAGTCATCATGGTTCGTTTGCTAGCCAAACAATCCAAACCTCTCCATTCTTACTTCCAAGCTCTCGATGAACCCTTAGAGTATATACCCGAAAGAAATACAGCCATCTCCTACATCGGTAAGTACAAAAAAGAAGCCTCCATTTTTCGCCTGCAGCTACCCAAAGAGCCCTTTCTTTATAGATCTGATTCTTCTTTAAATCTCTACCGCGCTCGGCAGCATATCTGCGAACTCATGAAAAAAGCTTTTGGTGAAATACGAGATTATAATGGAGGGATTTTTTCCAAACAGTTAGAGCTGTTTTCAAAATTTAAGCAGCTGTTTGAAACAGAAAATTCTGAGCTCCTCGAAGACTTTTTTCATTCGATCAACCCACCTGAAATGCAAGCCATCCTCTCTCTAGACGATCTCAGCCGGCTTTTCCAGCTTTTCCTCAAGACTCAAAAAACAGAACCTGTGAATGAAAGCAATTACATCCTAGAAACACAAACACATGATTCATCTCTGTTTGCCATTATCAGAATCAAAGACAGCGCATTCCAAGAAAAAATCAACCAAGCTTTGACTCAGGAAGGTCTTTTTCAGGAAATAACTGTCCGGCTTGCGATGAAACACTCCAATGAATACGTCTTGGGTTATATCTACCAAACGTTTTCAGGCGATCATGAACTTTTTTCTAGAGTTTTACATAAAGCTCTAGAAGAGTGGGCGGCTGAAAAGCAGAGTTCTCAAGTGTTCAGATTTGAAATGCATGACTTGCCTGTTTCTCTAGATCCTCGTCTTGGAGGAGATGAAATATCTGGTATTGTTCTCAAGATGCTCTTTGAGGGGCTTATGCGTATCGGGAAAGATGGAAAGCCTGGTTTTGCATCAGCACACAATGTATTGATTTCTGAAAATGGAACAAAATATACGTTTAAATTAAGAAGTTCCTTTTGGAATAACGGCGATCCGGTCACTTCCCATGATTTTTGCTATGCGTGGAAAAAAGTGCTGTCGCCTCACTTTTCGACAGTTTTTGCTTATCTATTTTATGACATTAAAAATGCAAAAAAAGCAAAAGAGGGAAAAGTCTCAGTTGATGAAGTGGGAGTTTATCCTATAGATGACAGCACACTTGTTGTCGAGCTTGAACGTCCCTGCAGTTATTTCTTAGAACTAGTATGTAACCCTCTTTATTCTCCTGTAAATCATCGAATTGATAATCTATACCCGAATTGGTCTTTGCAAACAGGTAAAGACTATGTATGTAACGGTCCTTTCTATCTTGAAACAGTCAATTCTGGAGAGGCGTTTTTAATGAAAAAAAACCCAACATATTGGGATGCTCGTTCTGTTAAACTCGACCATATCCATGTCATTAAAGCTACTGCTAAAAAAGCGTTTGAACTCTTTGAAAAAGGAGAGATCGATTGGTTGGGAAGACCTACTAGTCCTTGGGAACCTTTCTTTTACAAGTCGATTAAACAGCCCATTAAAAAATTATCTTCCTCTCATATTTGCTGGTGTTCCTGCAATGTACAATATAAACTTTTAAAGTCTCGTACATTAAGACTGGCTTTATCCTATGCTATTGATCGGCAAGCTATTGTAAATGAATACGCTAATGATAGGGTTGCAGCTTTTAGCCCCTTGCCATATATCCATACCCAGTATCGCAAAACGATTACGCAAAAAGAGCGTCAAAAAGCAAAACAACTTTTTGAGAAAGCCCTTCAAGAATTAGGAATGCGCAAGGAAGAGTTCCCTTCTCTAACGTTGATTCACACAAACAATGATGTTAGAAATAAAATGGCTGCTACTTTGGCCCAGCAATGGAAAGAGGTTTTGGGAATTACGATCCAAGCACAAGGGTATGATTTCCGAGATCTTTTTACAAAAATAACTCAAGGCGACTATCAACTAGCAATGACCATGTGGCGCACATGGGTCGATGACCCTCTTTATACCCTAAATACTTTCAGAAAAGCTAACGAGACAGTTAATCTTTCTAAGTGGGAAAATAAGAAGTATCAACGGCTATTGGATCAATATTACGATGTTACAGATGACGAGCAAAAGGAAAAATTATTGCTGGCTGCTGAATCGATCTTGATCAAAGAAGTCCCTGTTATCCCCATCTATTATGAAACAGATCTGTGTGCTTATAATGAGTATATTGATGGAGTGCTCGTCTCTAAAATTGGAAATATTGATTTTAAGTATGTTTCGATCAAAAAAAATGTTTTAAGAAGAGAAAGTTACAACTTAAAGGGCTGAAATTTTATATATTAGGAGGACTTTATGAATAAATATGCATCAACAACCAATATAAATCAATTCCATGCAAGTCACAAACAAGCGGCCTTGAGCGCTTTTTTAGAAGCTAACGCCATTGAAAAACATCCAGCTTGGAAAGGTAAAATGAATCAGCAAGCTATTACTGATTTGTTAGCTGATCAGTGTTCATTTACCTATATTCTTAGTCAGGATATCGTCCCCAACGAATATTTTTTATCTTATATCCGAGCCTATGACCGCAAGGCTATTCATATCCATTTTAAGGTGATATTTGATCAAAAACTGCAGCGATACAGATATCGGAATCAAAATAGTATTACCTTCTCTTCTCTTAACGCATTAATTAGATATAAGATCAAGGGCAAGGGAGTGCTTCCTAAGGATGCTCTTTTAAGGATCTCCGCTTAATGGATGACAACTCGACGAGTTTAAAAGGAGTCGCTTTTCTCTCCTTTTCATTTGTCTTAGTGCTTTTTTCAGCAAGCTTGATGGGCTTTTGCGACCGTTTGCTACTCGCCCATTTCTCGATCGAGGGGCTAGAGGCAGGAATGACTGCTCTCTGGCTCGCCCAACTGTTTCAGCTTCCAATTATTAGAGTAGCTACCACGGCACAGGCTTTTGTTGCTCAATACAAAGGATCTGGGAAGCTTACTCTCATTGGGCCTTGTGTCTGGCAAGCGATTTGGCTAGCGCTGATGACGGTAGTTATCACTTTGCCACTTGCTGGTCCTGTGGGAGTTTTTTTCTTTGACAATACGGCATTGCAGGAAGGGAAAACATGTTTTAATTACTTAATGGCTTTTAATTTTCTGTTCCCTCTTGGAGCAGCACTTTCTACATTTTATTTGGGGCAAGGCCAGACAAAGCGAGTTATCAAGGTTAGCTTACTCAGTCATGGGCTGCATCTTTTGTTGGACCTTCCTCTGATCTTTGGAATACCTGGTTTTATTCCTTCTATGGGACCCCTAGGGAGCATTATTGCAGCTCTGATTGCTCAACTTTTTTTCTGTATTGCTCTCTTTTTAGATTTTACTCATTCCAAATACCAGCTCTATGCAACAAGAGATTATTTTTTTAAGCCTGCAGTTTTTTGGAACTTTATTCGTGTTGGGATACCTAGAGGTGTTGCTAAATTTATCCCGCTGGCAAGTTGGGTGTTTTCAACACGTATAATGGTTTCAAAGGGGGCTGACTATGCGGCTATTTTAGCTTTTGGGGGGACTCTTCAACTGTTTCTGAATTGTTTTAACGATAGTCTAGGGCAAGCTTTAATTACACTCGGGGGCTACTTGATTGGGGCTCAAAAGTTATTCGTCAGAAAACTCATCCAAACAGCTGCTCTTTTTTTATCACTGGAGTGGTGTATATTAGCGATTCCTCTTTTATTTTTTCCAGACGTTGTCATCCGTCTTTTCTTCAAAGAAGAGCCGACTGTTGCTTTGCAAACCTCTTTAATAGCGACATGTGGCTTCATTTGGATCTTTTTTTTACTAGAAGGACTTAATAATATTGGTTTTGGACTACTCAACGCCTATGGAGACACGGTATTTCAAATGTATTTTTCCATGCCAGGTTGGGTCACTGCTCTTCCTCTCACGTACTTCTTGATTTACCGAGGAAACTGGGCCCCAGAATGGTTTTGGTTATTTTCTGCCACATCTTGTTTGCTTGCAGCTGGTATTTATTTTGCTAGGCTTTTGCTTAGGAAGCAGGTCAATCGGATCCAAAGCTTTTAAGAGCTACTTCTGAACTTGAAGACTGTGGCATCTTCTTCTGATAAGCAACAGATGAATAACTCCAGTTTATCATTTTCAGTGACGAATCTCAATACCTTCACAACAATACCTCTTAAGTAAATCAAACACCTTATGCACTGTTTTTTTCACAAAACCCAACTCACTCGAAATTCTTAAGAAAAACACCTTCCAGAAGCTTGTTTTTTGCTTAGTTACGATACCAGCTCATGTGGCAATAGTATTCTAGTCACAACATTAAGAAATAGTGGAACACATCAACGGATCAAGTCCTATACATCCAGTAATATTTTTATGTGTTTTTTTAATTCCAACATCAATAAAATTTTTGCTTAAAACAAGGAGAAGATTATGGCAATTGAAATTCCTGCCATGAAAAAGATCGCTTCGTTACTCGATTGTTCTATTTGTTTCGAAACTCTGACAGATCCAGTTCTTTTATGTTCCAATCAACACACCGTTGATCGTGCCTGCGCCCTTCAATGGTTATCAAAAAACCCTAGCTGTCCTGAATGTCGAGAGGCAATTGATCCAACAAAACCCCTAAACTCAAATAGATTAGTTGTCCAATTATTAGATGTTTATGGAAACATGAATTCTTCTGATTTACAACAACAAAATCCAGAAGCTCCAGAGGTAGAAATCCCATCCCATCCGAGTACAAATGAGCCTGAAGGTAGCCCAGATCCTGCTTCGCTAATACCATCTGCACCACCATTTGAACCAGACGAGCTTCCTTCACTGAAAACTAACGCCGAACCTCAAGAAACTAGCACAGTTTTAAAAGTTGTTGCTAATAGCGATCGAATGAATATAGCGCCCAAAAAAGCAGAGTCTCATCCTCTTGAAGATCGACCATTACCACCTACCATCAGATTATCGTTTGCCTTTAATGGAAACAGTGGCTTTATATTGTTTTCCTCGTCTGTATGTCAACAAATCTCAGAGAGAACGGCAATACAAGCTGGTATAAATTTTCAGAAAATTGTGGACCATTTAGATAAAAAATTCATTGCCGGCTCAAACCCCCTCAGGAAATGTCAAACAATCGAAGCTGAATTGAAGCAGCGACCTCATGATCCTTCAAGCCAAAAAAAAACCGGTTATTTCATGAAATGTCTTAATGAAGGTCAATATGTTCTCAATAAAGACAAGACAATCGTAAAAGTTTTATTAAACTTTAGATATGTTGAGACACTTTCAGGCAAAAAAACCGCTTTACCTGCTCATACTACCATTAATAACAGCGATGGTTTTCATCAGCTAGATGAAGAATCCTTCAGCCGAACCCTAGAGCAATACCACCAAAAAGGGTTGCCATGGTTAAAATCATCTGCCTCCAGTGGAAATCTTGAAGCGCAATTCTGTCTTGGATTTGTATATGCAAATGGCAAAGGTGTTCCACGTTCGTTACCCATGGCTATAGAGTGGTACCAGAAAGCAGCAGATCAAGGCCTTATTGATGCACAAAATAATCTTAAAGTTATCAAGGAACATTATCGGGTAATGTCTCAAGAATTAGAACAAGCATACACCCAAAAAGTTATACAAGTACTTCAATATGCAAAAAATAATATGAGTGGAAGGTATGCTTACCAGCCTAATGGTCTTGATACAGATTATGGTTATCTAAATTTAAATCAGGATAGCCTTCTAAAGATTGACATTCCCCTTGCCCAACAGCATGGATTGATAGATCAAATTATTTCAAGGCTTCAGCTGGTTGTTGATCAAAATGGTGTTTCAAATAAAGTCGATCTCGATAAATTGGTTAATTTGATTCTACTTTCTAATAAAAGAGAAACTTTTGGATGGATTTTGCAAGTTACACTCACCTCGCTTCAACTCAACCCAAAATACCTTAGTCAATATCTATTCAAAATCGTGGTTTCAATGAAGAACGAATTAGATGAATGCATATTAAAGTACTCATACCAAAACGCTTTCAAATGGTATGAAAAACAAGCAAAAAGAAATAATGCTGAAGCATTATATATAGTTGGAAAAATGCTGTATAAGGGTCAGGGTGTTGATGTAAATTATGTAACAGCGCGGGAGAGTTGGAAAAAAGCAGCAAACCTAGGACATACAAAAGCTAAAGAAGAATTACTTGTTCATAAAGTATAGCAAGACCCGCTAAAAGAAAGGAAAATACCTCCAATGACTGCCTTATTTCAACGCACGGCTTAATGAACGATAAATCGATGAACTTAAAAGGAGTTGCTACTCTTTCCTTTTCAATGATCCTAGTTCTTTTTTCAGCAAGCTTGATGGCCTTTTGCGATCGATTAATCCTCGCTCACTTCTCAATAACAGGATTAGAGGCAGCCATGGCAGCTCTATGGCTCACCCAATTGTTTCAGTTTCCTATTATGAGAATCTCATCTATGGCTCAGGCCTTTGTTGCACAACATAAGGGAGCAGGACAGCTAGCTCTTATAGGTCCTTGTGTTTGGCAAATGATCTGGCTGTCGCTTATGACCATGTTGATTACTCTACCGCTCAGCGGGCCTGTTGGAACATGGTTCTTTGAAGGTACAGGCTTGCAAGAAGGGAAAACCTGCTTTTATTTCTTAATGAGTCTTAATTTTCTTTTTCCTCTTGGAGCAGCGCTTTCTGGATATTATCTTGGACAAGGCGAGACAAAGAAAATCATAAAGACCAGTTTAATGAGCCATGGCCTGCATCTTCTTTTGGATTTTCCACTTGTTTTTGGAGTCTTAGGAGTTATTCCTCCTTTAGGAGCGTTAGGAAGTGTTTTAGCTGCACTTTTATCTCAACTCTTCTTTTGCTCTTTGATTTTCTTGGACTTTATCCAACTCAAACACCACGCTTATGCAACTAGAGACTATGTTTTTAAGTTAAAAACCTTTTGGAATTATGTCCGGATTGGAATACCTAGAGGAATTGCCAGAATCGTTCAAATATCGGCTTGGGTTTTTATAACCCACATGTTGATTGCAAAGGGTAGTGACTATGCAGCTATCCTAGTTTTTGGAAGCACGCTCCACCTCTTTTTAAATTGTTTCAATGAGGGGCTAGGACAAGCTTTAATCACTCTAGGTGGTAATGCAATTGGAGCCCAAAAGCCTTTTCTCGGAAAACTCATTCGATCCGCCGTACTTTTTTTATCTCTGGAATGGTGTGTCTTGACTATTCCTTTCTTGTTATTCCCAGAAGTCATCATCCAGCTTTTCTTCAAAGAACAGATGACTCCTCTCTTGCACGTCTCTCTCTTAGCAACCTGTGGTTGGATTTGGGTGTTATTTTTGATGGAAGGGTTAAACTATATAGGTTTTGGACTACTGAGCGCCTATAACGATACAGTATTTCAGATGTGGTTTTCCGGTGCTGGTTGGGTGCTAGGAGTTCTTCCAACCTACCTTCTGCTCTATCGTGGAAATGGCCCACCTGAATGGTATTGGTTGCTAGCTTGTACATCCTGTTTAACAGCTGCTGGGATCTACTTTGTCCGACTTGCTCTCAAAAAGCAGTCCTATCGCATGGGAGAGTTTGTTCATAAAAAAAAATCCATTACAGGTTAATTATCAAAATCTAATGCTCTTTTAAGGTCATTCCATGAGCAATCATTTCTTTGCGATAAAATAGGAAGGGTGGTGCTTTTGCTAGACTAAAGAAAGAAATTTTGATACTTTAAAATTGAAATAATGTTTATACAAAATGTGAGAAGCATTTGATTAAAGAGCCTATGAAGTCTCAGAGAGTTAAATTTTCCTCTCTTTACGTGATTCCTCTTCTTTGTATATTTGCAAGAGAAGTCTCAAAGCTTTGCTTCATGGTAAAACTGCGTAACTTGGATTCAGAAGGACCTCTTTCAATTGCTTTACTTATGTTTCTTGCAATTTACTTTTCAATGAATTTAGGGCTTCGATCAGATAAAGACTGCCGACGAAAAATGCTAATCGTCTCATTAACAGGATCTATCACTGCTCTTTTGATTCTAAGTTTAGCCTCCAGTATCACTCAACACACGACCACATCTCTATTTTTATATTTAGGAGCTCTTGGAATAGATGGGATTTTAGGATCTGCTGGAACTCCTATTGGAAGGGCTGCTTATTTTGATGTCTGGGATGCAAATAACAAAGAATATCAAAATAAGGATCGACTTGTAACAGATACCAACATAGTTCAAGCTATTCCATGGGTACTGCTCTGTTTTAACGTTAACATTTTCGAGAAATTATTAATCCCAGCAGCTTTTCTTTTTTTATTTCTATCATTATTTTGCGTCATTGCAATTTTTAAGGATGTAAGAGACAAAGATGCTAGACTTATTTCAAATGGATTAAGACAAGCTGCAAAAAAATATCTTCATGGTTACGCACTCAAATTGATGATAGCCTTTTTGTTTTATGATCTTGCATTTCAGTTTATTAACTACCTGGCTGAAACAGTTTACAACTTAAATGACCTTAGACAAGAGTTCCTATTCGTTGAAGGCGCAGGGATTTTTTTAGGTGGATTAGCTGCTAGAATTGGCTTTACTTATACTAAACGTTTTCGTTCATCTTACAAAACCATCTTGATTTTTTCTTTACTCTTATTTTCCGTCTTTTTGCTCCCCTGGATAAAAGAACTAATTACCGGAGAGTTTGTGATTGATAATGTCATTCGCATGTTATTCTCATCTATCGGAGGCGTAATATTAGCTCTTTCTTTTGGTTATTTCTCTCATAAAGTCACTGCTCATGAAACAGGTTTATTATTTGGCATTATGGAAGGAATAGAAATTTTTGCAGAAGGCTTGATTTCGTTAGCTTTTTTTCTAGTAAATCTAAAAGAACCTGCAAACAACCCGCATATTGCTAGTATTATTATGCTATCATTAATCGGGGTTGGAGTGTTATTTATTTTAAAAAAAGAAAATGAAGATGTTTTGTCAATTTCTTGATATTAATCAAATTTCCCGAAAGCTATTTTTTGCTGCGATTCTTCTTGTACAAGATTTTTAATTCTCACCAAGAATGAATCAAAACTACAGTAGTTATCTAGCCTGGTTGATGCATGTTTTCTATCGTGATCATTCCAATGCTGATAGTTCATCTCATTGTGCTGCACCTGAGCTTCAATTTTGTCTATGGCTTTCACAAACTTTGCCTCGGGTGAAACACCGTCCTCATACTCCTTCCAGAGTTGAAAAAGCTCATCACCTACAACTTCTGGAAGTAACCCTTTAATATGCTCCATGGCTCTTAATTCCTTCTTACCTTTTGCTTCTTCAAGCGCAGGTTGTCCTTCATGTTCAAAGTAAGGTTGATCGCCTGTTATTATCTCTGCTAAATCGTGCACAATAGATATCTTTAGGGCTTTTTCCAGACAGATTTCGTTATCAAGAAATTTTGAAAGTACCATTACCATTAAAGATACGCGCCAAGTATGCTCTGCTACGCTTTCGCGTTTTTCATTAGAGGTATAACCATTTCTGAGCTCCTTTTTTAGCCCCTCAGAAAAGTGTATAAACCTTATTAAAGAATTTTCTATATCATTCATGAGCTTATAATCGCTTTGCCAATAAGTAGAGCGTTCGTTCCTCATTTTTCTCTAAAACACGTTCTATTTCATAACCATTTTTGATCGCGCACTGTATTGAGTTTGACACTTTTGAAGAAGCTGTACAATAAATGAGATTGGTCCCCATACTCATCGCTACTTCGTCTATTTTTTTAAACAACCTTGACCCATATCCTTGTCTGGAGTTCTTGGCTGGATTAAACAAAAATAAGCTTTTGAGTTCTAAAGCATCCTTCAATCCATATTCATTCTGTAATTTGTTCTTATACACAATCAAGCCGACGGGATTGTCATATTTTAGCATCACTTCACAAACCCTATCTAGCCCAGCTTTGATTTGATCTATTGCTTTACTTTGATCCCCATAAATTGGCGCTAACATTTTTTTGAAAAACCTTTGCACTGTGCTGAAATGATCTGTGTTAGAGGTGATTTTCATGAATGAAATATGATCCGCAACTACAGATTTTTTATGACTTACTGCTCTATTTGAAATAGTCTTTGAAATCGTTTTAGCTGTCATACCATACCTTTTGCATTGTATATTAACTTGTTTGGATATATATGTAAAATATATTACCAATTACATAATGTAATATTTTATATTAAAAAATATAATTATATATACAAACTAGAAACTAAGTATTTAGAATGAATACAAAAAAGATACAAAATAATTTCTAAATGCAACAGAGTTTTTCCCAGTAATCGTAACCCAGGCTCCCATAATCATTCCGAGATCGGGAGAGAATGTATGCTGAATTTCAGGAGCAATGGTAATTTGACTAAATTCTGGAACTTCAATACGTGGCCCCCTTTTCCTTGAAAACTTCCCTTGATGACCGAATTGATAGCTAGACTCTATGCATAGAGCCCATCGCCTTGATAATGCGTATTCTCCACAAATATACCCTATGAAAAATTGCCCAGGATAAACCTTCCCCTTTGTTCTCTCAGATCCACCCAAATAATTACGCCCTGAAACTTTAAATGGAGCTGGCACAAAATATCCAAAGGTCCATCTTAATCTGAAATCATGGTTTTCAAAAGGATGAAATACTTTTTGAAATGCAAAATGGATCCCAGTTTGAAATGAGCCTTGCCCAGTAGAATCACCTCCGTGCATATTAGCTCTAAGTTTCTGATATTTACCTGTTGGAACCGTTTCTTGGAGCAGGATTCTGAAATCCGGAACCCAAGAGTCATTTTGATCATTAGAAATTTGAAACCCAAATCTAAAAATCGAATCCGTGAAGTGAGTAGAGTGACTTCCGTGGCTAAAATTTGTAAGCAAGGCTCCAATGTATTCTGCTCCAAAAAAACTATTGAAACCTATCTGGAAATCTACATAAGGCCCAGTAGACCAAATGCTAGATGAATCTTCCACATTCCAATGAGAATTATAATGGCCGTATGTTTCCCCTACTAGCCAGGCCAGCTCCAGCCCAGGATGACCTACAGGCATAGTAATAGGTGTCGGCGTGAGAATAGGCCCGGTGAACCATTGTTTATACTTAGTTGTAGGTACAGAAGAATTAGGATTTGAATTCATAGAAAAAAGTGAACTGCAAGAAATACAGCTAAGCAATGCAACAAGAGAGGGATAATGAGAATTCATCAAAATGTTAAAATTTCCCTGCTAGATTTTTCAGCCATTTCTTTTTGAATCTCTTCTTTTATGAAAGCATGCCTAATACCAACAAAGATTGAAAATATCCATTTTAGATAGAGAGCAATCAACGTTTGCTTAGAGATGCTTTGCGATGATATTCCCATACATTTAAAAGATATTTATCGTGCTTAACTCGTGTTCTTTCAAAGACAAACTCTCATTTCTTAATAGGATCATAAATAATGCTCCCATAGCTAATGCAAGCTTATTGATTGCTTTCTGTTGGATGGTAGTTTTTTACAATAATTTAAGCAACCCTGAATAACATCTTCTCAAAACTCAGCTTGGAAAAAAATCAGTCTTTCCAAATTTCTAATGAAAAAATTCCACTTTTGAAAATATCGAAGTTTTTTGTTGCCCGGTCAATAGATCAGTGTAAGGACGGTAGTCCATCTATTAGTCTACCTGTTGCAATTTTGGAATTTAGTTTTTTGACCTTGAATGATAGTACGTACCACCAAATAAATAAGACGATATCCAAAATGGCCATTGGGGTAACCCACCAATCAAAATGAAGTAAAGTTGATGAATCAAAAGATTTAGCAAACTGCATCGCAGTACCTATCAAAGCGATCGTCAGAAAACGCGTTCCTGGTTTCTTATAGGCACAAATATAGAGTATGAATATGTATATAATCGAACCGACTAGGCTGTTAATAAATGAACTGTAAAATTCCATTTTATTTTGCCCTGCTTGAAGCGGGATTATGGAGACTAAACTCAGGGTCATGAAAATCCATGCCTGTCTAAAAATAGTGAAAGCAAACCAGTTGTTTTTGAGTTTTTTCTGCTCTTGAGTTAGGGGATATTTGTTTTTGTCATAGTTCAGAATTTGATTATTCATATATCGCACATTTTTTCTTAAATGTTAAAATACCATTATCAAACAGCCCGTAAACCATAAATGTAAGAAATTTGATTAATTAAATAAAGAAAATATATATTTTAAATTAATTTATATGATTCATTGCATATAAAATTACTATCCTATTTTCTACTTTCTGCAATAAAAACCAAGTCAACGCTTGCTTTTGTCATCGATAGAACATCTTTGGATTTCTTTTTATTTTACTTGCCGGTTATATTATTATTTTTACTGTAAATAACGATTTTTCATTTTAATTGAAAACTACTGATATTGTTGCGATTCTATTTATTAAATTATGAAAAAACTAATTCTTTCTACAATTATTTCATTTTCTATATTTGCAGAGAACAACCCACCTGTTGTTCTTGATCCACATCTTTCTCCTTATGTGGGAGCAGATGATTTGATTTTAGCACATCGACTATTGGAAGATACGCACCTGACTGATTTGGGGAAACCGATCTTTTCAAAAAATCCAACTTTGAGAAAAATTGGTCGTTTTTCTGAACTGTTCTTTTATTGGAATCCAATTAACTATACGACGATGGTGACTCAACACGAAGTTTTTGGTCATGGTTATAGAGTGAGAAGCATTCGTGATAAGGGGGCAGAGGTTCTTGAATATAAAATCGGGGTTCCACCTCCTTATGGACCTGGTGGAGGAGCTACACTTTATAACTATTCTTCTAAAGTTACTTCTGTATTTCAATTGTCGGGCATTCAGTCTGGAGGTGTTGAATCAACAGCTATTCTTGCGAATCGAGTACGGCTCCAGTGGCTTAAAGAGCAAAAAATCTCGCGCGCGCAAACCTCTCTTTACCGTTATGCTCAAGAAGATATCTTGAACTACGTCTTACTATCACATGATTCTCCTGGTAATGATATGTATAACTATGTGCGCTTACTTGAGCACACGTATGGTACAAAGTTCACAATAGAAGATTTAAGAAAACAGGTGTCTTGGAACTTTTTGGATCCATTTATCTATTATTCTTGGTATTCAGATTTGAAATATGTCTTTAAGGGAACTGAAGCATCAATTCCTATGATTCCTATGGGGTCATATAAATACCTACCTTCTATCCGCATGGGACTTACTCCTTTTGGTCCTGAACATTATTTGGAAAACTTCTTGGTAAAAGAGGATTCCCCGATTTACTTCTATTTGAGAAACGGCTCTTTTGCGTCTCATCGATACATGGGTCTTGGAATTGAAGATCCTTATGTTTGGAGATTTGATACGCTTTCACTCGGATTTCGTGCAGATGTGTGGCTACAGCCTGCTGTTAATTTTAATAGCACCCGTTTCTCGATTGAAGAGTGTGAAAAGCCCGGTTGGAAACCAGTTCGAATAAAAGAGACTCGTTTGGGGACATCGCTTTCGCTTATCTGCCAAAAAGAGCTGTGGGAGAATGGCTCTATGTTTCTGCAGGTTGGGGGCAAATCTCAAGGCTATGTTCCGGGAGAAGAGCTTTCTTCTGGGTTGATCTTCAGGGTGGGAATCACTCTTTGGTAGATGAAATTTATTTGCCTTAGAAAAACCTGATCATTCAGAAAATTGTGTAGGCATGGATCCCTTAAAAATGACCTTGCTATGCTCGGTGATGATTTCTTTCCAATTTAGGTTGAAATTCATTGTATGGGCTTCTATGTTTTTTTCAGCGTTTTTCTTCCCAAGGGGCTCTACGCCAAAAAGGTTATAAAACTGCGAGCGTAGGGTGTTTAATTCAACGGTAGTTAGTCTATCTATCTTATGTAAATGTTCTAGTCCATTGAGGTGTTTATAGAAAGAAACCTCAAGCTGCTTTTCTATCACTTTTAACTGCATTTCTAACATGGAATGCGCTTCTGTTTCTGGCGCTGTCTTGTCTATGTCAGTTTGTAAAAGATACTGGATTCTTTTAAGGATGAGGGTATGAAGTTCGAGATCAACGTTTAGGTTATTTATATCAAGCTTACCCCTTGTATGCGGGCATATTGTATCCTCGTTTTCATCGCGTGGGAGTTCTTTGACATTGTCTAGGTCAATCAAATACCCTGTTGGTAAACGCACGGGAACTTTTAACGGGTTGTAACTGATACAATCCACGAACTTATTCAAGAAGAGGTCGTCTTTATACTTTTCAAAAACGAAATCATTTGTCTGAGAGCTTATTTTTAAAAATTTCCAAGTCTGGAAAAAGATGTTTTTTTCATTTAGGGAGGCGTAGGCATAAGCTCCTGCTGCACATCCCATGACAGTTCCACCGCCTTGTAAAACAATTACGCCTCTTTTTATTTTGAGCATTTCTGCTGCTTTGGTTGCTGCTTGAAATCCAATAATCCCTCCGGCTGTAATCAGCATTAAAGGGATTAAACGTCCGTTTAAAGTCCCATATGGACGTTCTCGAAAGAACTCAATCTGACGTGCGACAATGAATTTTAAGCCATCGGAGGTGTAAAGCTGTTTGAGATCAATGTGAGGATTTATGCCATTCATCCAAAGAGCATTCACTGGAAAGGACATTTTACGCTCTCCGTTTTATTAAAGTTTAGCGATCTGATGGTTCACAGCAGAGGCAATTCCGACGAATATAATGAGTCCTGAGGCAAGAGCGCAGACGACTAGACTCCAATTGACTGGCAACTCCTTTGTCAATATCTCTAGCCTTCTATTGAAGAGCTGCTGCCTCTCACCAGGAAGTGCAAAAGACCATTCCAATCTTTCAACAAATTTAAGGTTGACCAAGAAGTTGGACAGATCTTTCCAAGATGCAGGAATAGGCTTTCGTTCTCCTTGAAATACATAAAATCGCCCATCAGGCAAAACTTGAGGATCCAATGCTTGAAGATTTAGACCGCTGGGTTGCGTTTGATGTACCATGTGCTTTAACTCCTTGTTTTTAGTGTTAAAAGCGCAATTTTATTTTACAGTTTACGCCTACGCTTATTTTTATGTCATTCAATCTTTCTTGATTATGGCTATAGCGCGGTGCTTTACCCTAACAAATGAAGGATGGCCTAGCTATGATGAGTGAGAAGAATGGATCTTGGTAGACGGTTGCCAATTAAGAGTGGCAAAAAAAAAGAGGCAATGCCAAATCCTAGTTTTTTGGCATTGCCCCTTAAAGCACCTCTTGATTGAGGGCCCTATGGGATGGTATTAACCAACTTGTGACTGAGATGTCTTCTTGGTCAGGTAGTTTTCCTGATAGCCTTTCACATCATTTGCGTGAATGACCCAAGCTGCTCCTTTTCGAATGGCTTTCAGTAAGCCGACTCGTGTCGCATAGTAGATTTTCTGTGCAGGTACGCCGAGTAATTCAGCAACCTGATTTACAGAGTAATAACCTTTCGCGTTATCAAATAAAAGCTCTCCGTCAAACATTGACTTCGTGCGTGAATATTTGTGTTTACGATATTCTTCTAAATCACTTAGATCAATCGTCCAACGTGTTGAATCTTTATGTGCTTTCAATTTGCGTTGTTTAATCGCAACGTAGATCGCTTGACGCGTTACGTTGTTGATTCGAGCTGCTTCAGTGATAGAAACGACTTTTTTGCCATTCACTTCTTCAGTTTGTGGCATCTGGTTTTGAGAGTCGTTATGCATATTAAATTCCTCCTAACATATAACTTTGTATGAGCCACTTAGGTGGTCCCAAATTCTTGTTTTTCAACGTGTTCTGTTTCTATTCGCTGCTTTTATTTATTAAAAGTTATTATGCTCTAATAGATTATTAATTATGTCATAAAAACGAATTGAAATCAAGATATAGCTCTAAGAAAATGAACGGCTTAATGGTAAAAAATTATTTTAATCGTCATAAACCCTTGGATTAGTATAACCTACAATCAAAGACTGGGAGAGCTTTTTTCATGAAATTCCGCTGGTTTAAGTTAGTGCTCTTACTCTTGGCCCCTCTTCTTTTACAAGCAAAACCTCCTGAATTAACCTCGCATGACACCCGTGTTAAAATTGATGAAATTTTAAGGGCTCATGCTACCCATCATACTTTAAACCAAGAACTTATAGCACGAACTTTAAACAATTTTTTCCAAGAACTCGATCCGAACTTTTGCTATCTGATTGAGCCTGAGGTGCTTCCGTGGATAAACGCCTCGGACGAGAAGTTAGGATTTATCCTCAACCAAATCCAAAAAGAGGACTTTTCATCTTTTAATGAGATGTATGGAGTCATGTTAAAGGCAATTGAGAGAAGGAGAATAATAGAAGCTAAGCTAGCTTTAGAAGAGCCTCTTGAAGATGTTGATTCTGAAGAGTTTAAAGACATGACCTGGGTTAAGACAGAAGAAGAGCTTGAAACAAGGCTTAGAAGGATTCAGGGGCTTCAAATGAAAACAGCCCGTAGGATTCTTACAAGTGAGGAACAAGGTCAGTTTAAAAAGAGGCTGGAAAAACGTAGAATTTCACGGGAAGAGGGACTCTTATCTAAAGGGGATCATTCCTTATATACGCATGTTCTAAAAGCAGCGGCTTCTGCTCTTGATTCTCAAACCTCGTATTTTACCCCTTCTGAGGCAAACCAACTGATGATGCAGGTCCAGCAAAGGCTTTTTGGCATTGGGGCTCAGCTGAGAGATGATTTAAATGGTCTGACAATCGTGCGTGTATTGGACAATAGCCCTCTTAGCCAACATCCTGAGGTAGAGATCGGTGATCGGATTATTGCTGTGAATCAAGAGCCGGTGATTGGTCTTGATATTTCAGATGCGGTTGATTTGATACGGGGTCCTGAAGGGACAACTGTTACCATCACTTTTTTAAGACAAAAAGAGAATGTGCAAGAAGAAAAGTTCGATGTCAAAATTGTACGTGGTGAGATCGTCTTAAAAGAGAGCCGTTTTGATGCAAATTACGAGCCTTTTGGAAGCGGTGTTATTGGAATATTAAAGCTTCATTCGTTTTATCAAGATGAGCAGTACTCTTCGGGAACCGATCTTTTAGATGAAATTGAGAAGCTGAAAAAAGAGCACAAACTTCAAGGGATTATCTTAGATTTACGCAATAATATGGGAGGGCTTCTTTCTCAAGCCGTTTCTGTTGCGGGTTTATTCATGAGTAAAGGTGTTGTTGCTTCAGTTAAAGATAACACGGGATATGTGCAGCATCTTCGGAATCTGGAAGCGCAAGTTACATGGAATGGGCCTTTAATTATTCTGACGAATAGATTTAGCGCATCGGCATCTGAAATTGTTGCTCAAACGCTGCAAGAATATGGACGTGCGCTTATTGTGGGCGACTCTGAAACTTTTGGGAAAGGAACGTTTCAAACGTTCACGCTTGAATCGGTTAACTTTGGGAAAGTTAATACGAAGGGTGAATATAAAGTGACGCGTGGAAGGTATTATACCGTATCAGGAAAGACTCCGCAAAAGGTTGGAGTTAAAGCTGATATTCCGGTGCCAAGCCATTTTTCAGAAATGGAAATAGGAGAGAGGTTTGCTAAGTATCCGTTGGAACCTGATGAAATTGCTCCTTCTTTTGAAGATGATCTTTCTGATATTCCATTAATTCACAGGTATCAGGTTGCAAAGCTTTATAAGCCTTATTTGCAACCGGTGGTTGCAACGTACCAACCTTTTCTTCCACAGCTGAGTGTTAATTCATCTGTGCGTTTAGAAAATGATAACGATCATCAAAACATGATCAAAATCATTTCAAATAAAAGCTCGTCAAATACACCTTCTATTGGCTCGAATGATATTCAGCTCCAAGAAGCGGTGAATATTATGAAGGACTTGGTGTTTCTTAAAACTCTGCGTTCGTAGAATTTAGAGTTTTGATTGATCAAATAATTCAACATCAAGTGATATTACATCTTTCTTATATTATGATTGGCTTGCAACGCAGCAATAATTATTTGAATAATAAGCCAGTATTGTATAAATTCTACAGAAACTTTTCAGGGAGGAAAAATATGAGTTTATATTCAGTCTGGCGTACTTTGGAAGGTATTACAAGAATTCCCAATTTAACTGAGCTAGCTCTCAATGCGAAAGTAAGAGAGCTACCAGAATCAATTAAAAATTCCATACATAAACAACTTTGGCATGTTATGGGACGCCCGTATAATATTCCTTTTTATGGCAAAATAGCTTTCGAAGAATCTTTTGAGTTGCAGAGAATTTCTTTTCATGAAAAAGCTGGCGCAGTTGGTAGGCATATCCAAGATCGAATTGGTCATTTAAGTAGCCTTCTTAGCAATCCGGATAATATGAATTCATTAACAATATTAATAGTAATCGTCAAATCTTTTGATCATGGAAAATGGCCTGATGAATTTGGTCAACTACCGCAAGATGAAAAAGATAGAATATATCATTGGCTTTGGGTTTTAAAAAATTTAGACAATGTAGAAAAAGCAGGTGAAAAGGCATTTCATGATCAGGCAGGCATGTCATCAACTATGGATGAAAAGAAGAAAGCTGTTGAGTGTTTTATTTGTGAAAAAGCTTCTCTTCCACCATTTCATCTTCTTCGAATGGCTTTTGAACAAAAAAATCTCTATTGGGCGCAATATCTTGAATCTCTCCTCAGCACGGAAGACAAAAACTCACTCTATGAATCTGTATATTGCAATTGGAAAGAAAAAACTAATCAAGAGGATGAATGGAGAATTGGAGAATATCTTTTCACACGACTACCTGTCGATTATGCACCTTCATTGGAACAAAAAAGACTTGCGTTAAGTCAAGCAACAGATGTTGCACAGCAGTCTTTCTTGAATTTTGCAGCCCGGACTTGCAGCAAGGTAAATGGGTTAACAAAATCTAACATTACGCATATCGAAACAAATAGAAGTGAAATGATGGATAGGGCACGACAAAGTAAACCTAAGTTCACCTTACAACCATACGGATCGGTAAACGTTTATTTCTTACATGGCAGAGGGGTATTTATTGTAATCAAGGCACTTACACCAGGGGGCTTTAAAGAACCTTTATCAGTTATTGACTATGATCAAGAAAAAGAAAGAGTTCTTTTAAAACCCAGGCCAGGATTATCCCTTGAAAAAGAAATTGAAAACATTAGAAAAATTGGCAAGCATTCAAGGCTCGCTAAATGCATTTGGGAAGATGTCGACTTAGATATGATCTTACAAACAAAATATGAAAGTTCTTTATCTAATTTGTTACATGAGTATTACCCTAATTTAAAGGAAAAGGACAAATGGGCAATTTGCGCAGATTCTATCAGAGGGTTAAATTATCTCCACAAAAAAAAACTTGTCCATAGAGATATAAAAGGCGGGAATATTCTTGTGAAACGCGTTGACGATGTTTGGAGAGCCTTCATTACAGATTTTGGGAGTGTCATTGAACAAAGCAAGGCCAAAACTACTCCATTTGAAGGCACTTTAATTTTTCTACCTCCCGAGGTACTTAAACATTTGATCGATAGAAGAAAATTTCCGAATTGTCAGGGCCGTAGGGCAGATATATTTTCAATGGGAGTTGTATGGTATCAAGTCTGGCATAAACAACTTCCAAGATGGTGTACTGAAGTGATTGCAGTCATTTCGAGAAACGATCCTTATGAAAAATTGTTAGCAACTCCAGGATGGTTCGAATATTTTAAAGAAGCAGTATTAGGTCAGCCCGTTCCAGAACAAAGAATTCAAGGAATAGGCTTTGAGTCTGAAATAACAAATCGTCAGCCAATCGATAAATTGATTTCACAAATGCTATTAGCAAAAGTAGAAAATCGACCATTTGCAACAATAATTAAAAAGGAACTTTTAGACTTGCATCAATAGGTATTGAAAAGAGCTCTTGTGCTGTAACAAGTCAATAGATCAATGTTTTTCTTTTCCAAAGCTTATTATTCCCATTTTCATCGATTCAATAGTGAGTCTATGTAAGTCGGGATCTTGGGCGTATGATTCATACATTTTCGCAAGCTCACCTTGAAGCTCCGGACTATTTGTAATCTGTTGGTAGGTAGGAATTTGATTATTATGAGCTTCTATTGTTTTATGCAGCGCTTTCCTTTGTAAGACTTCAGTAATTTTTTCGGTTGTTTGATAAGAACGGAAATTAAGGAAACCCCAAACATTCAAAGATGGAGCGATCGACAAATAATTTTTTCTAGATATGAATTCTAAAGCTATTTTTCCAGCCATATTTGACTCTAATTTTAAATTGAACTCTATGATCTTCAAAAAAGTTTAATAAATCAACCACTCTTGAATTCTATCCCTTATTAGGGGAAAATAGGGGTCCATTAAATTAGGACTTTTCATGACAGTACGCGTACGCATTGCACCTTCTCCTACAGGCGATCCCCATGTTGGAACCGCTTATATGGCTCTTTTCAATTTAATTTTTGCTAAGCATTATAAAGGAAAGTTTATTCTTCGGATCGAAGATACCGATCAGAGCAGATCTCGTCCGGAATATGAAACGAATATTTTTAAAGCTCTGCAGTGGGCAGGCATTCAGTGGGACGAGGGTCCTGATGTGGGAGGCCCTTTTGGTCCTTATCGGCAATCCGAGCGTACAGCAATTTATCAAAAATATTGCCAAGAGCTTTTAGACGCGGGTAAAGCATACAAATGTTTTGCAACTCCAGAAGAACTGGCAGAAATGCGGGAGATGGCCTCTAAACTAGGTCACCGCGTGGGCTATGATCGTAGATATCGTAATTTAAGCCCTGCAGAGGTTGCAGAAAGAGAAAAAGCAGGACAGCCTTTTGTTATCCGTCTTAAAGTTCCTCTCACAGGTGAATGTGTCTTTGAAGATGGCATTAAAGGCCGGATCACCTATCCGTGGTCTGATATCGATGATCAAGTGCTTTTAAAGTCGGATGGATTTCCAACGTATCATTTGGCAAATGTTGTCGATGATCATTTAATGGAAATCTCTCACGTCATCCGTGGAGATGAGTGGATCAGCTCCACTCCAAAACATATTCTTCTCTATGAAAGTTTTGGATGGACGCCGCCAACATTTTTGCACATGCCGCTACTTCTTGGAAAAGATGGGCGTAAACTCTCTAAACGCAGAAACCCCACATCTATTTTCTACTACCGAGATAGTGGATATCTTCCGGAAGCGTTTGTGAACTTTATGACGCTTATGGGTTATAGCATGCCTAATGATCAAGAAATCTATTCTCTAGATCAGATCATTGAGGCGTTTGATCCTAAACGAATCGGTGTGTCAGGCGCATTTTTTGACATTCAAAAACTCGATTGGCTCAATCAGCAGTACCTCATTAACACGGTTCCTATAGAAGAGCTCTGGACGAAAATCCGAGAGTGGGGCTTTAACGATGAGTTTATGAAAAAGCTGATGCCCCTTTGCCATACGCGCATCAAAACTTTTGCAGAGTTTATTGAACTGACCTCTTTTCTCTTTGTCAATCACTTGCCTTATGCGCTGCCTTTATTTGCTCCTACAGGAATTACTCCTGAGAAAGCAGCCTTTATTCTGCAAGCCATCATCTGGAGTTTAGACGAGCAAGAAAACTGGGCACGCGCAGGAATTGAAAAAGCCTCTAAAGATGTGGCAGAAGTGTTTGGTGTCAATCATAAGAAAGTCATCATTCCTCTTCTTTATGCTTCTCTTATGGGCAAGCTGCAGGGTCCTCCACTGTACGATTCGTTTGAACTTTTAGGAAAAGATCGCTGCAGGGCTAGATTTTTGGGCTCCATTGAGTTTTTAGGCGGCATTTCAAATAAAAAAATGGATCTCCTTTCAGATGCTTGGGAGAGTCGCAGCTGCCAAACTCTATGATGTACCATCGGACACACCCTTTTCCTGCCAAGATTAAAGACCGCTACTTACTGACAAAAAGCGGGTCGACTAAAGAGACATACCATGTCACTTTAGATCTTGCTGGCTCTGGACTTTCCTATAAAGTAGGTGACTCTTTTGGAGTCTATGCTCCCAATGATCCCTCGATTGTGAACCGTATCTTAGAAGCTTTTAGGTTAGATCCGAGCACTCTTGTCGTTCATCCTCGAACAGGACATTCTTTTACTCTAAAAGAGTATCTGGAAACACAAGCTAATTTAGCACGCGTGACAACACCGCTTTTGAAACAATTTATTCCAAATCCTACTCCTGAAATCCTTGCTTCGATTGACGTTTTAGATTTGGCTCTCCAATATGGACATGAGCCTTTCAATCTTTTAGAGTTCATTGGAGCGCTCTCGCCTATGCTTCCCCGCTTTTACTCGGTAGCTTCATCGCAAAAACTCCATCCTGATGAAGTCCACCTCTTAGTCACCCTTACATCGTTCCAACATGGAAATGAGCTGAGATATGGTGTTGCTAGCCATTTTCTATGTAAAAGAGCATCTCTTGAGACAACGATTCCGACTTATATTCAACCGACACCTCACTTCACGCTTCCTGCAAATCATGAAACACCGATCATCATGGTAGGTCCAGGTACGGGGGTGGCTCCTTTCCGAGCTTTCTTGCAAGAAAGAGTGCATCACAATGCTCCAGGAAAAAACTGGCTCTTCTTTGGTGAAAGAAACCAAAAAACCGATTTCTTATATGAAGAGTACTGGTCCTCGCTGACAGAAAAAAATAAGCTTGAGCTTGATTTAGCTTTTTCTAGAGATCAAAGAGATAAGCTTTATGTTCAACATAGACTTTTAGAAAAAGGTGCACAAGTGTGGTCTTGGCTTCAAAATGGCGCTCATTTTTATGTCTGCGGCGATGCCGATCCGATGGCAAAAGAAGTTGAATCTGCCATTTTGCAAATCTGCATGTCGCATGGCAGCTTGTCTCTTGATGATGCTAAAACGTATCTAAAAAATCTCCGAAAAGAAAAGCGGTACCTTGCAGACGTTTACTAACTTTTGATACGTGCAGTGATAATGCACATACACTCCACACCTTCACCTAAGCCTACTTCTGATAGACCTGATCCTGTCGTTGCAGTGATTCCAACTTGATCTATGTTAATTTGAAGAAGCGAAGCGATTTTTTCGCGCATCTCTTCAATCCGATTTTCGACGCGAGGTTTTTTTGCTTTGATAGATAGCGCAATGTGTTCAATGCAAAAGCGGTACATCGTATCTAAAGCTTTTCTAAGATAGACAGTACTATCTGTAATCCCTTCTTTTTCATGAAGATCTTGTGCTAATGCTCCTAAGATCTGAACACCGGATAAAGAAGTGATCGCATTGCAAATTGCATGCAGCACGACGTCTCCATCCGAATCGGAGGCAAGCCCTGGAACATCTTCAAAAGAAACTCCTCCAATGAGACATGTCTTTGTCGAATCATCTGTTAAAAAGCGGTGGCTATCTTGTCCAATTCCTGTTCTAATCATGCAAAAAGATTCTATATGAGTTTACTTCATATCGCAAATACTGATTTAGAGTTTGAGCTCAGCAGCAAAGAGTCTCTTCCACTTGAAGAGGCGCTTCGTCGCAATCCCATCGTTCATCAGCTCCAATTCCTTCCTCTGCTTTACCGTGAAAAAGAAGAGGGCATTGGCGTCACAGATCTTCCTAGTGACGGGCCCGTTTGCCAGCTTTTATCAGATGATCAAATTCCCTACGATCAAATCGAATCGTGGGGACCTTCTCAGTGTATTGCTAAGTGGGCTAAAAAACGGGGGCTCACCTACCACATGCCGCCATGGGATGTTGTAAAAACTGTTAACTCCAAAGCTTTTTCTTTTGAGCAAACAAAACCGCCTCCTGGAGGAGAGCTTATTTTTTCATACAGTGAACTTTTGCAGTGGATCCAAAAAGTGGAAGGACCCAAAGTTTTAAAAACCTGCTTTGGACTGTCAGGGCAAGGACATTTGTTTCTTCCTGCAGCTGAAGAAAAAATCAAAGCATTTGCTGAAAAAGAATTTCACGAAGCACGTCCTCTCATTGCAGAGCCTTGGGTGATGCGAAAGCTCGACTTCAGCACCCAGTGGATCATCAAGCAAGATCAATCGATTCACTACGCTGGCTCCACTCTTTTACAAAGCGATGCCAAAGGCAGATACAGCGGGACCATTATCGGTGATGAAGAGAAAATCTTCGGTTCTTATTTTAGCAAGTTAGAGCAACATAAAGAAACTGCCATACACGCTTTGAAAAAAATGGCTGCGCTCCACTTTTATGGAAACGTTGGAATCGATGCGATGATCTGGGGATCTGATGTATTACATCCGATTGTCGAAATCAATGCACGCAAAACAATGGGATGGACTTCTCTCCAAATCAGAAAACGTCTTTTCCCAAATCAAACAATTCAAGTAAGCTATGAAGCCATAAAAGAGCAGCGTGGACTTCTACCAGAAGGTTTTATAAAACCAAACGGTGAAGTGAAAAGGTTTAAGCGCAACCTCTACGTAGACGTTCTTGCTTAACGCCTCTTTTTGAAATAAATTGGCATGATGAATGAAGATCTTAGAGTAGATTTGCAAAACCTTTTTGAAGGGAATATCTCTTGTGGATATTTCAGAAAAAAGGTTTTCCAAAGATGCTCTAAGAGGTTCTTTTCAGCGTGCCAATTTATTTCAAAAAAGGGGCGTTGATAAATAATGATCATCCCGTTATGAGAGTGGAACATGGATATTCTAAAAATTAAAGGTGGAAAACCTCTTGAAGGACACGTCAAAGCAGCGGGGGCAAAAAATGCCGTCACCAAACTTTTAGTCGCTTCACTTCTTTCCGATAAACGGTGTGTGTTTTTTAACGTTCCGAACATTTTAGATGTTGAAATCACTGTCGATCTTTGTAGAGAGATTGGCAGTATTGTGAATTGGGATCAAAAAGAAGGCGTCATTGAAATCGTTACCAAACACCTTAAAACCACTTATATCCCCCAACGTTTTTCAGGATCGAACCGCATTCCTATTTTGATGATCGGAGCTTTACTTGGCAGAACTGACGAAGATATCATTGTTCCCACTGCCGGAGGATGCAAAATCGGGCCGCGGCCTGTTGATTTTCACATTGCAGCTTTTGAAAAACTCGGCGTTACCATTGAATTCCGCGATATGAAAAAAGAGGGAGCCTATCTTGCAAGAGCACATCATGGACTTAAAGGCACTTTAATTGAACTTCCTTTCCCCTCTGTAGGTGCCACAGAAAATACCATCCTAGCTGCATGCAGAGCTAAAGGAACGACTGTCATTAAGAACGCAGCCATTGAGCCTGAAATCATTGATCTTGTTCTTTTCCTCCAAAAGCTCGGTGTTGCCATTGTTGTAGATGTGGATCGTACGATCCGCATCCAAGCTGCTTCTGAATTTTTTGAAGTTGAACATACCGTCGTGACCGACCGGATTGAAGCAGCTTCCCTTGGCATGGCTGCCATCAGCACGAAAGGAAAAGTGTTTGTGGAAGGCGCACAGCACAGCACGATGATTGCCTTTTTAAATAAGCTCCGAGAAATCGGCGCTGGGTTTAATGTACGAAATAACGGGATCGAGTTTTTCTACCGAGGCCCTTTGAAGGGCGGCATTCTTCTTGAAACCGATGTCCATCCCGGCTTTTTAACAGACTGGCAGCAGCCGTTCGTCGCGCTCCTTACCCAAGCTGAAGGTCATTCCATCGTGCATGAAACGGTGTATGAAAATCGTTTTGGCTATACAGAGACCCTTCGAGAGATGGGCGCAGACATCCAACTCTTTACCCACTGCTTAGGAAGTGTTCCTTGCCGGTTCAAATCTCACAACTACCATCATAGCATTGTCATCAAAGGTCCTACACCTCTCATCTCAAAAGATATCACGATCCCTGATCTTCGAGCAGGCTTTGCCTATGTCTTAGCTGCCCTCATGGCACCAGACACTAGCAATATTTCAGGAGCCCACTTCCTGGACCGTGGTTATGAACATCTTACTCAGAAATTAGCTTCTCTTGGCGCTGAAATCACCCGTGAGACTGTGTCAAATAAAAAGCTTGTAGGGGCTCTTTAAATCTCTACGCAAGTATTAGACTGTTAATTGTTCTGAAGTCTTGATCACCCGGCACCACCTACTCTATTTGAACGGAGACAGACAGCCAATGGAGTGTCACTAGTATAACCTAAGTTTGTTACAGCCGCTTGTAAGACTTATCTCGCCCATTAGAAAAAAACTAGATACTTAAAACAGCAACAAGATCATAATTAAAAAATTCATTATCTTTATAAGCTAATGAAATGACAAAACTTACAAATCTTATTGGAGGCTTTAATGCTTAAGGTCGCTAACCCTGCTTTCATCTCATACAATTATAAATTGTTTTCAAGTGTTCTAACTAAAACTTCAAATATTCATAGAGCAGTAGACAACTTCGTGAATTCAAGTAGAAGATTTGCCACTTTGGCTCCGGTGATAAACAATTGGCTAGAAGCTAGAAGAAACAATCTTAGCATCAATAAATCTATAGATTATCCGTATACAGGCGGTTTGATATCTCCTGGAGTGGGGATTAATTCACTAGACGGAGTACCTACAGGTGCAAAAGTCGTAGAGCACGGAAAACTTGAAACAATTGAAGGTGCTGATGCTACAACAGATGGTCAAGAAAGCCACACTATCATTAATGTTACTGAATCCATAGAAGATCTATTTGAACAAATGAATGCAGTCATGTCAGGAAAAGCAAGTTACGGAATATTCTCTGGTAAAATTAGCGCTAGGCGTTTTGAGTCCCAAAAATATCATTCCCACTCATCGATTGTCATTGGTTCAATTTCAGTTGTCAATGCGACTGAATTCTTCATGGACGGCAAACTAGAAGCTCACGCAGTAGATCTTGCCAAAAAAAAACCAGATGATTTTATCGAAGCTTTTGGTGATTATTATGTGCAAGGTTTATTGAGAGGCGGTTATTATTTCGCAACTGTAAGTGTCTCATCATCATCTATAGAGAGTCAAAGGGCGATTGCAGGAAAAATAAGTGCAAACTTTCAAGGATATGGGGGAGGTTCTGGTAGTTTTAGTAAAGAGATGAATTCTTTTAAACAGTTTTCTGATATTTCAATTGAGTTTTTTCAATCAGGGGGTGTTGGGGCTGATCATAGTAATCTAGGGTCAGATTTTGATGCCCTAAGAGAAAAGATCAACAAATTTGCTACTACAGTAAAACAACATCCTCGAACAATTTCATTCACTGCCTCTCCCTATACATCACTTGATAATTTTCCACGTTCATCTACAAATGCTTTTGATAGAAAACTACAGTTCGAACGGTTAGCTGAATATGAGAAACAAAAATCAACACTTTGCATTTTACGTAATAACCTTGACTTTGTGCGTTCTCATCCAGAGCTATACGAACATATTCCTACAGATGAGCAGTTTCTTCAATGGGAGCAAAAACTTACTGATTTACAAAATAAAATTGAAACTCAGATGAGAACATGTATTGAAGACAGTCAGAAATGCCCTGTCTTATCGATTCCTATATCCGAAATTAAAATACCCAAACGAATCGATGATGCTCTCACGACCGAAGAGTCAACTAAACTTGGAACTCGTTGGACAGAGAAAGAAGGTATATGGAGCGGTGAATGGGTGCGTATTGGTAAATCTAGACTTTTTGAAGCAACGTGGACTTCAGGCCGTAAAAGCGCAACTGCACTCTTAGAAGTTCGTATTTCAGGCAATGTCGTAACAATACGTCGCGCGAGTCCCACACAATTTGAAGAAGACGGTAGATCTACAACACTTAATGGCGAGTGTAGTTATATAGGAACTTTAGATGCATCAGGAAAGGTTTCTGGTACATATAAATGTCCTACGATAGACAGAACGAAATGGGAAGCGCAAATTTCGTAGTTGATCAGTCAGAAATCGGTGTCCCATTGACTTGGTAATTTCCTGCATCCTTGAAATTGAGCACCGTATGTGAGTCTAAAAGCAGTTGAGCTACAGCTGCAACGTAGCTACCTTCTTGATTCTCATCATCGATAAATGTTTGAGACAAATGAGTTCTAGGACCATTTGAGCGTTGTTGTATGTACCAGTTTCCATCTGCTTTATGCAGTATCCAATCCGATTGCAATATCCAGCTATTTGGCCGCCCTCCATTTTGAACAACGCATTCCCATAAAGTCTCTGCTTGATCAGGTGATCTGATAGTATTCAGTTCAAACATCACCTTAGGACCATCAGGTCCGTGCTCAAATTGCTGTGTAATATAATTGGATGGACCTCCGATGGCTCCGTTAAACAGCATAACTGGCTCTCTCAGTAATGTGTTTGATGTGAAGATGTTAGTGCACCACTCATCGAAAACATCACCCATCCGATTTGCATAGATCTTTGGGTTCATTGCTTGATTCTTAAAACAATCCTGAATCGTCATGAACTGACCTAGGAGTAGCCCAATGCAAATGTCTATATTGAGCAAGCCCTCTAGGCACTCAATTCTACCATCGTTAAGAAGCCAAATTTTCCATAGAAGAGAAGAGTTTTTGTAACCTGAGAAAATTAATCCCTTTTTATGCGTTTGTAACTGCAGTGATTCCCAAGCAAAGCCTTTGAACGGAAGCCTGATTGTTTTATTCTTTAGCCATTTTGATATCCAACTGAAAAAATCATTTCGTAGCTTTAGCTGCTCATTTTTCTCTAATGCTGCATAAACACAGTTTTGTTGGGAGTTTCTGGCTATATCTATCTGCGAGCTTACTTTCCAAGAACCTCTTTTCTCTTTTCTAACAAATCCTATGCAAAGATGGAACACGGCTGAGGCAGTGAGCGCTGTCTTCCAAGTGGTGTGGTTAACTATCTTACAAACGAATGCAGAAGAGAGCACAAGCACTCCCTTAAGCGGACGAGGATAATTTTTAACGAAACTATTGACATGTGTAGATAGGGCACAAGCAGCAGTAAGGCATAAGGCTGGTGTGCTCAAGCAAAAAGCATAATTTGCTGTGGTTAGACCTGCTGATAGAACCCTTGAAACCATGCAATTCTCACGCTAAATGTGTGAAAGATAATACCAAAATATTAAAAAAAATGCGAGGCATTTTATATCCAATAGAGTTACAATCGCTCCATGATTCCTTGGAGAGAAATACAAAAAAACAACTTTCGCTATTGGAGTGATTTAGTCGAGTTTTTGCAGCTGGATAATGAAAAAAGTTGTCAGATTTTGCAGAAAAGCACTTTTCCACTCAATCTTCCTAGGCGCCTGGCTGAGAAGATAGAAAAAAACAATTTGAACGATCCGATTTTGAAGCAGTTTGTTCCGCTAAAAGACGAGCTCATTTCATCGGAGGGGTTTTGCTCTGACCCTGTCGGAGATGCCCCTTCTCAAAAAACAACGAAGCTTTTACATAAATATACCGGAAGAGCTCTCCTTCTATGTACGAGCAGCTGCGCGATGCACTGTAGATTTTGTTTTCGTCAAAAATTTCCTTATGACACTGAGCAAAAACTCTTTAACGAAGAGCTAGATGCGATTGCTCAAGACTGCACGTTGGAAGAGATTATTTTGAGCGGAGGAGATCCTCTGTCGCTTTCTGATAGGGTTTTAGAAGAGCTTCTTCAGGCTTTGAGCGGCATCAATCACGTCCAGAGGATTCGGTTTCATACGCGCTTCCCTATTGGGATCCCTGAGCGTATTGATGACTCGCTCTTGGCAATTCTTGCTGGAATAAAGACCCAGATCATTTTTATTGTCCACGTCAACCATCCAAGAGAGCTGGATGAAGACGTCGCCGCAAGTCTTAAAAAAATTCAGCGGCTAGGCATTCCTGTCTTGAACCAGGCTGTACTACTCAAAGGCGTGAATGATAATCTTTTGACTTTAAAAACCCTCTTTGAGGGTTTGATCAATCATGGTATCATGCCGTATTATTTGCATCAGCTAGACCGTGTTCAAGGGACGGCTCATTTTGAAGTGAGTGAAGAAATCGGTTTAGCTCTGATGGAAGAGCTGAGAAGGTGTCTGCCAGGCTATGCTATCCCGGAGTATGTCCGGGAAATCCCAGGCGAGCCGTCCAAAACACCTGTAAAATTTGACAAATTAATCCAAATACGATCTTTTAGTGAATATGGCTAAGAAGTACGACGAAAGCGCCGTTAAATCTTTAGACGCTTTATCCCATATTAGACTCCGCCCAGGAATGTACATCGGAAGATTAGGCGATGGGTCCCACCCGGATGACGGGATTTATGTGATGCTCAAAGAGGCGGTTGATAACTCTATTGACGAGTTTATCATGCACCACGGCTCTAAGATTGAGATCGAACTGGATGAAAAAACAGGTCTTGTTTCTGTCCGTGACTATGGAAGGGGTATTCCTCTTGGAAAGGTGATTGAGTGCGTCAGCCAGATCAACACGGGCGCTAAATATAACGATGATGTGTTTCAGTTTTCTGTGGGTCTCAACGGTGTTGGAACAAAAGCTGTTAATGCTCTTTCATCCCGCTTTCTTGTTAAAAGCTGCCGTGATGGGGAATTTGTTGAAGCGAAATTTGTTCGCGGTGTTCTGAAAGACAAAAAGAAAGGAAAAACCAAAGAGCCTGATGGAACATATGTCGAGTTCATTCCTGATACGGAGATCTTTAAAAAGTTTAAGTTCCAAAAAGAGCTCATCAAAAAAAGGCTCTGGCACTATGCCTATCTCAACACGGGCCTTACCCTCTTCTTTAATGGCGAGACGATTAAGTCTGAACATGGTCTTCTAGATTTACTCAATGAAGAGGTTAAAGATGACAAACTGTATGAACCTCTTCATTACCGTGGAAAAATGCTTGAGTTTGCCTTTCTACATTCTTCTAGTTATGGGGAGACTTATTTTTCTTTTGTCAACGGTCAATACACGCATGACGGAGGAACGCATCTTTCTGCGTTTCGCGAAGGCATTTTAAAAGGGGTGAATGAGTTTGCGAAAAAGAATTTTCAAGGCATTGATGTCAGAGAAGGGATTGTTGGCGCTATTCTCGTCAAAGTGAAAGACCCGATGTTTGAGTCGCAAACTAAAAACAAGCTCTCCAACACTGATATTCGAGGGCCGATTGTTCAAGAGGTGAAAGAAGCTGTCCAAAATCTGCTCTACAAGTTCCCAGAAACCGGTAAAAAAATTCTCGACCGGATTCTCTTTAATGAAAAACTCCGCAAAGAGCTAGCTGCTGTCAAAAAAGAAGCGAAAGACAAGCAGAAAAAAATCTCATTTAAAATTCCGAAACTACGCGATTCCAAATACCATTTTGGTGATGGAACGAAAGAGGGTGAAAAATCGATGATCTTCCTCACCGAGGGAGAGTCGGCCTCAGCTTCAATTGTGATGACACGCGATCCGATGACGCAAGCCGTTTTTTCACTGAGGGGAAAACCTCTCAACGTCCACGGTATGAAACTGGATCAGCTCTACAAGAATGAAGAGATGTATAACCTCATGTCAGCTCTCAACATCGAAGATGAGCTCTCTAATCTTCGTTATAATAAAATCATCTTAGCTACAGATGCCGATGTCGATGGCATGCACATCCGCAATCTTCTTGTGACTTTTTTCTTAACGTACTTTGAAGGGCTCGTTTTAGATGGCCATCTCTACATTTTGCAAACACCGCTTTTCAAAGTGAGAAATAAAGAGAAAACAATCTACTGCTATTCGATCGAAGAAAAAGAAGAGGCTGTTAAAACTTTGAAAAAAGGGATAGAGATTACTCGTTTTAAAGGTCTTGGAGAAATTTCTCCAGACGAGTTTAAACAGTTCATTGCTAAAGACATTCGTCTGATCCCGGTGACAATCCAAAATCTATCTGACATTAAACCGACGCTGGAATTCTATATGGGGAAAAATACTCCCGAGAGAAAAAATTTCATCATGACTAACCTCAAGGGTGATGAATGGACGATTTAAAACATCAGATGAAGGATCATTTCCTTCAATATGCCTCGTATGTGATTTTAGATAGAGCGATCCCTAATGTTGTCGATGGACTCAAGCCCGTACAAAGAAGGATTTTAGAAACCCTTTGGAAACAAAATGATGATAAGCTCCATAAAGTTGCCAATATTGTCGGTCAAACCATGCAGCTGCATCCCCATGGAGATGCTCCCATCTACGAAGCGCTTGTCAATCTAGCCAGTAAAGGCTTTTTGATGGACCGCCAAGGAAACTTTGGCAATATCTACACTGGCGATCCGTCAGCTGCTGCTCGTTATATTGAAACACGCCTTTCTCCTCTTGCGCGCGAGACGCTTTTTAATCCCGATATCACAGAGAAAATTCCTTCGTATGATGGAAGGAATATGGAGCCTGTTACTCTCCCTGCAAAAATCCCGCTTCTACTTATGCAAGGAGCAGATGGTATTGCGGTTGGAATGTCGACACACATCTTGCCGCATAACTTTTCCGAGCTGCTTGAAGCTGAAATCGCTTATCTGGAAGGAAAAGATTTCAAGATTTTCCCTGATTTCCCCACAGGGGGAATCATGGATAAAAGCGAGTATGACAAAGGGCGCGGCAAAATTAAACTGCGGGCAAAAATCGAAATCAAAGATCCGAAAACACTTGTCATCCGTGATATCTGCTACGGCACTACGACAGAAAGCCTGATTCGGACCATTGATGAAGCGGCCAAAAAAGGAAAGATTAAGATCGAGGCCATCAACGATTATACGGCTAAAGATGTGGAGATCGAGATCAAGCTTCCGCGCGGTCAGTATGCTGAGGAGATGATCGATGCGCTTTATGGGTTCACCGAGTGCGAAGTCTCTTTAACCTCGCAGATTATTGTCATTAAAGACGGACAGCCTTGGGAAACCGATGTACATGAGATTTTGAGGTATAATGCAGAAAAACTCGTTGAATTCTTAAGGCAAGAACTTGAGATTGAAAAAGCAAGAATTCTTGAAAAAATCTTCTATAAAACACTCGAGCGCATTTTCATCGAAAACCGCATCTATAAGAAAATCGAGACGGTTAAAACTCTTGAAGGAATCCATGAGACTTTAGAAGAAGCGTTTAAACCGTACCGCAAAGAACTCTTAAGAGCGCCCACACATGATGACAGAGAAAAGCTTCTTCAAATCCCCATTCGAAGAATTTCCCGATTTGACATGGATAAAAACCAAGAAGAGATCGCTCATCTTCAAAAGACTCTGCAAGAGGTTGAGAAAAATCTCAAAAACGTCAAAAAATTCACCATCGATTATCTAAATAACCTGATCCAAAAATACGGGAAAGATTATCCTCGCAAAACCCGCATTAAAGCGATTGAAGAAATCGATCGAAGAGCGATTGAAACCAAAAAGATTAAAGTCGGATATGATCCAAAAACGGGCTTTGTGGGAACCAAAATCTCAGGGCCTGAGCAGTTCACTTGCACAAACTTTGACAAGCTCTTAGTTCTTTTCAAAGATGGCACCTATAAAGTCACCTCTATCCCTGAAAAACTATATCTCGAAAATGCTGTCTGGGTTGGTGTTGCAGATAAAAAAACCGTTCTCAATGTGATCTATACAAAAGAGAAGCAAGCATGGGCCAAACGTTTCATTGTCGATAAATTCATTCTAGATAAAATCTACCGCTACTTAGATGAAAATACCGAGCTCCATTACATCTCTTCCGATGTAGAGCCCACAGTAGAAATTCAATTTGTCCCTAAAGCGCATCAAAAGAAGTCTAAAATCGCCTACTCCTTCAAAGATGCTCTCGTCAAAGGCGCTGGTACGCGCGGAAGCCGCGTTGCTACCCAGCCTGTTAAACGAGTAAATAAGCTCTTGGTTTAAAAGGGCTTTCAGATAGTTTTACCTCATTAATTTATTGAAATTGTATATATTTTTATGTACAATAAAAGAATTTTGGCCTGAGAGGTTTTGAGATTGGTTAAAAAATGAGGAATATATGGAATTAGAAGGTAGAATTTGGAAAGACGGACAGCTTTGGCTTGTTGAAATTCCTATATTAGATGCAATGACTCAAGGAAAATTCAAAAAAGATGCACTGCGTATGATTGAAGATGCGGTTAATGGTCTTATCGAATGCTATTTTGAAGATAAAGCAGGAAAAAAATTAGGCGTAAAAGCTTTTCTTCGTGAAAATGGTGTGATTGGTCTTACAGCTAAAGATACCAAGATTTTGTTGTCTCTTTCATTGATAAAACAACGAGAGAAGAGCAATTCGACTGTGAGAGATGTATCCAAACGGCTCGGCTCAAAATCTCCAAATGCCTATGCTCAATACGAAAGAGGCCGTCTTAATGTCACCTTAGAAAAATACGAAGAGTTACTCATAGCTGTAAGCCCCTCTGAACATAGACAAATTCGAGTAGGCATTGTTTAATTTATTAAGATTTCGCGGAATATCGTTGATATCTCGCGAAATCTCATAAAAAAGACCAGATTTCGCCAAATATCGACGATATTCCGCGAAAAGTCTCATTTTTAACCACTTTTCGCGAGATATCGACATTAGGGATTAGTAGCAGTTTTCATCGGATGCGCTATTTTAAGCTCTACATCCGCTCGAGGGTTTTGAGGCCTAAGATTTGGAGGCCTTGATGGAGAATGCGGGCGGCTATCTCGCAAAGAAGAAGGCGGCTATTTTCTTGTGAATCGCCTTCGACTCTGCAGTCGCGGAAGAATGCATGGAACTTTTCTGCGAGGATATAGAGATAATCGGCTAAGCGGTTGGGAAGAAGTTCTTCAGCAACCGTGTAAAGGGTTTCACCAAATTGTCTTAAATGAACTGCAAGATCAATTTCAGTGGGGTGTTCTAAGTTGATGGAATGGTTTTTTGCAACTTCTTGTAGCGACTTTCCGACCTTCCGCTGGATGCTTCGCATCCGAACGTAAGCATAAAGAAGAAAAGCGGCGGTGTTGCCTTCGAAACGGAGCATCCTTTCATAGCTAAACGTATAGTCTTTGATCCTGTGGGATGAAAGGTCGGCATATTTTATGGCGTCGATTCCTAAGATAATAGCGGTCTGATGAAGCTCTTTTTCACTCAAATCAGGGAGGCGCTCACGTAAAATCTTCTCAGCGTGTGTAATACCCTCTAGCAAGAGATCAATCAGCTTTTCAGTGTCTCCAGAGCGCGTTTTAAATTTTTTCCCATCGGGTCCAAGAACAACGCCAAAGGGAACATGATCGACGCGGACTTTTGAGCGATCTAGATAGCCGGCTTTTTCTGCGGCTTTAAAAATCATTTCAAAATGAAGCGCTTGTCCCGCATCTGTCACCACGATAATACGGTCTGCTTTTTCGACTTCTATTCGATGTCGAACAGCTGCCATATCAGTGGTATCATAGTTATACCCGCCGTCTGATTTTTGAATGATGATAGGAAGTGGAGTATCATCACGCCCTTTATACCCTTCAAGATAGATGCACTTTGCACCGTCTGAGAGTGTGATCATGTTTCTTTTCTCTAAATCGGCAACAACTTCTGGAAGGTACGGGTTGTAAAACGATTCGCCGCGTTCAATAAGCTTGATATCAAGAAGCTCGTAAATCTCTTGAAAAGCTTTGCGGGAGATGTTGCAGATCATTTGCCATGCAGCTAGCGCAACTTCATCTCCTCCTTGGAGTTTGACGACTTGAAGCTGAGCTTCCTTTTTGAAAGCAGGATCTTCATCAAAACGTTTTTTAGAAGCGCGGTATAAACCCATGAGAGTTGGAAGGTCGGTGGGTGTGCGTCCTTCTAAAACATCTGATGCTTCAGCACGCATGTAAGCAATAAGCATTCCGAATTGAGTGCCCCAATCGCCAATATGGTTGAGCCTCAAGACATCATGCCCTAAAAACTCAAAGAGGCGGGCTAGCGAGTCTCCGATGATGGTAGAGCGAAGGTGCCCCACATGAAGCTCTTTTGCAATATTTGGCGAAGAGAATTCGACGATAATTTTCTGGATATGTTCTGGAAGAGGAACGCCAAGTCTTGGATCGTGGAGAACTTTTGTAATCTCATGAGATAAGAAAGGGATGTTCAGAAAGATGTTGATAAACCCTGGTCCTGCGATTTCAAGCTTGGCAATCATGGTGCCATAGAGGGGAAGTTTTTCCCAGGCACTGACCATAGCTTGTGCAACTTCACGGGGATTTTTTTTGAGCTCCTTTGCAAGTTTTAAGGCATTGTTACATTGGTAATGTCCAAACTGCGGCTGTGTTGAGATTGTAACATCAGGATGAACCGGCGCGCCTACTACCGACTTGAGTACATCATGCACCTGTCCTTCAAGAACATGAATCAAGTTTTTCATTTGGATGTTTCTTGGTGATGGTACCGAGGAGGTGTTTGACGTTTCCCAACGCCGTATTTAATTCGGTAGTCGCCAAGAGAAAGAGCGGCTTGATGAGTTGAGCAGTTATTTTGCTCTGAAATCCCAAAAAGGCGGATGAGTTGATCATACAATTTATCTACTTTTTGTTGCGCCTTTGTAGGGTTATATCCTTCTTCTTCGATCTCAATGCTGACATTAATGAGTCCGCCTGCATTAATGACAAAATCTGGCGCATACAAAATCCCTTTTTGCTTAAGAAGATCTGCATCCTGATCATTCAATAATTGGTTATTAGCGCTTCCAGCTATTGCGCGGCAGTGCAGCTGTGGAATGGTTTGAGGGTTGATAATTCCGCCAAGGGCGCAGGGTGCTAAGACGTCGCACTTTACACTTAAAATATCATCGGCAGGACAAGCTATTGCTCCCCACTTCTTTGCATAGCGCTGTGTTTTTTCCCAATCGATATCGCTGATAATGAGCTTTGCACCGCGCCAAAATAGAAATTCGGCTAAAGGAGCTCCTACGCTGCCAAGCCCTTGGATAGCAATCGTCTTGCCTGCAACAGAGGTGCTTCCATCTAAAGTTTGTAAAACTGCTTCGATGCCACGGAATGTTCCCCATGCAGTAAAAGGAGAGGGGTTGCCACTGCTCTTTTCACTTGAGCATCCTACAACGTAAGGGGTGTGTTTAGCGATCCATGTTGCGTCTTCAATGGTGCACCCAACATCTTCTGCACACGTATAAATGCCACCTAAACGATCGACTGCCTCTGCAAAAGATCTAAGCATTTCTGGAGTCTTGTCTTTGGGGCTGCACATAATGACGCTTTTTCCACCACCAAGACCTGCTTCTGCAAGAGCCGACTTATAAGTCATTCCACGTGCTAGTCTTTTTGCATCTGTTAGAGCTGCATCGAAACTGGGATAGACATGAATGCGAGTGCCACCGAGCGCTGGACCTAAGGTTGTATTATGAATGCAAATAATTGCTTTAAGCCCTGTTCTTTCATCTGTTGCGACAACGACTTTTTCGTAGCCTTCGACTGGTATTTCCTTTAGGACAAGAGAATCTGCAACACTACGCTTCATATATAAATCCTTTCTTTAGAAGAAAATAGCTTATCACAAAAGAGGCTCTCAAACAATCGTTTTTCGTCTCAATTAAAATTTTTAGTGTACGCACTTGAAAATTATCGACCATTGCGATAACCTAGATGGCTTAAACCCTGAGAAGGCGGATATTTCATGTCGAACGTTGTAATTTCAGATCATTTAAAAGATGAAATAATTAAGTTTTTAAAACGTGATAAAAAAGCGGATTTAATCACAACCTACCTCTATTTTTTAGAGAAAAAATTTAACATTCGCCCTGTGCTTTTCTTGAGAGAAAAAATGATCTTTCAAAGTCAAGACGAACTGATTCATAAACTCGAAAAAGAAGGTAAACTCTGGCGGGAGACAGAAATCAAAATTCAAATGGGGCAGCCCAGCGTTAATGATCAAACCAAGAAGGTTTATATTTGCCCATTTACCGGCAAAGTCTTTGGTGATAATACTCACCCCAATCCTCAAGACGCGATTTATGATTGGGTTTCAAAATGTCCTGAAAATACCGAAAGACTCGATGGTCTGCGTGTAAAACGCTTTTTTGTTTCTGAAGACCCTGAAGTGATTAAAAACTACATTGGCAAACATAAAGAGCCGATTACTAAAATTGTCTTCTCTTCTGTAGTGACCGGAAAACTTTTCAATTCAAAACAAGCTGTTATTGAGGACTTCACTAAAAACCAGCTGAAGCCTCTCGAACTGGTCGAGGTTCCCAACCAAAATCGATTCCAAATTGAAGATCAATTTCTTCAATTCATTCAAACACACCTAGACGAAAGTAAAATCTCCTCCTTTGTTGAAGCAGCCTCCAAGATCGAAGAGTTTTCACCCTACTTAGATCAATGGCTCGAAGATGCAAGTGAAGGAAACAGTTAAAGAGATTTGTTCTGCCGAAGAGATGTTCCACTACGGAACTCTCTTGGCGCGCACGCTTGCAAAACCGCCCTTCATTTTGGCCCTAAAAGGCGACTTGGGCGCTGGAAAAACAACTTTTTTAAAAGGATTTATCTCAGCACTCACAGAGATCGAGCCCGATCAAATTCAAAGCCCTACTTTTACTTATCTCCAGGTTTATAACGACTATCTTTATCATTTTGATCTCTATCGTATTAAACATTATGAGCAATTTGAGTCAGCTGGATTTGCCGATTACCTACATGCGGGAGGAATTTGCTGTATTGAATGGGCAGAAAGAATTGAGGATCGCCTTCCAAGCAGCGCTTATGTATTAGAAATTGCTTACTTAGGTCAACAAAGCCGCAGATGTTCTCTTTATCAAAGAGGATCTCTATGAAAAAAATAGCCTTTCAATCTGCAAAGTTTTTAGGATCGATGCTAAACCCTAAG
>JACCDZ011699919.1_pt1 | contig 43581 bp, 37 predicted proteins | sample 7449551 | NCBI WGS metagenome assembly JACCDZ01 (sample SAMN15323452, study PRJNA562643) | freshwater metagenome | isolation source: river surface water | place: USA:Blue River Watershed | collected 2017-08-18
TCCTTCGTACCTTTGTACCGTCTCTAAGGGGTGCCCGTCAAACGGCTGAGATTATACCCATTGAACCTGATTAGGATAATGCCTACGAAGGGAAGATGACTGTGCTAATGTATTGTTTAATCACCAAGAATTAGCCCCTTGTTCTTGTTTAATTTTGTATAAAATGAAAACAAGATCTATTTTTTTAACCGCTTTTTTATGCGCTCTTTCGTTCCACTTTTTTAGTCAATCCAACATTTTTGGCACCGTCACCGATGAGTCGGGACTTCCTCTTTCTGGTGTGAAGGTGAGTATTGATCGACCAAATTATGGCTTATCAGAATACTACACATTTACAGATAGAAAAGGAAAATATAATTGGTATTTTTATGAATTGAAGGTCTCCGAATTCATTCAGGTAACTTTCGAAAAGATTGGTTTTGAACCTTATTCAATGCGCTTATCTAAAACAGATGCAGCAATCCAACAAGATGTAAAACTCAAACGCGACACCAAACTACTAGAAGAATTTCAGGTTATGGGAACACGTACCGATGAATTGTCAACCAGCACCTTAAAAATCAAGAAAAGCAATTTATTAGAGAAAAATAACTTTGGAAAAGATTTGCCCTTTCTCCTAGAATCAACCCCATCCGTGGTAACAACATCTGATGCCGGTACCGGAGTGGGTTACACGGGAATTCGCATTCGGGGAGTGGATGCTTCTCGTATCAATGTTACCATTAACGGAATTCCGGTCAATGACCCTGAATCGCACGATGTCTATTGGGTAAATATGCCTGACTTGACTTCTTCTATTAGCAACATGGAAATTCAACGCGGAATCGGAACGTCTACCAATGGTGCTGCCGCTTTTGGAGCAAATTTGAATATCAAAACAGATGATATTTCTGCAAATTCATACGGGGTCTTGGATAATTCGTATGGATCATTTAATACGTTTAAAAACACTATTAAAGCTGGAACAGGACTAATAAATGGTAAGTTCTCAATGGATGTACGGTTGTCGCAAATCTTGTCTGATGGTTACATCGATCGAGCATCATCCAATTTGAAATCTTATTTTCTCTCTGGAGCCTATGTTGGGAAAAAATCGGTGGTGAAAGCAGTTGCTTTTTCCGGAAAAGAAATTACGTATCAATCGTGGTATGGAACACCTGAGAGTAGAATCAACGGAAATGTAGACGAAATGAATGCTTATGCTGATCGCAATTATTTATCGGAGGAAGAACGACAAAATTTATTAAATTCAGGAAGAACCTACAATTATTACACGTACAAAAATCAGGAGGATAATTACAAGCAAGACAATTATCAATTGCATGTTACGCATCGATTTAATCCAAAATTAGTACTAAATGTAGCAGGCCATTACACCCACGGACAGGGATATTACGAAGAGTACAGAAAAGGAGATGATCTAAGCGCATATGGAATGGATACCGTTTTTACGGGCAATGATACCATTACACAAACGGATTTAATTCGTCGTCGTTGGTTGAATAATGATTTTGTGGGTAGCGTATACTCGTTAACGTTTTCAGATAAAAATCTACAAGTCATTTTCGGGGGTTCAGCCAATACTTATTTGGGTAGACATTATGGTGAGGTGATTTGGGCAAGATATGCATCCAACAGTGAATTAGGCGATCGTTACTACAATGAATCCGGTCAAAAATCAGAATTTAGTAATTACTTAAAAGGATCCTATAAATGGAAAAAATTTAACTTTTTAGGAGATCTGCAATACAGGCATATTGACTATTCTTTCTTGGGAATTGACCAGGTGAGTGGCGAGTTAAAAGACGTTCAACAAACCGTGAAATTTGACTTCTTCAATCCCAAAGGTCAGATTTCATATGCCCTAACCCAAGGTCAATACAATCAAAACCTTCACCTTTCTTATGGTGTTGGACACAGAGAGCCTGTTCGAAAAGATTTTAGAGAAAGTACTCCTAGCAGTCGTCCTAAAGCAGAAGTGATGCGCGATTTGGAAGTAGGTTACTTAATTTCCACCAAAAAATGGAACTTCGTTTCCAATATCTATTTCATGGATTACACCAATCAGTTGATTTTGACTGGTCAAATAAATGATGTGGGAAGTTATACGCGAACAAATGTTAAGGACAGTTACCGAGCAGGAATTGAATTGACGGGAAAATATTACATCTTGAATTCTTTTAATGTAGATGCCGGAATTACCTTCAGTCATAATAAAATCAAGCAATTCGATGAATATATAGATGAATATTTGGATGTTGATCCTTATTATACGCAGCAAGTAATTGTGCATAAAAACACGGATTTGGCCTTTTCACCCAATGTGAATGCTTTTGCGGGTTTGAATTATTCTTACAAAGGGCTCAATCTAGGTTGGACAACCAAGTATGTTGGGCGACAATTTTTGGATAACACATCAGATGTGAAACGAAGCATCAATCCGTTCACTTTTTCAAATTTGTTGGCTTCTTATACATTAAACGTAAAAGCACTAAAGGAAATAACTGTTGGACTTCAAATTAACAATATATTCAATACGATGTATGAAAACAATGGATATACTTTCTCATACATTTACGCCGGGCAAATGACGACTGAGAACTTTTATTATCCACAGGCAGGAAGGAACTTCATGCTCAGACTGCTTCTCAAATTGTAGGTCAATTTCTATTCAATTAATTTTTTCTACTTTAGCATAACGTTAATTGAATATTATCTATGCATTACTTACCAACCTTGGTATTTGTTTTGGGATTATTTTCCATTTCAAAAGCCCAATATTGTACCCAAGTGGGGCCATCTGCTACGATTGATTCCAATGTTGAATCGGTTGATATTACGGGCGAATCCAGTAGCATATCCTACACCGGTTGTCCAGGAGTGATTGGTTTGCAGGACCTTACGAGCCAGATTGTGTATTTGAATGCTGGAGGAAATTATCAACTGGATGTTCAGTTTGGTACTTGTGGTGGGAATTATGCTGGTGCTGGACAAGTATGGATTGATTTTGATCAGAGTGGTAATTTTGATGCATCCGAATCAGTAGGAACGTGGAGCGGTACACCGCCCGTGAGTCTATCTATTTTCAATTTTTCTGTACCTGCTGGCGCTCAAAATGGATTGACTCGCATGCGCGTGATGCAACGTGAACAAGGAACATTGCCTTTAGATCCATGTGGCACTTATACTTGGGGTTCAGTAACAGATTTTGGGGTTTATGTTCAAAATGGGATTGATTGTTCCGGGTTTTCAGGAGATAATCAAGCAGAGGCAATTATTATTTCCTCTTTACCTTATGATACAACGGCCAATACATCTATTTGTTATTCCAATCAAAATGCAGTTTATCCATCCCCAGATATGTTCTATAAAATTGACCCAAATCCAAGTATGGAAAGCTTGCACATTTCTTTGTGCGGTAGTTCTTTTGATACATTTTTAAGTGTTATAGATGCATTCGGGAATGTGATCGTATTTAATGACGATTCAAATACATGTGATGGCAGTTCTGAATTGAACTTGTTAACCGCCGGACTCGGAACCTTATACATCATTGTAGAAGGCTGGGGATCAGCTTTGGGTGAATATGACTTGCATGTAGAAGCTAATTATCTTGGATTATCCGAGCAAAGTGACGGGGTATTAATTTATCCAAATCCATCCAATGGGCTGGTTCGTATTTCTAATTTTTCTGGTAAAGTATTGGTTAAAAATACCTTAGGACAAGTTCTAAAGGAATCTTTTTGCAGTAAAGAAATGGAATTAAATTTGAACGACTTAACTTCAGGAACTTATTTTCTTTGTGATGAATTAGGTAAGGTATTGGATAAAATAATCATTTCCAAAAACGATTAAACATGATCAAAAAAATTGGATTAATAGTATTGCTCCTTTGTCTTGGATTTTCTTCTATTGCAGGTGATTGGATCCAAAAATCAACCTTTGGCGGTGTGGGTAGGCACAGAGCAGTGGGGTGTGGTACCGATTTCAGAGGATATATGGGATTGGGACACGTGAATGGGTCTGGCATTGATATCTCCTATAAAGATTGGTGGGAATATGACCCAGCCTCGGATAGTTGGACCCAAAAGGCGAACTATCCGGTAAATAATCATGGAGCCGTATCTTTTGTAGTTAATAACATGCCATGTGTCGGTGGCGGTTCAGCTCTGGCCGGTGAATTTTATAAATACAATCCTCAATTGAATAGTTGGAGCCCAATTGCACCATGTCCTTTTTTCAATCCAGGTGATACACAAGGATTTTCAGTCAATAATAAGGGATATGTGTATCTAAGCAATCAATTAGCTGAGTATGATCCTGCGTCAAATCAGTGGTCATTAATGCCAACATCGCCTATTAATTTCGGTACTTGGAGTTGCTCATTTTCTGTTGGATCAAGTGGATTTATAAAATCCGGAAATAAATTATACGAATTCAAACCTTCCCAACAAACATGGCTGCAACGTGCTGATTTTCCTGGTCTCTCAACAGGTGGAAGCAGTGCTTTTTCTATCAATGATATGGGGTATGTTACCTGTGGTTATGTAGGCGGATTGTCTGTTGTGACCGATCAAGTTTGGGCTTATAACCCTGGAGTTAATCAATGGATTGCGGTGGAAGAATTTAAAGGAACAAGTCGTCGTTTTCCCGTAGCATTTGCAATTGATAACAAAGGATATTTCGGCACCGGAACAAATGGGGCAAATTTCAATGACTTTTGGCAGTACAACCCATCCATCAATTCATTGGAGGAATCTCCTCTTGAACTCATTAGTTTTTATCCAAATCCAGCAACGGAAGATATAACTTTTCAAAAATTGACGGGATCTTCCGTGAATAGAGTTTTTATAACTAATAATCTGGGTCAACATATCCGTCAAATAGCTCTATCAAAAGAGTTAGAGCAGGTTTCTGTATTTGATTTTCCAGCAGGAATTTACCAAGTATTGTTTTATCAAGACGATAAATATGTTGGATCCAAAAAAATGAGCATTCAACGATGAAAACACTATTATTTGTCCTCTTTTTGGTTTTTCTTTCAAATTCGTTGGTGGCTCAATCTACATTCGGCTGGACCAAAAAGAACAATTTTTTAGCCGGAAAAAGAGAACGAGCAGTTGCTTTTTCTATCGGAGAATATGGGTATGTGGCTACAGGAGTAGATACCGCTGAGGTAGTTCATAAAGATTTATGGCAATATAATCCATCCGATGATTCTTGGACCCAATTAGCTGATTTGCCCGGTTCCGCTCGCAGAGATGCGGTTAGTTTTTCCATTAATGGGTTTGGTTATGTTGGGTTGGGGGTGGACAATGAGGTTTCCGTAATGGGGAATAAAAAAAGTGATTTTTGGAAATATGACCCAACTCTAAACCAATGGGACTCCATCGCGCCATACCCGGGCAGTGGAGGAAATGGAGTTTATTCAGCCACCGCGTTTTCAGCAGATAACAAAGGATTTGTGTGTGGTGGAAAAATAGGGCCGGGTATTTATTCCAAACAGCTTTGGGAATATAAACCGAATAATAATCAATGGATTCAGCGCGCGGATTTTCCAGGAGGCGTGCGTTACCAGCTCTGTTCTTTTTCAATTAACGACTTGGGATATGTGGGTATGGGATTGAATCAAGATGTATACAAAAAGGATTTTTATAAATATAATCCAGGATCCAATGAATGGACGGAAATTGGACCATTTCCGGCCATGGAGCGAGGGGGTGCTTCTACCTTTGTGTTGAATGAAAAAGGATATGTCTGCCTTGGTACAAACGGAGGATTGCAGGGGGATTTGTTGGAATACAATCCGGTTTTAGATACTTGGTTTCTAAGGCAAAGTTATGGAGGCAGTGAACGAAAAAATGCAGTTAGTTTTGTTATAAACAACAAGGCTTATGTAGGATTAGGCAAAGGAGATTCAGGAAAAAAATCCAGTATGTATGAATACAGCGACTTATCCTTATCAGCAATAAATCAATTAACACAAGCTGATTTTCAAATGTATCCGAATCCGAGTAAAGGTGAAATTTTTATAGAAATCGATGGGTTTGTTGATTCTCAGCTAACGGTACTGGATATGAAAGGTGTAGTTGTTCTGGTACAACCTGTTAGTAATCAACAACGGGTGAATCTAGGAAGTTTACCCAAAGGAATTTAGTTTGTGCGTCTTGGTGATTCAAGTCAAGTTCAAAAACTACTATTAGAATAGAAAAATGAAACATATAATATTTGTATTTATCTTGTTTCTAGGTTCAAAATCAATTATTGGACAAGATTATTGGGAGCAAAAAGATTCAGTGAATGGACCACCAAAGGCTTCTGCCTCAGCATTTTCGTTGGGATCAATAGGAATGGTAGTAGGCGGGTTAGATGAGGTGGAATTTAAAAGAAAAAGCTATGTATATAGTCCTTTTCAAAATGATTGGGATGAAACAACTTCGTTAGGGGGTGATTTTGGTGATGGCTTACAACGTGCCTCTGCATGTGGTTTTTCCGTTGAAAATAATGGCGTTATCAAAGGATATGTTGCCTTAGGACAAGCACAAACGGTACCCTACTTAAATGATTTATGGGAGTTTGATCCAGTTACGGAGTCATGGTCTCAAAAGGCAGATTTTATTGGCCAACCCCGCCGACAAGCCGTTTCATTTGTAGTGAGTGGTAAAGCATATGTGGGCACGGGAGAGGGCATAGCAGGCCTATTAAATGATTTTTATGTTTACGACAATCAAACCAATACTTGGGATCAAATTGCTGATTTTGCTGGCACAGCAAGAAGGCAAGCCATTGCATTTTCGTTAGCAGGTAATGGGTTTGTTGGTACAGGAGATGATGGCACAAAAAGAAATGATTTTTGGATGTATGATCCTCAAACAGATCAATGGATTTTAAAAGCACAATTTCCAGGTATAGCTCGTTCTGGTGCTTGTGCTTGGTCAAATTATCCTACCGCTTTTGTTGGAACCGGAGAAGGAGCAGATTATTCCTATTTAAAAGATCTTTTTGAATATAATTTTTATACGAATAGCTGGTCCCAACGAGCCAATCTGCCCGGTGCTGCTCGAAAAAATGCAATTGCCTTTTGTTTGAATGGAGTTGGATACGTGGGAACAGGCTACAATGATCAATTCTTGGATGATTTTTATGCCTATTACCAATTGGCTGGCGTGAATGAAATCCAAGGAAATGAAGTAAGTATTTACCCAAATCCGACCCAAGATTTTGTTTGTGTGCATTCGCCAAATGAAGTAATTCAATCCATTTTAATTATAAATTCGTTGGGCGATGTAATCCAAGAAATTAAAGGGAATCAAGTAGAAAAACAAGTGTTGAATATGCAGCAATTTCCAAGTGGAACCTACTACATTTCGGTTGAATTTCAATCTTCTAAAAGTTTCCACACTACTTTTTCAAAATTATGATTCGGTTATTTCCTTTATTTATCTTGTTTTTGTTGTCATGTACAGAACAAAAAACGGAGAATCAAACTCCGGCCACTCCCAATGAAACAGAGCCCCCAGCGAGTAGCAACATTGAATCCAATAGTTCCACAGTTGATTCTACCACTGCATTGAATAAAAAAACAAACTATTCTGTAAAATCGATTCAAACTGAAAATGGTTGGGGATATCAAATTTTTAAGGGAACTAAACTTCTGATTAATCAAAAGAATATTCCTGCCGTCCAAGGAAATCAATCCTTTGCGTCAGAATCCGAAGCAATAAAAGTGGGTGAATTGGTAGTGACTAAGTTACTTCAAAATCAATTTCCACCAACGGTGAGTAGAGATGAATTACAATCTTTGGGCATTATAATCAAGTAACAAAGAGGGTTGCTGATAAGCGATCAGGGAAAAATAAATAAAATTCATATTTTCTTTTCAACGCATTCTAATCTAATCCATTATTTTTGCAGTATGAAAAGATGGAAAATAGCAGAAATTTTAGGGAAAGAAGGTCAACAATTAGTTAATACTTCCATTACCGTAAAAGGGTGGGTACGTGCCTTTAGAAGCAATCGATTTATTCAATTAAATGATGGTTCATGCATGGCAACATTGCAAGCTGTTGTTGATTTTGAAAAATTCGATGAAACACTTTTAAAACGTATTACCACTGCATCTGCCCTTTCTATTACTGGAACGTTAATAGAATCAATTGGATCGGGTCAATCTGTAGAATTACAAGTTGAATCCATTGAAATTTTAGGAGATGCTAATCCAGATGATGTTCAAAAAACAGTCATGCAACCAAAACGACATAGTTTGGAATTTCTTCGTGAACAAGCACATTTACGTTTTAGAACCAATACATTTGGAGCGGTTTTTAGAATACGTCACCACGTTTCGTATGCCATCCATTCATTTTTTAATGACAGAGGTTTTTTCTATTTGCACACCCCCATCATTACCGGATCGGATGCGGAGGGCGCAGGAGAGATGTTTCGTGTTACCAACTTAGATGCTAAAAACCCTCCATTGAACGAGGATGGGTCAGTTAATTTTAAAGAAGATTTCTTCGGAAAACCTGTGAACCTAACCGTTTCAGGTCAGTTGGAAGCTGAATTAGCTGCATTGGCATTAGGTCAAGTATATACGTTTGGGCCTACATTTCGCGCTGAAAATTCTAATACTTCTCGACATTTAGCTGAGTTTTGGATGATCGAACCGGAAGTGGCTTTCAATGATTTGAAAGATAATATGGATCTTACTGAAGATTTTTTGAAACACATTTGTTCGTATATACTTGAAACGTGTTCGGAAGATTTGAAATTCCTGAATGATCGTGAAAGCCAAGAACAAGCCCAAAAACCTCAAAACGAGCGAAACGAACTTTCCCTTGTTGAGCGCTTAGAATTCGTTATAAACAATCCTTTCAAACGGTTAACTTATACAGAAGCAATTGATGTATTGTTAAACTCGAATCATTACAAAAAGAAGAAATTTAAATATGATGTTTCATGGGGCATCGATTTGCAAAGTGAACACGAACGGTATTTGGTAGAAAAAGAATTTAAATGCCCAGTGATTTTAACGGATTATCCTGCTCAAATCAAGGCATTTTATATGCGTTTGAATGATGACAATAAAACAGTTGCTGCCATGGATGTATTATTTCCTGGTATTGGAGAAATTGTGGGTGGTTCGCAACGCGAAGAGCGCTATGATGTACTTCACAAAAAATGCGAAGAGTTTGGAATTCATCCTGAGGAATTATCTTGGTATATGGATACGCGAAAATTTGGTACGGTACCACACGCAGGCTTTGGCTTAGGTTTTGAGCGCATGGTGATGTTCGTTACGGGTATGTCCAATATTCGTGATGTTATTCCTTTTCCACGAACGCCTCAAAATGCGGAATTTTAAGTTTTTAATTCTTTTCATTTCGTTACTTTGTATTTTGCCTAAAGTTTATAGTCAAAATTGGAAGCAGAATATTGCCCCAATGATTGGTTATCGCGGAATCTTTGATGAAAATAGTATTGGTGGAAGCATTTACATGCTGGAAGTGGGGGCCGCTTATATCACTGGTACTAAAGGTGTTTCTAGTTTTCTATGGAGACCTACTTTAGGTTGGAGGTATTTTGCACCTGTTGTTTCTCTTGATGCCAAATTCAGAACAAAACAATCTTTAGGTAGTAACTCGATGATGATAAATGTTGGTGTTACTGCTGGTGCAGGTGGTTTTTTTGCCTCTCTATTGCCAACAGCAATTAACGGGATATTTACATACTCTACGGATTTCAAGAATTCGTATTTGCGGATGGGAATAGCTTACGATTTATGTTATGTTTCCATTGGAGGTGGGGTTTTGAGTAATTTAAATGGGGGGCAGTTCATTACCGCCTATGACAATCAACTTTACATGGAAGTCAGGATATTACTTTGGAAAAATGCTCATTACTAGTTTTTCAGTACTTTAATGCTTTTCTGATTTTTTACTTGAAGAAAATAAAACCCACTGCTCAATTCAGTTGAAGGGATAATAATATCAGGAGTTTCTATTTGTTGAAAGTATACGACTTGACCTTGTTGATTATACAATTTGATTGTTTCATTCAGGTAATGTTCGGAAACATGTACTATCAATTCATCCTGAATAGGGTTTGTTTTTACTTCGATCACTGTTTCTGGATTGCTCATCCAATCAATTAAATTGGATTTGCACGGAAATTGGGCATATACATCCGGATGGTTGTAAAGTATATTAATTAATTCTTTGTCAATGGGTAAAAAATTCATTTGTTCGGAATATCCATAAAAAAAGATGCTTTCTTTGATTTCATCAGCGTCATTAAATAAGCCTAATGATTGAGTGATTTTTTTCCGTAACAACCTTTTTTTTACACGGATATTAGGAGTTCTATAAAAATCTAAGAAGACAAATCCGTGAACTATCTCTTTATTATCAGTACTTAATTGACAATGTTGAATGGCCCAGTTTTTAGCTAATGCACTGCGCGTACTTGCATCCATTAATTTACATCCGTCAACTGATCCCATGTATACTTCTAAGTTTGCTTCTTCTAACTTAGTTACTCGAGTCAATTGTATGGTCGAGATGAGGTCGTTTAATTCATTTAGAACAAGATCTAGTTCTTTTTCTAACTCCTTATATTCATGCTGCAAAGCGGGGTCAGTTTTAAAAAAAATAGGTTCCTTGTTTCCGGGATGTATGAATACTTTAATGTCTTTTTTCCAAGTAGAAATTTCTGTATGTTGAGATTTTCTAAGTGCAATTTTCTTGAAATAGCTTATTGATTCTTCTGAAAAAAAAAGCGTATCTGTGCGTGCAAAATTAAAGTTTAAGAGGGCTAAGCCCAGCAAAAGTGTAATTGGTTTCATAGGAAGTAGGGTTTCTAAGATAAGTCCAATCCTACTATTTCGTTACATTATTTCTCCGCTAAAATTAGATGAGCATCTTCTATAAGCTTATCAACCTCCTTAGGATTTGTTCCATCATAATACCCTCGAATTCGAAGTTGTTTATCTATTAATACAAAATTATTGGTATGAATAAAATCAGTACCAACATCTCCTTGATTCTCCACTTCCGATTTTTTAAGAAGGAAAAAAGACTTTCTTGCGGTGGCATACAATGATGATTTATCTCCGGTTAAAAAATGCCATTTTCCGGCTATAGCGCCATGTTCATCAGCATATCTTTTTAGTTGTGCAATTGTATCCACCTCAGGGTTTACGGTAAAGCTCAAAATAGAAAAGAGTGGTTCATTTTTAAATGCTTCTTGAACGCGTTGCATTTGATCGTTCATTTTTGGGCAAATTGTTTGGCATGTGGTAAAGAAATATTCTGCCACAAACACTTTTCCTTTCACATTATTCAAACTGATCCAGTTACCAAATTGGTTTTGAAAAGCAAATGCACCAATGGTGTGTCCTTGCCCCACTTGAAGTAGGTCTTGATCAACCGTTTCAGGATTTAAATCTATGGGGTTCAAAACCTTGGGCGCTTTTTTGCTTGTTTTGTCCTGAAGTAAAAAGTAAGCAACCGGAATACAAACAAGCATGACGATCCCGAGTGCTATAATTTTTTTCATGGTGCAAAGGTAATGTGTAGGATGCATTAAAAAATAAACGGGGGTAATTTTTACAGAAATATAATTTGCACCGGCTTTGCGTCTTTTTTTGAGTAAATTCGTAGTTCCTAATTTTTTTTATGTCACAAAACAAAAACCGTATCACCGAACTTTTTGGAATACGTTATCCTCTCATTCAAGCCGGAATGATTTGGTGTTCAGGTTGGGAATTAGCTTCGGCAGTTTCAAATGCGGGTGGTTTAGGTATTATTGGTTCTGGATCGATGTACCCTGATATATTAGAAGACCAAATCAGAAAATGCCAACAAGCAACAAATCAACCCTTTGCAGTTAATTTACCTATGCTTTATCCGGATATTGATAAGCATATTGAAACAATAATTAAGTACAAAGTTCCCATTGTTTTTACTTCAGCAGGAAATCCTAAAACGTGGACAAATCACCTCAAATCTCATGGAATCATCGTTGTTCACGTGGTTTCTAGTGTGAAATTTGCATTGAAAGCTCAAGAAGCAGGCGTAGATGCCGTTGTGGCGGAGGGGTTTGAAGCAGGGGGACACAATGGTCGCGATGAAACAACAACCATGTGTCTAATCCCAATGGTGGCAAATAAAATAACGATTCCTTTAATTGCAGCGGGTGGAATTGGAACAGGTCGTGGAATGCTGGCTGCTTTAAATTTAGGAGCGGATGGGGTACAGATTGGAAGTCGTTTTGTGGCAACCACAGAATCAAGTGCACACCAGAATTTTAAAAACTCCATTATCAATTCATCGGAAGGAGATACAATGTTAACGCTCAAAGAACTAACTCCGGTTCGTCTGCTCAAAAATGATTTTTACCACAAATTGGAACAGGCTTACAGCATGGGATCAAATGTGGATCAATTACAACATCTTTTAGGAAGGGGTCGGGCCAAGAAAGGAATGTTTGAAGGAGATTTAATTGAAGGTGAATTAGAAATTGGTCAAATAGCCGGAATAATTGATACTATTCTTCCAGCAGCGGAGGTAGTAAAAGAAATAATAACTGAATTCAACCAAGCCAAATTGGAACAAAATTCCCCAAAATTTTCATTTAATGATTGAATTTGAACGCTTTGAATTGGAAAATGGACTAAAAGTACTTTTCCATAAAGATACAACCACTCCCATGGCTGTGGTCAATACCTTGTATGATGTGGGTGCCCGAGACGAATCGGAAGCGAAAACTGGTTTTGCCCATTTGTTTGAACACCTCATGTTTGGTGGATCAATAAATATTCCTGATTTTGATGCGCCGCTGCAACGAGCTGGTGGAGAAAGTAATGCCTTTACGAGCAATGACATCACCAATTATTACGACGTGTTGCCAGCTCAAAATTTGGATACCGCATTATGGCTAGAAAGCGATCGAATGTTATCATTGGCATTTACCGACAAAAGCTTGGAGGTTCAACGTCAGGTAGTAATTGAGGAATTTAAACAACGTTATTTGAATCAACCTTATGGAGATGTCTGGCTTGAGTTACGTCCTTTAGCATACACAACACATCCTTATAAATGGGCTACAATTGGTAAAGACATAAAACACATTCAAGACGCTACGATGGATGATGTGAAAGCATTTTTCCAGAAATATTATCATCCCGGTAATGCCATTTTGTGTGTAGCAGGTAATTTCGAATTTTCATACATCAAGGAACGCGTTGAATATTGGTTTGGATCCATTCCCGGAAAACTAAAACCTGCGCGTATTTTGCCTTCAGAACCGGTTCAAAATGAATATCGCCAATTAGAATTGGAGCGTGATGTTCCGGCAAATGCTTTCTATTATGCATTTAAAATGGCTCAACGGAAAACAATGGAATATTACGTTGCAGACGTGATTTCTGATGCCTTGGGTCGCGAAAAATCTTCTCGCCTGTATATCCGTTTGAAAAAAGAACTCAATTTGGTTTCTGAAATTGGGGCATATATTACAGGTTCATTGGACGATGGATTATTAGTGATTTCAGGAAAACTCAATGACGGTGTTACGTTTGAACAAGTGGATACTGAAATATGGAAAATGATTGATGAGTTTGTTTCTGAAGAAATGTCTTTGGTAGAACTTGAAAGATTGAATATTAAAATTCGCACAGCACGTGAATTTCAAGATCAAGGCTTGTTAAATCGTGCGATGAATTTGTGTTACTTTGAGTTGTTAGGAGATGCTGAAGGTATAAACGAAGATGCAAAAGTGTATGAATCCATTAGTCCCATGCACATCAATATGATTGCAAAGGTTCTATTGAAAAAGAAAAATTGTTCTGTTTTACGAATCAAAAGCTCAAAATAATGGTAAATAGAATACTCGCTCCAGAATTGAATCAAATTGATTCCATTTCATTTGTAGCTCCTGAAATCAGAACCGAATTTGCAATTCCTCTTTTTGTGATGCGCCAAGTTCCGAATGCCACATCGCGCATTGAATTGTATTTTAATGCAGGAAGTATAAATGGCAAAACAGGTTTGGCATCACTTGTTAGTGGTTTATTATTATCTGGTACAGATAAAATGAATTCAACTGAAATACATACAGAATTAGATAATTTAGGTGGATTCCATGATATTTCATTAGGACATGAGTCGGTGGTTATTAGTTTATATGGGTTGAATGATAAGCTACCCGAAATTTTATCCCTCTTTTGTCAAAGCCTTGGGGCTGTTAATTTTAGTGATTCTGAAATCCAAGAATTAAAGGAAGATCGAAAGCAAAAACTTCGAATCAACTTGCAAAAAGTGAGTTTTCTAGCTCAACGGTCATTTTCACAAAATTTATTTGCCAATAGTGATTATGGTAGGGTAATCAATGAAGAGAATTATGATTCGATAACCCGACAGGAAATCATTGAATTTCATAAAGCATTTTATCTTTCCGGTCTATTTAAGGCGGTAATTATTGGCGATTTCCAAGAAGAAACCATTGTTTCTATGGAAGATTTATTGGCCCCTTTTGTCAATAATCTCCCGTTGGAATATTCCACATCCCTGCAAAATACTCCCGGATTGTTTCATACTGAAAAAGAGGGCGCTTTGCAAACTGCTATTCGAGTAGGAAGAATTTTATTTAATCGTAAAAACGATGATTTTGTAGATGTCACCATTCTGAATACGATTTTAGGTGACTATTTTGGAAGTAGACTGATGAGTAACTTACGAGAAGACAAAGGATTTACTTATGGGGTTGGATCAATGCTTTCTGAATTTCATGAAACTGGGTATTTTTTAATTGCAACTGAGGTGGGTAAAGAACATAAAGATGCTGCGATTCAAGAGATTAAAAACGAAATTGAACGCCTTCATCGAGATCTGATTGCTGAGGAAGAGTTAGAATTGGTACGCAATTATTTATTAGGTCAATTATTGAAAAGTGCTGACGGACCATATGCTATGACGGATTTGTATGTGGGGGTTCAGGCTTTTGGGTTAGATATTTCATTTTATGATCGGTATATCAAAAAAATACATGAAATTACCCCAGAACGACTTCAGTTATTAGCTAAGACTTATTTAGATTGGAATCAAATGACCATCGTTAGTGCTGGATAGCAACTTTATTGCTTGCTTTTCGTTAAAATAGAAAGCGTTTCTAATCGTTCTTGAATTGATGAAATATATTTTAGGCCTCATTCTTCTTTTTGGATTCTATTCAAAATTGAATGCTTCTCATGCAATGGGAGGAGAATTGACCTATAAATGTGTTGGTGGAAATGCTTATGTTTTTGAATTAGCTTTTTACCGCGATTGCAACGGAGCTGAGGTAAATATTGTTTCAGAAAATTTGAGGGTTTGGAATCATTCCAGTGTTACCTCAATTAGTTTACCTTTTGTTTCCCGTCAAGATGTTTCTCCGCTGTGCAATGCATTACCGGGATTTGCCGCTCAATTGCAATGTGGATCTGGAAGTGCTGGTGGAAATGGAGTAGGTGCTATTGAACGTGTGTTGTATCGTAGCCTTCCGATCGTTCTAACGGGTATTCCGCCTGTTGCAGGTTGGATTTTTACCTATGAAAATTACTCCAGAAGTGGCGCATTGACCAATATTTCAAATCCATCAACCTACGGGATCACGTTAACGGCTAAGATATTTGCAATTCCATCCGCTTCAGGTACCGGTTGTTCAGATTCTTCACCTCAATTTTTGCAAGAACCCTATTTCGTAAGTTGCGCAGGAAGTCCCTATCAATATAATATGAACGCAGTGGATCCCGATTTGGATTCCATTAATTTTGATTTTGGTGTACCATTTAATTATTTCCCTGGATCTAATTATAATCCGCCCATTACGCCCAATCCGATTGCGTTTGAACCGGGATTTTCTTTTTCAAATCCAACTCCAGATGCTACTTTTAATTCTTCTAATATCCCGGCGGCGGTTGACCCACTTACGGGTGAATTGACTTTTACCTGTTTCAATTCAGGCAATTATTTAGTCAAAATCCGGGTTCGGTCCTTTCGACAAGGGGTGTTGATTTCTGAAGTAGAACGTGAGATGCAATTGGTAGTAATGCCTTGCAATTCAGCCAATAATGCTCCAGTAATAACTCCTCCATTTGCAGGTTCCTTTTCAACCACAGTAAACGCGGGAGATTTGATAACTTTTAATTTAAATGCGTCAGATCCTGAGTTTTTGCAAGATGGCACAACGCCCCAGCAGGTGTATTTAACCGCATCGGGTCCCATGTTTGGCGCGGGCTTGACTTCCTCAACGGGATGTGATATTGAACCATGTGCTATGCTTAATGCTTCTGCACCGATAATTGGAACACAACAAGTTTCAACCACTTTTACTTGGCAAACAACATGTGATCATCTAGTCAATCAATATGGCATTGCAGCCGATGTGATACCATACAATTTTGTATTTAAAGTTCAGGATGATTATTGTCCTGTGCCGAAGATAAGCTATGTGACCGTAACTATTTTTGTTGTCAATCCTGGTATAATTCCAGCCACCCAAATTTCATGTATTGAAACCAATGATTTGGGTGATTTAATCGTAAATTGGAATCCTGTTGCCAATCCCATGGGTACTTTCGTCGAATATCAGTTGCATTCAGTAGAAAATGGACTTCTGCAAACCTTCACGGATATTTCAACTACTTCAGCCCTTGTTCCTGCAGTAACAGCTGCGAATCATTTTTTTATTGGAGTACGGAGTGGGTGTAATGGAAATATTACTAAAAATTCAGATACAATTGCCAATATACATTTAAACGTGGTGAACCCAAATAATGGAACGGCTATTTTGCAGTGGAATAAACCCAAAACTACACCTTTACCAACCTACAATAATTATTATCACATCTACAGAGAATATCCTGCAGGTGTTTTTTCTTTGATTGATAGCACGTTGTATTCAACCACCACGTATAAAGATACCATTGATATTTGCCAAGCGTATATTTCATACAAAATTGTACTGCCAACAACGTTATGTGATTTTTCTTCAAATAGTGCAGGCGATGATTTTGAAGATATGTTAACACCAGATATTCCTACCATTTTGTCAGCAGGAATAGATACAGCCACAGCAGAAATCATATTAATTTGGAATCAAAACCAACAACCAGACACGTATGGATATGTGCTGTATACCTTTGATGATGCCGGTTTTTTAGTGGAGCTTGATACTGTTTGGGGTATTTCTAGCACTACCTACAGTTATTCAACAGACTTGTCTCTAGGGCCATTCTCTTATTCAGTAGCAGCATTTGATTCTTGTTATACATCTGCCGTACCTGTAACCTACCAAACTTCAGCAAAAAGCCCAATACATACAACAATGAAAGTAGGTTCAAAAGTGTTTATGTGTGAACAAGAAGTGGAGCTGTCGTGGACAAAATATGGTGGGCAACCGGTAATGGAATATCGGATTTTTGCAAAAAATAATGGTGCTTGGTCTCAGGTTAGCGCTACTTCTGATACAATTATTCGAATTCCAGTGATTGGTGGAGGAGCGTATTGTTTTGTTATTCAGGCCGTATTTATGAATGGCAACAAAGCTTTTTCAGATGTTTCTTGTTTTCAAGTGCCCATACCACAACAGCCGTCCTACCATTATTTTAAGTTAGCCACGGTTGAACAAGGAAACATTGAATTGCACGATTACATCGATGAGTCGGTTGGGGTACAAGAAGTCATTTTTCAACGATTAAATTATGATAATGCGTATGAAGAAATTGCTCGTGTTCCGGCCAATTCAGACAATGTATTTTTTCTAGACACTGTTGCTGATGTGCGTGAAAAGGCTTGGCAATATAGAGCTCGGTATGTGGATAGCTGTGGCACCACCGGAAATCCAGCAAACGTGGTGAAAACAATCTTTTTGACTGGTGTAGCCGATGAGGTTGAATTAGTGAATTTTATACAATGGTCACCCTATGAGGGTTTCAATGGATCAATAGTCGAATACCGAATTTATCGTGGACCCAACGGAATTTTTGATCCAACCCCCATCGCGGTAGTTCCAAGTGGTCAGCTCACTTTTGAAGACGATGTGAAACAAGTAGATTTTAAAGGGGAAATTTGCTATCGCATTGAAGCAGTGGAGGCACTGAATTTTTACAATTTCGCTGAGCGAAGCCATTCGAATGATTTTTGTTTTGTATACAAACCGCTCATTTATATTCCCAATGCTTTTACTCCAGATGGGGATAATTTGAACGATTCGTTTTTACCTGTGCTAACGAATATTGATCCAATTGAATACAATCTAAGTATATTCAATCGATGGGGGCAAGTCATTTTCGAAACGGCCGATGCGCTCATCGGTTGGAATGGAAAAATTCAGATTTCGGGTCTTGATGCAACCAATGATACGTATTTTTATCAAGTTCAAGTGAATGATGCCAATGGCGTACAAATTTCGAAACGCGGATTCGTTTCATTACTTCGGTAAGGTTTTTGTTTGGAAAACTGAATTGATTTTATTAAATTTGTTAAATACAATATCAGCATTATGAAAAAAATACTATTCGCATTTTCATTTTTAGTTTCTTTGGCCGCTTTGGCACAAGATGGAATTGTTATCACCTTAGATGGTCAAACAAATGATATTTCTGGTGGAACACACCAAATGACAGCTCCAAGTAATGCAGTTTTTGATGTGCCTTTTGATGTGGTGAACAATACAGGTCAAACCCACCAATGGATTGTAACCCGCTTAAAAGTGAACGTTCCAACTGGTTGGGCAGATGGTTTATGTTGGGGTCATGGTACGGATCAATTTGGAGGTACTTGTTATTCTTCAACTCAAATGAATGGTAATCCATGGTCAACTCCAGGTTCTCAATCTGTACTTTTCAATATCGCTGATGGTGAATATGGTAAAATGAAGCCACAAATCAATCCGGACGATTTTACAAGTGGTCAAGCACATTACCGATATTATGTTTCTGATCTAGGTTCAGGATATTCTGATTCAGTAGATTTAATCATTGATTTTGTTGCGGCAGTGAAACCAATTAAAGAAGATGTTACAGTTTCAATCGTACCAAATCCAGCTTCAGATTACATTAATATTACGGTTAATGGAATGGAAAATGGAACATTGAAAATGGTAGATATTTTGGGTAACATCGTTTATAAAGACGCTATCATAAACTCAAAATCAATCGCCACATCCAATTTTAAAACAGGTGTTTATTTTGTAACGATTGATGCCCCAGGTTCTAAATCAATTAGTCGTAAAGTAATTATTCGTCACTAAGATTTCCCCTTTTTTTAATCTTGTTCTGGCTCACTGCTTTCTTTGGCAGGATCTATTTCATTCATGGCAATAGTTGCCGCCACAATTCCAACAATTGGAGCTGAGGAGGCGAGAATCCACCAAAATAATTGAATGAATAATTCCACTGTGTTGGAAAGGGTTAAGGTGTAATTAAAGAAAATCTTGAGGTCAACCGGCACAAAAATCATGAAGTAATATAATAGTCCGATTGATATGGCTAATCCGCTATGATTTCGGATAAATGCAATACTTTCATTCACGCTTCTTCTTCTTCTTTCGTTAACATAATCCATAAAACTAAATCCGTAGTAATAGGCACAAATCAAAACATTAAGCCATTGTAAAGGGCTCTCACTTGGATTTTCCCAGAAAATGAAAGCGATTATTTGAATGAGTAGGAAATACAAATAATACCAAATAAAATTTCGAATAATGAGCTTTATTGCTCGAATGATGTCTTCTTTAAATTGATTCCAACTATACGGTTGTTTTACTCCCGTTAATATTCGTTCTGTTTTTTCGGATATATGCGCCAATAACGGTGATAATAGTGCGACAACCAAATATTTGGCAAAACGCATCAACAACAAGCCAACAGATACTTCAACTAACGCGTAGATGAGGTACCAAACAAGGCTATTAATTGAATCTAATTTGGCCTCAAAAACGTTCGTTTGTAGTTTGTACCCATAATAATAAATCCCACCCAATAAGGTAAAGGGAATTAAAAAATACATGAAATATCCGTGTCGAATGATGAATCCAATGGAATTACCAAACGACCGTATACCGAGCCAAAAAAAGTGAATGTTTTTAGTATTGAACACAAGCAAAGGTAAGGGTCAAATTGAAAAAAAATATAAAAATTAAAATATTCTTACTGTTTTTATACAAGATACCCGGGTTACCAATGCTCATACGATCCATCGGAGTGAATATACGCTTTTGGTTTTTCCTCTGCTTTACTTGCGGTTTGTTGGTTTATAGGATATACTAACCTATTTTTTACCATCACAACTCCATCTGCGGGAACTTGAATTATCAATTTTACCTCTTGGTTGCGTATTTTATCTGATGCTGGGAAGGTGAAATAAGCATCTAGTTTCAATTGATTATTCATTAATTGATGACCTAATTGAATGTTCCGTGCTCGTTTTAAAGCAGTTTGATGATCTCTTCCTCGCACTGAATTAAGCTGGCTGATATGAAACAATGAGTCTGCCGATTTCTGATATTCCACTTCAATACCATGAAAGAATATTCGACCATTTTCTACTTTCAATAATCCTGATTCGCCTTTACTTATTGTTTTGAATCCATCTTGCTCGGATGCCGGTGCGGTGGATATATCTAACGTAAGTTCTTTTGCATGGATGGTTGCAATTTCCTTTTCTACTTCTCCATTTACCGCAAAAGATCGAGCTATTCTGGCTCCGGTCAAGGTTAAAAGTAAAATCCCGGCAACGGTCAGCACACTGAAAAGAATAGTTGAGTACCTAAAAACCGTTGATTTAAAAGAGACCAATAAGCGTATTCCTACCAACCAAAACAAGCCAATGGCAGAGGAGGCGGTTATAACGATTCCCCAAAATAAATTAGAAGTATCTCGTTCGTTTTCTAAAATCAGGTTCCCAAACGTACCAAAAGACATGAACTGGCCTTCTATTTGTGCGGGTATGAAATCTGGGTCGACAAATAAGAATAAAAACAAAGTAACGAAGAGTACAGTCCCTATAACCAATAAAAAAATGCCAGTTGCTACAGAAAGAAACCGAATAAACCGATAGGCTTTGTGTTGAATTGTTCTATCCTTTTTTAATTTGTCTGCCCAATGTTTGGAGTTGGATTTTATTTTTTCAGCTGTTTTTTCAATTTCCATTTTCATGGATTCAAAATTGACCGCTTCACCTTTCATTTGAAGTTTTTCAATACTCGTTTTCGCTTTAGGGGTAATAATCCATAAGACAATATATAGCGGAATCCCAAAGCCGGCAAAAAGCGTGATAAGGACAATAATGGCGCGCGTAATCACCACATCAATCCCGAAATAATTAGCAATTCCCGCACAAACACCACCCAAAATCGCCTGGTCTTTATCCCTAAACAAGCGTTTCTCTGCTTTTTTAAAAGAAGGTTCATGGGGCTCACTAGTTTCATTTCCATTTACAAAAACGGAAGGGTCTCCCAGTTTTTTTAGCACTTCCTCTACCATAAAGGTTTCCACTACTTTTTTGGCAGGTTCGAGTGCTTTGGTAAACAATTCGGCCATGCGAATTTCAATATCTTGTTTTATCTCGTTGGCTCCTTCTTCTTGCTTCAACACGTTTGTAAGTTGATCCAAGTAGTTTTTAAGTAGCTCATAGGCAGATTCCTCGATTACAAAAGGAATGCCTTGTAAATGAACAGAAACGGTTTTATTCATAGCCTTTTATTTATGCGTAATTGTTTGAACTGCTTGTTGCAATTCATTCCATGTTTTATCTAATTCTTCTAAAAATTCCTTTCCTTGTGTGGTAATGTCATAGTATTTTCTGGGCGGCCCTGATGTGGACTCTTCCCACCGATAACTTAAGAGTTCCATGTTTTTTAGGCGAGTGAGCAAGGGATACAAGGTGCCTTCCACCACCAATAATTTGGCGCTTTCAAGCGATTCTAAGATCTCAGAAGGATAAGCTTCTCCTCGAGAAAGGATACTTAAAATACAATACTCCAGAATACCCTTCCGCATTTGCGCTTGTGTATTTTCCGCGTTCATGGTAAAATTTTATACAAAGATATATGTTTTAAATTGTATTATGCAATACATAGTACTAAAAAAGTTACATTTTTATTGGTTAAAGTATGGTAATTCACGTTCTTTTGAAGCAATTCGAATTCAATAAAGCTTCTTTTTTCAATCCCCCTGCCTAACTTTTCATAGAGAAGCCGCTCATTTCCTTCTTTTTTTCTTCCCGAGTATAAAAACTCTTTTCTTTTTCGGTTGTTCCCAATACGAGTTGTTATTTTTACCGAATGAAAGGGTTCGACAAACAAACCATATATGATTTAGAATTTGATGAAATTCGAAAATGGCTGATGAATTTGGCTGTGGGACCTACCGCTAAAAATAGATTGGAGGTACTCAGTCCTACCAATAATTTCAATGAAATTGAACTTGATTTACTTCGAGTGAATGAATTTAAAAAAATCAGAACGGAAGGTGAATCTTTTCCCCCTCTTGATTTTGAAGAACTTCTTGCCGAAATAAAACTCTTACCTATTCGCAATGCCGTACTTCAACAAGAAGGTTTTGTGCGTATTTACCGAGCTTCGGATTTGGTAAATTATATCTTGGTTTTCTTTGATAAACGCTCGCAAGATTATCCAACTTTGTACAAGCTGCTGCATGAAGTTTATTTTACTCGAGACCTCATTGAATCCATTGAAAAAGTATTTGATCGCAGGGGCAATATCCGAGACGATGCTTCGGCTGAGCTGGCATTAATCCGTCAGAAAATTGTCAAAACCCGCAATCAAATCAATAAAAATTTTGAACGTGAATTACGGAAATACCTCAAAGAAGGGTTTTTGGGTGAAACCAAGGAAGCATTTGTAAATGAACGCCGCGTTTTGACTGTCCAGTCTACCTACAAGCGCAAAATTAGTGGCTCTGTGGTTGGTGCTTCAAAAACGGGAAGCTTAACATTTATTGAACCCACTGCCAACATTCCGCTAAACAATGAATTGGAATTATTGCTCGATGATGAACGCACCGAAATTGTGCGAATTCTTCAGGAATTAACCGCTGAAATTGCTCATCACTTGCCGCTCATTGAAGGTTATCAGCGACTGTTGGTTGAATTGGACTTTATAAATGCTAAAACCAAATTGGCATTGGATCTCAATGCAAACCTACCGGGCATTAATCGCTCAACCCGCATTGAGTTAATTGATGCGTTTCATCCTATATTATGGAAGAACAATAAATCAAACGGAAAAACAACGCTTTCTCAAACCTTGACCCTGGACACGAGTAGCCGCATGTTGGTAATTTCAGGCCCCAATGCCGGAGGGAAATCTATCACCCTTAAAACCATAGGATTGCTCCAAATTATGCTGCAAGCAGGCTTATTGATTCCGGTTAATGAAAATAGTAAACTGTGTTTTTTTCAACAAGTTTTAACGGATATCGGTGATAATCAATCCATAGAAAATGAGCTAAGTACCTATTCGTATCGCTTGAAGCGGATGAAGTACTTTTTGACGGTTGCTAATAAACGCACGCTCCTGTTGTTGGATGAATTTGGCACGGGTTCTGATCCCGAATTAGGAGGGGCCTTGGCGGAAGTCTTTTTTGAGGAACTCTACCAAAAAAAATCCTTTGCTGTGATTACAACCCACTATGCATCAATCAAACTTCGGGCAGATCGGCTTACCAATGCGGTCAATGGGTGCATGCTTTTCAATACAGATACCTTGGCACCACTGTATCAATTTTCGATGGGTCAACCGGGTAGTTCGTTTACTTTTGAAGTGGCTCAAATGAATGGAATACCGATTGATTTAATTGAAAAAGCGAAAGGTAAATTAGATGGCGAACGCATTAATATGGATAGATTATTGGGTGAATTGAACCATGAAAAAATGAATTTGCAGCGAACCAATCAAATGCATAGAGAAGCCCAAATGAAAGCGGATGCAGCCCGAGTTGAGTATCAAGAAAAGAAAGTTAAATTTGAAGAACGACTGAAGAGTCAACAAGAGTTTATTGAGCGCAATAATATTTATTTGAATGCGGGAAAAAAAATGAAATCATTCATAGATCGATTTCAAGCTTCTAGCCGTAAAAAAGAGACTAATAAATCCTTGTGGGAGGAGTTACGCACCTATTTAATGGTTGAAAAAACTAAAATTGAGGAGGCCAAGCGGAAACAAGAATTGATGAATCAACCGGTCAAAAAACTGAGTAAAAAGCCAACAAAACGACAAATTCCTGAAAAAGATCCGTACCAACGGGATAAAATTGTGGTGGGTTCAACAGTTAAAATGATTGAAACGAAACAAAGTGGAACCGTAGAAGAAATTAAAGGTCACTTGCTTACTGTAACGTTTGGGTTTATGCGTTTAAAAATTGAGCGTGAAAAACTCATGTGGATTCGCTAATTCTATTCGAAGAAACGAATTAATCCTAAAAAGATAGCAAGGAGCAGTGTTATTGCTTTTTTCTGATAAACTTGTTCTATTTTTGTATCTTCATTTCAATGTATACATGTACCCGTGAAAAAACTTTTTTTTTCTCTTTTTGCAGTCCTTCTTTGTAACGCGATTATTTCGTTTGCTGCCAGTGAATTGGACAATAATTGCCATGAATCAAAAAGTGCTGATCCTGATTTTCAATCTAACTGCAAAATTGATCAACCCATTGATACCATAAAATCATGCGTGTCAACAAAAGAAGGAGATTCTTTTCATCAATTGCCATTTTCGTTGCTTCAGTCAATAGACTCTACCAGTCAAGAAAAAACAACCTTACTTGTTTTCATGCATGGAGCCGGAGAACGGGGAACAGATAATGCGGCTCAGCTTGCGGTAGGGTTACCCAATTTTATTCAAGGACTAAAAAAGCAAGGTTTGAAAAATTTCGTGGTTTTTGCCCCACAATGTCCACCCAATGAACGATGGGTAGATGTGGATTGGACTGCTCCTTCCCACATAATGAAACCTGCCCCACATTGGCCCTTGAAATTGGCTTTCTCGGCAATCGATTCCTTGGTTTCTGCTATACCTAATTTGGATGTAAAGCGCATATATGTTACTGGACTTTCTATGGGTGGATACGGAACATGGGAGATGATTCAACGCCGCCCCGATTTTTTTGCTGCTGCTATTCCTATTTGTGGTGGAGGGGATAAATTACTAGCAGAAAAATTGACAAAAATGCCCATTTGGACCTTTCATGGTTCAAAAGATAAAGCAGTACCGGTGGTTCGTACAACGAGTATGTATCAAGCGATTAAGTTGGCTACTAAATTAAATCCCTTGCGAATAAAAATGACTATTTATGAAAATAAAGGACATTTGATTTGGAACGAAACCTACGACAATGCCGAAGTAATTAAATGGTTATTGGCTCAACGAAAATCCTAATTGAATACGAGCGCAACATATATTCGAAATGCGGGAATTCTTTTACTTGGAATTTTCATTTTTTTCTTTTTCATAGGAACTATTGAGGAACCTATTACGCTTGAGATTAAAAAAGCAGCCTTACCTAAATCGGAAAAAGCGATTACCCATTCAACGATTTCAGGAAAAACTTCTCATGCCTCTGGAAACAAGAAACAAGCAACAGTTAAACCAATTAAAACGGGTGGAATTGAACGGATATTATTGATTGGTGATTCACAATTAGAAGCCATGCGCAAACCGTTTTATAATTACATCACTTCCAACGGGCATCAATTGGCGGCAACCGTGTTGTGGTATGGTTCATCTTCTAAAAATTGGGCGAATACAGATACACTTGATTATTACGTCAAAAAATACAAACCAACCATGGTTGTTTTAGTTCTTGGGCTGAATGAGTTATTTATGAATGACTTGGATCAACGTAGAGTAAACATTCAAAAAATTAAAAGTAACCTAGTCGCAGCGGGGTTGAATCATTATTGGATAGGTCCTGCAGCGTGGAAAAAGGATTTGGGAGTAATCGAAATTATGCAAAACGAATGGGGGAATCGGTTTTATCCTTCTCATAAACTTACCTTGGGTCGTGCCAAAGACAACCGCCACCCATCTAATGATGCTGCTTGGGTATGGATGAAGGCAGTGGCTAAAGAAACTACAAAAAACGGGTTGCTCTCCTTACCTAAAGCGGTTCAACAAAAAGTGGCACCGAAAAAATCACCATTTATTCTTCTAAAAGTACCAAAATGACGTGGGTGTTATTGTTTGAACAATTTTTACACAATGAAAAAGAACCCATGTTGTTTCACACAGGGATGTTCCTTTTTTTGTTTGCTATTTTCCTAATAGCTTATTCATACTGGTTTGATAAACCGGCACATCGTTCCGTATTATTGATTTTATTTGGATTCTATTTTTACTACAAGGCAAGCGGAGTATTTCTGTTTTTACTGCTTCTCACCATTACCGCTGATTTTTTCTTTGCCGGCAAAATCGTTCAAGAAACAGACCCAAAGAAAAAGAAATGGTGGCTGATTTCCGGAATCGTGTTTAGTTTATCTTTTTTACTTTATTTTAAATATAAAAATTTCTTTTTGGATAATCTCGGTGCGTTGAGTGGACAGAAATACCAACTCTCGCAATTAATTTTACCTATTGGAATTTCTTTTTATACCTTCCAATCGATTAGTTTTTTAGTGGACATTTATAAGTCAAAAATTAAACTTCCCAAATACCAAGATTATTTGTTATATATGACTTTTTTCCCTCATTTGGTTGCTGGACCAATTGTGAGAGCCGCGGATTTTTTACCTCAATTAAAACGCAAATTGTCCCTCCGAAAAAAGGATGTTAAGGAGGCTTCATTCTTGATTTTAAAAGGATTTGTGAAAAAAGCAATAATTGCCGATTACGTAGCACAATATTCCGACATCGTATTTTCTGACCCCTCCAGTTTTTCCGCCACTGAATCGGTTTTTGCGGTATTGGCGTATACTTTGCAAATTTTCTGCGATTTTAGTGGATATACGGATATGGCAATTGGAATAGCGCTCTTGCTTGGTTATCGCTTGTGTACCAATTTCCAATCTCCTTATAAGTCATTTGATATTACTGATTTTTGGCGCAGGTGGCATATTTCGTTGTCCGGTTGGCTGCGCGATTATATCTACATTCCACTTGGTGGCAATAAGAAAGGCTTTCAAAAACAACTACTTTTTTTATTTATAACGATGTTAATTGGGGGATTTTGGCATGGCGCAGATTGGAAATTTGTATTCTGGGGAGCAGGCCATGGACTCTTATTGATTTTTCATAAACTGAGTATGCGTTATCCGAGAAAGGAATGGATGGAAACCCCTTGGTATGCTGTTTTCTCTTGGTTTGTTACCTTTTCTGTGGTTGCTTTGTTGTGGGTTCCTTTCCGGGCAAACTCTTTAAGTGATTCGTTCGTTATTTATTCCAATTTGTTCAACGGTTTTGATTGGAAAATGGTAGAAGCCATCTATCAAACCCATTTTTGGATTCTGGTTCTTCTGGTGTTTGGATATGGTGCGACCTTCTTGAAAGATACTTGGAAGAAACGTATCTATGACTACTTTGCGAAAATGGATTACCTTATGTTGATTGTATTATTTCTTGTCACCATTCAGGTGATGCTACAATTCAAAAGCGCAACCGTGCAACCCTTTATTTATTTTCAGTTTTAATTACTTGACTGTGATGGAGATTGTTTTATTTCCATCTACCATAAATGAGGCGTCGCTGAAACTGGGTGCTGAAAACGTGTTTCGAGCGTTGTTAGAAAAGCCATATTCCTCCGTAGGAACACCAAAAAGATTGGTATCTAATTTGCCGTTTTTATTTCGATCATGAAATACGGCTACGGCATATTTTCCTTTAGGAAGTTGAGTAAACGTCAAGGCTGCTTGGTTACTTGAAATGGCAACTACTTTCCCAACATATTGTTTGTTTATCACAGGAAATTCATCTTGAGCTCGATAAATTGCTAAATAGGCTTGGCCAACATTATCCGGAAAACTGATGGCATTAACCGTTACTGAATATTTTTGGGCCGAAACTCCACCCAAAACAAGGAGAAAAAAAAAGGATAGTATGATTTTCATTTTTACGAAACAATTACGAGCTAAAAAAGTTTTCTGTTACTGCTGATTAGGCTCAAATTCCACGAGATATTCTCCCGAATCGTAAATCGTTAACGCCATTTCTGCTCCGCAAATCATTGCGAAATTGTCGGGCTCATGACCCAGAGGAAAATCAAATAGAACGGGTATTTTACGAAATTGTACTTGTTCCAAAAATAACTCCTCGATGCTCATGCCATATTCATTTTCAGTTTGTTTGATATTACTAAACTGGCCAATGATTAATCCGGAAATGTTTTCCCAAATTCGTGCCTTACGAAATGATTGACACATGCGATCAATGGAATAAATACTTTCGCCAATATCTTCCAAAAATAAAATACGATCTCTAAAATCCGGTTGGTCATCCGTACCCAATATACTATAAACTAAACTCATATTTCCACCCAGGCATATCCCGCTGGCTCGTCCTTTTTTGCTTTTTGGACCGCAAAATCCTTTGTAGGCAACAGGTTCTCCCTTCAGCATGTGGGTGATTGAATCCAACGAAGAGGCAGAAACAGTATTGATATTGAACGGCATGGCGCCATGAATACTTTGTATTTCTAAGTTATTTAGTTTGAGGTGAAAAGCGGTAATGTCACTGAATCCAATAAGCCATTTGGGTTGAAATAACATTCCTGCCCACGAAAGTTGATCAATAATTCTCAAGCTACCATATCCACCACGGGCACACCAGATAGCTTTAATTTCTGGATGATCAATCGCATACTGCAAATCTATTCTTCTTTCATCGTCTGTTCCGGAAAAATAGTTGTGCTGCCCCAGGCAGTGTTCACTCACTAGGGACTTCCATCCTTTGCTTTCTATCCAACGTATGGTTTCCTGAATATACAGAGGTTCAATTGCTTTGGCAGGTGCGGTGATGTAAATAAGATCTCCCGGTTGCAAGTGTGGAGGTATCTTATTGCTCATTTTTTAGAAGTGATGTGGCAATCAGTAAATCGAATGGTGAGGTGATTTTAATATTTTCTTCATTTCCATCTACCCAAGCTATTTTGTTTCCTTGTGCTTCAACTACGGAAGCGTCATCGGTAAACGAACCGGTAAATTCTTGTTGATATGCCTGCACAATTAAATTTCGATCAAAACACTGGGGAGTTTGCACCGTTTTGAATTGTTCGCGTATCATGTGTTTTGATTCTGTATCACTTATTTGCCGTAGACTTTCTTTGATGGATAGAATCGGAATGACGGCTTTGCTTTCAGATAAGGCATCAAAAAGTCGATGTAACGTTTGATGTGAAACAAAAGGTCGCACACCATCATGAATGGCAATTACATCACCGGCAGCAATTTCTAAGGCATTTTTTATCGAATGAAAACGCTCTGTTCCACCTGCTACCACATGGTGTGGAATTGTGCAATTATGTTTTTCTAGGATATCATTCCAAAAATTCATCCAGTCTGCGGGAAGAGTTAGAATAAAGGTAGCTTCCGAGTCAAATGCGTAGAGGTTTTCCAGGGTATGTAACAAAATGGGTTTGCCTTCCAATTCAAGAAATTGTTTCGGAATATCAGCATTCATTCTTTTTCCTATCCCACCAGCCGTAATAATAAATGATTTTTGCATGAATCAGATTGTCTATCAAAGGTAAGAAATAAAACAAAATTCGTTTTCAATTGAATGGATTTGTTTATTTTGCAGTCAAATTTAAACAGTATGTGGACAGTTAACGGCAATCCGTTGGTTCCGACCAAAGGAGCTAAAATTCACTGGGAAGATAACCGGTTTTTTACGATGGAATTAAATGGCAAGCAATTTCACGGCGAGATTTTAGAAAATAATATTGAAAACAACCATCTTTTACTAAAAATCAATCATGCTGTTTATGAGATTAAACGCAAGGGAAATTTAGATGAGTTGATTGCTTCTTTAGGGATGGATAAACCGAAAATTAAACGAATCAAAGAACTACAGGCACCAATGCCTGGAAGGATTTTGCAGCTTTTTATACAACCCGGGGATGAAATACAGGTGGGTGACCCAATTCTATCCTTAGAAGCAATGAAAATGGAGAATGTGCTCAAGGCGGATGGTATTGGTATTGTAAAAAATATTCGAATAGAACTTGGTGCCGTGGTAGATAAAGGTACTGTGTTAATTGAATTTGAATAAAAAGATTCATGGCGCACACTCAGTTCATGCAGCGATGTCTTTATTTAGCCCAATTGGGTGAAGGATATGTTGCTCCAAATCCCATGGTGGGGTGTGTAATTGTGAAAGATGGAAAAATCATTGGGGAAGGCTATCACAAGCTGTTTGGTGAGGCGCATGCAGAAGTAAATGCAGTAGAATCAGTTTTAAATAAAGATCAAGTCGAAGGGTCGACGGTATATGTTTCTCTTGAGCCATGTTCGCATTTTGGAAAAACACCCCCTTGTGCAGATTTATTGATTCAATTACGGGTAAAACAAGTGGTGATTGGCTGTACCGACAGTAATCCTAAGGTGGCGGGCAAAGGAATTGAAAAACTACAACGTTCTGGAATAGAAGTAATAACAGGTGTTTTGGAAGAAGAATGCAAGCGCCTTAACAAACGATTTTTCACTTTTCATGAGAAACAACGGCCCTATGTCATATTAAAATGGGCCCAGACCTTAGATGGTTTTTTAGATCGTGCTCGGTATACGAGTGAAGTTGGAATTAATTGGATAAGTGCCCCTGAGACCAAGGCATTGGTGCATAAATGGAGATCACAAGAACAAGCTATTTTGGTAGGAAGGAATACAATTATGCACGATAATCCTTCGTTAACCGTTCGTGAGTTTCATGGAAAAAACCCAACTCGTATTGTAATCGATAGTCAATTGCAATTGAAAAACGACATGAATATCTTTTCTAAAGATGCTCCAACGATTATTTTTAATCGAATAAAAAACCACATCAATAATAACGTAGAATGGGTAAAAATTCCGGAAACGAGTACCACCAATATCTTAGATGAGCTTTATCAACGTGGAATTCAGTCTGTTTTCGTGGAAGGAGGGAGTAGAACCTTACAATATTTTATCGTAGATAATCTATGGGACGAAGCCCGCGTTATTGTAGGAAATAAGAAATTTGAAGAAGGAGTTAAGGCACCGGTAATTAGTAAAGTGCCTACCGATACCCAACCATTTGGAGAGGATAATATTTATTATTACTACAGAAAATGATCGCATTAATCGGGTGTATTCTCTTTTCCAGTTTCATTTTTGTTCTTTTCAAACTTTTCCCAAAGTTTGGTATCGACACCTTTCAAGCAATCGTTTTCAATTATGTGACAGCTTGTCTTTGTGGTTTTACCTTGTATGGTGACACTTGGACCGAAAAAGCGTGGATTGATCCGACGTGGTTAATAGCAGCTTTTGTGTGTGGGATATTATTTATTTCACTTTTCTTATTGATGGGCAAAAGTTCACAGATAAACGGGGTGGCGCGCACCTCAGTGGCAGTAAAGATGAGTATGGCCGTGAGTGCGGTTTGTATTGGTTTGAGTGTATCGGAAGAGTTTAATGTATTAAAAATCCTTGGTATATCCGCTGCAGTAATTGGCGTAGTACTGGTTTCTCTTGAATCATCTAATACATCCAAAAACACTTCTATTTGGATCTTATTTGTTTTGTTTTTTGGAAGTGGATTGTTGGATTATGTTTTGAATTTTGTTCAAAATCATTTGTTGAGTCAGTTAAGTGCCGCCTTATTTTCCGCTATTGGTTTTGGAATTGCAGGTGTAATTGGTCTGATTTGGATGACGATAGCTATATCTAAAAAGAAAACAACACTTTCGCTTAAAAATGTGCTAGCGGGCATATTCCTTGGAATTCCCAACTTCTTTTCCATTTATTTTTTAATTCTGGCCTATTCCACTACCGGATGGAGTGATTCTATTGTGTTGGCCATTGTAAATGTGAGCATTGTGGTGATAGCAGCAATTTTGGGCTTCGTTGTTTTTAAAGAATCCGTGACGAAGCAAAAAATACTTGGACTTATATCTGCCTTGTCTGCCATTGCTTTGTTGTCTGTTGCCAATTAGTGGTGGGACGGAGCGGTCTAATTTGTTTTTTTAAGAGATTTCATTTTTTCCATCGCATCTTTGATATGTACCACTGGCTCGATAATTAATCGCAACTTGTCGTTCTGTTGTGCCAATCGATACCCGCTAGGATTACTTTGTATGGTGGTTAACAAGTGCATGAAGGTTTCGGTTTCGTAAAAAGGAGATTGTGGATTAGCAATAAAATAGCCCACCAATTTTTGTGATTTTATCACTATGCGTTCCATGCCCAATTCTTCTGCAAGCCAGCGCAGACGGAAAGAAATCAATAATTCCTTCACTTCCCTCGGTAAAGGACCAAATCGGTCAATTAATCGGGTAGAAAACTGATCTAATTCAGCTTCCGTTTTTGTATTATCAAGTTCTTGATACAAACTCAAACGTTCTGCAACATTATTCACATAATCATCCGGAATTCGAACTTCTTGATCTGTTTCAAAGATACAGTCGTTCACAAAAGAATGGAAACTATCCGTTTCTCGTTCATCGAATAAATCCTTGAATTCATGTTCGCGTAGTTCTTGCATCGCTTCATTCAAGATTTTTTGATACATCTCAAAGCCAATTTCTGATATAAAACCACTTTGTTCTCCTCCAAGAAGATTCCCCGCACCTCGTATATCTAAATCTTTCATAGCGATATTGAATCCAGAACCTAAATCAGAAAATTGAACCAAGGCCTCTAATCGTTTGCGTGCTTCCGAAGTTAGAAAACTGAACTTAGGAGAGATAAGGTAACAGAATGCTTTTTTATTGCTTCTTCCAACGCGCCCCCTCAATTGGTGCAAATCGCTCAATCCAAATTGGTGTGCATCGTTGATGATGATGGTATTGGCATTTGAAATATCGATACCTGATTCAATAATTGTCGTAGCGATAAGTACATCGTAGTTCCCTTCTATGAAATCAAACATCACTTTTTCCAAGGCAGTACCTTCCATTTGCCCATGTCCAATTCCAATGCGCACCCCAGGGCATAATCGCTGTATAATTCCGGCAATTTCTTTAATATTGGACAAGCGATTATTGACAAAAAATACTTGACCACCTCGACTTACTTCATAGGAAACAGCATCGCGAATGGTTTCTTCATTAAAACTGATTATTTCCGTTAACACCGGTTGCCGATTGGGTGGTGGCGTATTGATAATACTTAAATCTCGTGCCCCCATCAACGAAAACTGAAGGGTTCTCGGAATGGGTGTTGCTGTTAGGGTTAAGGTATCGACCGTTGCTCGCAGTGTTTTGAGTTTATCCTTGACCGAAACACCAAATTTTTGTTCTTCATCAATAATCATCAGCCCAAGGTCTTTGAATTTCACTCGATCAGCCGCAATGGCATGTGTTCCGATGAGAATATCAATTTCACCATTGGCCACTTTTTTCAACGTTTCGGTGGTTTGTTTGGCTGATTTAAATCGATTGATGAAATCTACGGTACAGGGAAAATCTTTTAATCGTTCCTTGAAACTGCGAAAATGCTGCATCGATAAAATGGTGGTAGGAACCAAAACAGCCACTTGTTTCGAGTCTGCAACAGCTTTAAATGCTGCGCGAATAGCTATTTCTGTTTTTCCAAAACCAACATCCCCACACACGAGTCGATCCATGGGTGTTGCAGATTCCATATCTTGTTTAAAGGCGGCTGTTGCCTTTGCCTGATCCGGTGTGTCTTCGTACATAAAAGACACCTCAAGTTCATTTTGTAAATAGGTATCAGGCGTAAATGCAAAGCCAGGCTGACTTTTCCGTTTGGCATATAATTGAATTAAATCAAAGGCTAGTTCCTTGATTTTCTTCTTCGTTTTATTTTTTAGGGTAGCCCAAGCTTGAGTGCCCAATTTATTCATTTTCGGAACAGTTCCTTCTTTTCCAGTGAACTTTGAAATGCGATGTAGGGAGTGTATACCCACATAGAGCACATCTCCATCTTTGTAGACCAAACGAATCGCTTCTTGTGGTTTACCATTTACATCGATGGTTTCCAGTCCTGAAAATTGTCCTACACCATGATCAATGTGTGTGACATAATCGCCTTTTTGAAGGTTGTATATTTCCTTTAACGTAAGTGCTTGTTTGGCTTGCCTAAATCCTTCTTTTAACCTAAATCGATGGTACCGTTCAAAAATTTGATGGTCGGTGTAGCAAACCAATTTGAGTTCCGGAGCAACAAAGCCCTCATGAAGCGCCAAATTCATGGAAGTGAATGCTACGTCTTGGTTTACATCCTGAAATATTTGGTGCAGTCGTTCAATTTGTTTCGGTTGATTGGAGAAAATTAGGTTGGTATTTCCCAATTTGCTACGTTCTAAAAAATCGGTTGCCAGTAAATCAAAATTCTTATTGAAACTAGGTTGCGGCAAAAAGTCGAATGAAATGCTTTCTGAAGGCTTGAAGTGGGTTTGTGTGCCCCATTCTACAATTCGAAATTGTGCAATTTCTTTGTTTGCTTCGGTTGGGTGCAAATATAATTCTGCCGGAATCGCGTGATTTACGGTGCTCGTTAACTTGCTGTGAATTTGAACCGCTTTGTCGTATTCTCGTTGCAGCACATCGCCCAGTTGTTCCACATGACTAAACCATAAAATGGCCTCGTTACCTATGAATTCTAAAAAGGATGCTACTCCTTCTTGAATCATGGAGCCTTGAATATTGGGCACAATAAAGAAATACTCGTGTTTTTTTTCAGAAAGTTGTGTGGCAGGATCAAAGGTGCGAATAGAATCTACCTCGTCCCCAAAAAACTCAATTCGAAAGGGGAAATCATTGGCATATGAAAACACATCTACGATTCCACCACGAATGGAGAATTGACCGGGTTCATATACAAAATCAACGCGTTCAAACTGGTATTCAAGCAATAATTCATTTAGAAAATCGATGGAATATGTACTTCCATTTTGAATTTTAAGGGTATTTTCAACCAGCTTCTTTTTGGTTGGAATTTTTTCAAAAAGGGCCTGCGGGTAGGTTACTATCCATGTATTTGCCCCTTGGCTAATGCGTTCCAGTGCTTCAGCTCGTGCTACCACATTGGCATTGTCGGTTTCTTCCAATTGGTATGGAACGCGATACGATGCCGGATAGAACAAAATTCGTTTGTTTTCTGGAAATAATCCTTCGAGGTCATTTAAAAAATAGGCCGCCTCTTCTTTATCAGTTAAAATAAAAATATGATTTCCAGGTACTTGATCTGCCACCGCAGCTGCACAAATGCTTCTAGATGAACCAACAAGTCCTTTCCAATGCACACGCGCTTGTTTGTCCGCTAGGGCTTGAGCAGTTTTTTCTATTCGAGCATATTCTCGAAATAAGGAGAAGAATTTTTTGGTTTCCATGAATCGGGTGCGAAATTACCCAAAAAAGTAGAATGGATTGAAGTTTGGTTTCGAAATCAAGGATAGTTTCTCCTATTCTATCGTTCCTTTGTTTAATTTTGACCAATATGACAAAACAGGATATTCTGCAAGGTGCGCTTCAAAAAGTAGTTTCTCGTATGGGTGAATTAACGCTGTTGTTGGACGAATTGCATCAATCGATGGAAAATGACACTAAAAGTTCAGCGGGAGATAAACATGAAACAGCGCGAGCCATGGCTCAATTGGAACAAGAAAAGCTAAGCAAACAATTGCAAGAATTTGTTCAAATGAAATCCATTTTACACCAGATAAATCCGTCTAAGGAGCACATTCAAGTGGGCATGGGTAGTTTGGTGCAGACCAGTGAAGGATGGTATTTTCTTTCGGTTGGTTTGGGACAATTAACGGTAGGCGACACGAACGTTTTTGCTTTGAATCCACAGGCGCCCATCGGTCAAAAGCTGATAGGTAAACGCGTGGGTGAAGAGGTGGAATTTGGTGGGAGAAGGTTGAAAATCAATTCAATAATATAGCTTTTTTTAGCTCCATCAACAGCATTTCATTGTTGAATACGTGATAACGCGTATGCTAATCTATTTTGATTTACGTAAATTGAAATAGAAGACGTAGGTATTTTGTAACCACCCATTTTTCATGCCTAGTTTTGTAGAAAGAAATTAAAACAAGGAATTATGAAAACGTTACATGGAAAGATTTTGGGATTGGCATTTTTAGCATTTTTATTTTTAGTGAGTTCAAACGTGGTGGGACAATCCACTAATTATGTAGGGAACTGGCACTCAACAGCACCGGTTTCGAGTATGAATAATGCTGTTCTACATATTAAAATATTGGCAAGTTCGCATCCAGACGCATTGATCATCATAAATATGGACAAACCGAAAAAGAAAATCGTTGCTAAATATGAAGTGGCCGATGGCAGACTTTACGCTTCCATAAAAAACACACCAGTTTATTTAATTTATATTCCAGCAACGGATAGTTTGGAATGTTACAAAACCAATACGAATGCGCATGTCTGCAATTTCATCCGAAATTAGATAAAATAAACATTAAGGGTTGGCGAAACGAGAGGTTCGCCTTTTTTTTGTTTGGGTGTTTTATTTCCCCCTTTGAAGGGGGATACAGGGGGATGAAGCAAAAAAAGTTGTTACAAACCAAAACCAGTCACCCCTCTTAATCTCCCCTCGAGGGGAGAAAGGGTTTCCCTCCTTGCCTGTCCGCCGGCAGGTGGAAGGAGGGACTAAGGGAGGTGATTATTTACTGAAATTAACAAATGGAATAAGGTATGTGAACCTAACTGTTGTCTTTATCTTGTCTCAGGCAAAAAATAGCATAATCAATTCTTTCTTTTACCATCCCCACATTTTGTAGCACTTCGCCTTCATAATATCGTATAAAAACATATCCTAAACTTTCTAATTTTTGTTGACGATAAAAATCGTACTCTGCTTTATTGAAATGTGACGAGCCATCAATTTCTATGATTAATCCAAGATCAGGGGCAAAAAAATCAACTATAAAATTATCAATAGGCCTCTGTCTTAAAAATCGTTCACCTGTTTGTTTTCTTGAAAGTACAGATTTCCAAAGGTGTTTTTCAGCTTTAGAAACCGTTTCCGTTCGTAATTCTCTCGCAAATTCTTTAAGGTTTTTGTTGTAATGATTATTTGAATACATAACATTAAGATACGGAATTTTATTTTGATTTACAAGAATTTAGGTCACCCCTCTTGATCTCCCCTCGAGGGGAGAAATGTTTCCCCCTTTGAAGGGGGATACAGGGGGATGAAGCAAAAAGAGTTGTTGCAAACCAAAACAAGTCACCCCTCTTAATCTCCCCTCGTGGGGAGAAACTATCCCTCCTTGCCTGTCCGCCGGCAGGTGGAAGGAGGGACTAAGGGAGGTGATTATTTCCCGAAAAACATAAATGGAAGAAGTTCGGTGACTCACTCCTTTAAAAAACCATACGCATACACCTTAGGTGCAATTTTATCGGCAAGGAGTTTTAGTTTCTATTTTCCGCTTTTTGTCCGATTATCATTTTTACAAAGCATTTGGCAATTTTCTGCTGAAGTTTTTCCTCCTTCGTGCCATGGTGTGATGTGGTCTGCTTCCATTTCGTGGATTTCAAATGTTTTTTGACATTTTACACAAACTCCTTTTTGTCGTTCGTAGGCTTCTCTTTTTTGATTATCGCTGAATGCCCGAATATTTATATGTTTTTCATTTCTTGTTAAAATGAACGTGTAAATTCCTTTTTTATTCGAAACATCCTCATCCATCATCAAGGTTGTGATTTCATCTTCTAACAATTTCGAATCGTATTTTTCATTTTTGAATTTGTTGTAAAGTTTTCCCCATTCAATTCCCTTCATTTCTTTTCGGTATTTCGGAAAAGTTACCTTCACCCAATTTATCACACTTTGAAAATACAACCATAACTCATTGGCATTGGGTTGGTGCTGATTTCGAGACATGTATTCATTTATCTTGCCTTCGGATAACCAATCAATTGCAGTTTCAAGGTATTCTTGCCGTTTTGCAATACCCGTCAAGTATTCATCTCCAATTTTAGGGCGGCTGTTTTTAGAAAAATAACGCTTGGCATCCGACACCCAAGATCCCGAATAAACGGCATTTTTTAATTCTTGATCCGATAAAACTTTTCCGGCAATATTGATGGTTTCAAACCAAGCCAGTTTTTCGCTCGGTTCACCTGAACAGAAATACACCATTAGTTTGTAGTTCAAGATTTGTTCTTGTTTGTCACTGGGTAAATTATCGAAAATTAATCCATTGATAAAATACTCATTAGTAACATATTGGCAAATGGAAATGGTGCGCTGCTGACCGTCAATAATTTCAAAATCACCATCTTCTCGCACTGCCCAATACATTACGTTCAACGGATAATCTTTTTGCAGCGTGTGCATAACTGCATTGCGTTCTTTTGGGTCATACACAAACTCACGCTGATAGGGAGGACGAATATCTAATTTTCCACCATACCCAACCACTCCATCGTCGTTATTGTCTTTGTAGCCGTTCACTAAATCATGAACTGTGATTTCTTTTAATTCTATTTTCATATGATTGGTTTTTTGTTTTTGATAATGATTCTCATGTAAGGAATTAATGGTTTGCCTTCATTATTATAATATCCCAATACGGGATGGTCCTCTTTTATTGAACCTGTTCCACCACTTTTGTAATAATCTTCAACAAATTTTGCGTTTAATCCCTTATTCGTTAATTCTCGATATAAATTTCCTTGTCCTTGACCAATGATTTCAAATTGTTCTGGATTATATTTATCTAAAAAAGTGATTGGAACTCCCATGTGCCCGTCGTAATCCATGGGGATATGTTTTGTAACATCCACATTGATCGCATCATAATTATCGTAAGTAGGATATTCTTTAGGAGTATAATTTTTATGAAGGATTAAATCTTCGTAACGTTCTTCATAATCCAAATTTGTAAACCATCTTACACCTTTTACTCGAATAAATTTGTTTCCTTCATCATCAATTCTACTACTTGCAGCTTTTAATTCATAGTCCTCTGGAACTCTAAATTCTCGGTCACCGCTATGAATACTTTGCCCAAACCATAGTTTATTAGCTTTTATTAATTGAAAAATATCTTTGTAGGTAACAGAATTTAAATTGCCAATAATCAGGAATTTTTTATCGTATTCAATCAGTTGCGCCACATACTCTCGGAATAAAGAAAAAGGAGGGTTGGTCACCACAATATCGGCTTGTTTGAGCAACTCAATGCTTTCCGGATTTCTAAAATCGCCATCTCCTTTGAGTTCATGCACGCCAATTTCTTCAATATCGGGTACTTTATTGCCGTTTTTGTCTCCTGTATATTCGAGGTAAATTGCCTTTTCAGACTCATTTTCACTGAATAAATCGGCATCCTGATTTTTAAAACAAGTAGTGATGAGTTTTTTCAGCCCGAGGTGTTCAAAGTTATAGGCGAAATAATGGAAGAAATTACTAACACGCGGATCATCGCAGTTGCAATAAACTACTTTGTCTTTAAAATGATGTTTATAGTGCCGCAGCTCATTTGCGATATCAGAAAGTTGTGTATAAAACTCGTCTTTCTTGTTATTTTTTGCTTGGTGAAGATTCTTATTCGATGCTTTTTCTTTTGCCATGGTTTCAGTTTAAAAGCTGAACTGCTCTTAAACCGATAAGCAAAAAAGAAGGTGTGAAACTATCCGTTTGCTTATTTTCAACTGAGGCTCGGCAAAGCCTGTACAAATAAATAAGCACGAATAGCTCACACCTTTTACGGTGCGAGCCTTCTTTACCTATTCTCATTTGTACCTGTGAAATTTTGCCGATTTCAGTTGAGAGAATAAGAGCTAAAAGCTCAACAATATGTTATTTTTTTATCTTTCTATTTTTTCTTTTTATTTATACGTTTTATTTTACAACGAAATTAAACTATTTTTCTCAAACGTGGTGAGTTTTTAACTACGCTATTCTCATTTAAGAAAATTTAAAATGGGTCACTAGTTGTATTATTTCTAATTTTTTACAATATTCGTATTTATGAACATTAAGCAATACATTGAGATTAATTCTGAAAAGAGATTTGGTAAGCCCGTAGTCAAGGGAACACGTATTTCTGTTGCTGATGTTATGAACTGGTTAGCCAATGGAATGACCCGAAATGAGATCATTCATGATTTTCCTGAACTTGGCGAAGAACAAATTAATGCTTGCCTTCATTTCACTGCGTCTAGAGAAGGTTATTTCGGATTTTAAAAACGATTGCAGTTTAGCTTGTCTTGAAATAATTCAAGTAAGTTAATTTCATTTTTTCTGTAAGTTGTCAAACTTATCCCCCCAAACACTCCATCGCTTTTTCCACCATCAATTTAGATCCGGTGTAATACGGCACGCGTTGGTGTAAGCGCTCAGGTTTGATTTCCAAAATACGTTGGCGTCCCGTAGTGGCCAATCCACCTGCTTGTTCGGCAATGAAAGCCAAAGGGTTGCACTCATACAACAAACGCAATTTTCCTTCAGGAGCACTCAACACATCCGGGTAAATGTAAATTCCGCCCTTGATGAGGTTTCGGTGAAAATCAGCTACCAAAGATCCAATATACCGACCTGAATAAGGCATTCCGGTTTGGTTCTCGCGACTTTGGCAGTAATTGATATAGGTGCGCAATCCTTCTTCGCACTCAAAAATATTTCCTTCGTTCATCGCATACAAGCGACCGTTTTCAGGCATTTTCATGTTCGGATGAGATAAACAATATTCGCCAATGGACGGATCTAAGGTAAAGCCATTTACCCCATTTCCGGTGGTATAAACCAACATGGTTGAAGAACCATATAATACATATCCGGCTACAATTTGCTGTGTGCCGGGCTGCAACATATCTTCAAGTGTAGCCTCTGTTCCAATTGGCGATACCCGACGATAAATGGAGAAGATAGTACCAATAGAAACATTCACGTCAATGTTACTTGAACCATCAAGCGGATCAAAAAGAACTACGTATTTTCCGTTTTTCGCCGATTCAGATTGAAATGCCACAAAATCATCGTTTTCTTCGGATGCAATTCCGCACACTTCACCGCCCAATTCAAATGAGCGAATAAAGGCTTCATCTGCTACAACATCCAATTTTTGTTGATCTTCTCCTTGCACGTTCACCTCTCCTTGTGCGCCCAAGATATGATCTACCAATCCAGCTTGTCGCACATCGCGACTCACAATTTTTGAAGCAATAACAATGTCATTCAATATGCGAGAAAGTTCGCCTGTTGCATAGGGAAAATCCGCTTGGTTTTGAAGAATAAACTCGGTGAGGGTGACAATACGAGACATAGGGGTAAATTATTTACTGCAAATATCGTAAAAATAGTAGAAAATCAGATCAATCGAATATGGTTTCGAAATTGATTACTAGCGAAATGAGTAAGGAAAACTGAACTCTTTCTGGGCTTTTAGAGGAAGTTTAGGCATGATAACAACGAACATTATTGATGTTTGAATATCTCGCTCCTTCAGAGCTGCAACATCTTTCTAATTATATCGACAATCTATTTAGCCCTGCAAGGGCGACATACTTTGTATATAGAATTCAATATAGTTAACATTGGTATTAATAATGACGTCCTTCCAGGACTTGGAACCCATCCTTGTGATGTCAAACATCGGATATACACCGATGTTTGAATATTTCGCTCCTTCAGAGCTTCAACATCATTCTAATTATATCGACAGTCTATTTAGCCCTGCAAGGGCGGGTTGCTTCAATGATGGAATCCTTTCCATCGTTGAAGTGCAATCAAAATTAGATAGCCCTGCAAGGGCGACATACTTTGTATATAGAATTCAATATAGTTAACATTGGTATTAATAATGACGTCCTTCCAGGACTTGGAACCCATCCTTGTGATATCAAACATCGGACATATACCGATGTTTGAATATCTCGCTCCTTCAGAGCTTCAACATCTTTACAAATCATAACAACAATCTAATAGCCCTGCAAGGGCGAGTTTGTTCAATGATGGAATCCTTTCCATCGTTGAAGTGCAATCAAAATTACAGGAGCCCTGCAAGGGCGACATACTTTAATAACTCCAAAAGAAATCAAACCAATGTAATCAACGCTTCTGCCATTGCTACCGGCACAGGAATGGTTTTGCCTGCCTCCGCATTGAAACAAACCAATACCGATCTTCCTTTGGTATGAACTTCTTCGTTGATTTTTATTTCATACAATAATGAAAAGCTTTTGTCGCCAATTTTCTCCAAGGTCATATGGATAGTAGGCTCATCGTTTAAAAGAATGGGTTTTACATAATCAATTTCATTGCGAACCAATAACACGCCTTCTTTGCGCCAGTCCCAATTAGTCCCTACCAATTCTTTGAAGTAATGCACGCGCGTCATTTCAAAATAACTGAGGTAAACGGAATTATTTACATGTCCCATTACGTCTAAATCGGCAAAACGTACTTGAATTTTAGCAGGAGAAATCATTTGGTGTCTAGTTTTTCAAATTCGGAATTGTTGCTGATGTACTCGGGTACTATGGCTTTCATTTTCCGAACAATTTGGTCATTTTGTTGTGTTTCGAAAAGGTGGATCAACTCCTCTATGGCATGCAGTTGTTCTTCCTCATTATCCTTTGTTTTGGCTATTAGAATTTGCGGATTATGAGTAGGAATGGTATTTTCTTCCGAGGCTAATAATTCTTCGTATAATTTCTCGCCGGGGCGCAATCCGGTAACTTTGATTTCAATATCTTTGCCGATTTCTAGACCGGATAATTGAATCATTTTTTTAGCAAGATCTAATATCTTAACCGATTTCCCCATGTCAAACACAAAGATTTCACCGCCTTGCCCCATAGAACCTGCCTCTAATACTAATTGACATGCCTCTGGAATGGTCATGAAAAAACGGGTGATACGCTCGTCCGTTATAGTTAAAGGTCCTCCTTGTTCAATTTGTTTTTGAAAAAGTGGAATTACCGAACCGTTTGAGCCAAGCACATTTCCAAAACGAGTGGTTACGAACTTCGTTTTTCCAAGGTTGTTTTTCGTTTGTGCATAGATTTCAGCTACGCGTTTGGAAGCACCCATCACATTGGTCGGATTCACTGCTTTGTCAGTTGAGATCATCACAAACTTATGCACACCAAACTCCAGCGATAAGTCAACTAGGTTTTTGGTTCCTTTTACATTAGTCAAAACAGCTTCTGATGGATTATTTTCCATCAATGGAACATGCTTATATGCCGCAGCATGAAATACAAATTCCGGTTGGTAGAAATCAAATACGCGCTTTAATCGATCGTAATTTCGAATATCACCAATTACAATTTCGAATGGAAAAACAGAGCCTTTTGAGTGTAAATCCTGCTGCAAATCATACAATGCTGATTCGGCTTGATCGAGTAAAATGATGTTTTTTGGTTCGTAGTTTCCAATTTGCTTCACCAATCCGCTACCAATTGATCCCGCAGCA
>JACCDZ011078777.1_pt1 | contig 43534 bp, 34 predicted proteins | sample 7449551 | NCBI WGS metagenome assembly JACCDZ01 (sample SAMN15323452, study PRJNA562643) | freshwater metagenome | isolation source: river surface water | place: USA:Blue River Watershed | collected 2017-08-18
GTTGTGGATACGGGCGGTCGTATCGACAAGTTCAAGCAGCGCTTCGGCGCCCGCTCTTTCAAGAAGGCCTGATACAGCGTCTTCGCGAAAGCAAAAAAAGCCCGGTAATGCCGGGCTTTTTTATGGGCGCTTTTTGTGACGCAGGGTGTGCAAGCTCTGCTTGCGCATGCTGCAGTGCTTGAATGGCTGGCATGCGCGTGCGCAAAACCTGGCGGTTTTGCACACCCTACGATGTCCCTCAGAAAATGTCTTCCGGCGCGACTTGCGGTGTTGCAGCGCCTTCACCGGTACCGGCAGCTTCCGGAATTTGCGACATCTTTTCCGAGGGAATCCATTCCGTGTAAGCCCGCGGATCGTCGTCCGTGGTGCGCTGGCCGGTGTCGAGATTGAGGCGTACCGAAGTCATGGCGGGCGGCGCTGCCGGGTAGTACTCGGGGACGCCGCGCAGGGCCGGGCCCATGAAGGCATTCCACAGTGGTAATGCGGCATAGCCGCCGTATTCCATGCGCCCCAGTGTTTGTGGCTGATCAAAGCCCAGCCAGGCGACGGCCACCAGCTTGCCGCCGAAGCCGGCGAACCAGGCGTCCTTGGCGTCGTTGGTGGTACCGGTCTTGCCGGCCAGATCACTGCGTCCCAGCGAAAGGGCGGCGCGACCTGTACCACGCACGATGACGTCGCGCAGGATGTTCTGCATCTGGAAGGCAGTGCGGGCGCTCATGATGCGCGGTGCCACCGGGTAGTTGGGGCTGAACGAGGGAGTGGGCGGGGGCGGCTCCTGCGTGGCGACTGCATCGCCTTCGCCCGTGATTTCCGCCGGAACGGGATCAGTGGCAATGGCTTCAACTTCGCAGCGCCGGCAGACCTGCTGGGCATTGGCCTTGAAGATGACCTTGCCGCTCTTGTCCACCACGTGGTCAATGAACCAGGGCGTTACGCGGAAACCGCCGTTAGCAAACGCGGCATAGCCGGTGACCATCTGCAGCGGCAGTACTTCCGCCGAGCCCAGCGCCAGGGTCAGGTTCGTGGGCAGTTTGGATTGCGGAAAACCGAAGCGGGCGATATAGCTGCGTGCCGGGCCTACACCCACGGACTGCAGCAGGCGTATGGACACCATATTGCGCGACATATACAGCGCACGACGCAGGGTGATGGGGCCGAGGAATTCGCCATCGGAGTTGCCCGGCTGCCAGAGCGAGGAGCCCTCACCGAATGTGATGGGCGCATCGTTGATGAGGCTGACGGGCAGATAGCCACCTTCAAGCGCCGCTGAATAGACAAAAGGCTTGAGCGTAGAGCCCGCCTGGCGCCAGCCCTGCAGGGAACGGTTGAATTTGCTGGCGGTGTAGTCGAAGCCGCCGACCACGGCCTCCAGTGCGCCGGTGTCCGGGTTCATGGCAATGAGCTGGCCCTGCACGGCGGGCACCTGTAGCAGCTCCCACTCGCCCGCCTTGTTCTGGCGCACGCGGATGATGTCGCCCACCGTGACGATGTCGGCCGCTTTTTTCGGCGCCGGGCCGATGCGGTTCACATTCACGTAGGGGCGGGCCCAGCTCATGCCGTTCCATTTGATTTCCAGCGGGGTGTCGTTGGCAAGCACGGCGGTGATTTGCTGGTCTTTGACTTCGGTGACCTGGGCCGGCTGCAAGCCGCCGACGGTGTAGAGGCCATCCAGGCTGTCCGCCTTGACCGGGCCGCGCCAGCCATGGCGGCGGTCATAAGCCAGCAGGCCTTCGATCACGGCTTGCGAGGCGGCATTCTGCCTTGCCGCGCTGACGGTGGTGTAGACCTTGTAGCCGGAGCTGTAGATGGTTTCGCCGAACTGCTTGACGAGGACATCACGCACCATCTCGGCCAGATAGGGGCCGTTCACTTCAGCAAAGGTTGCCCGGAAATTGAGTCCGACCGGGGCCTTGAGGGCTTTGTCATGCTCGGCCTGACTGATATAGCCCAGCTCCAGCATGCGCTTGATGATCCAGTCGCGACGTATCAGGGCCCGCTTCGGGTTGTTGACAGGGTTATAGGCCGAGGGTGCCTTGGGCAGGCCGGCGATCATGGCGACTTCGGCCAGATTGAGCTCGTGGATCTTCTTGCCGTAGTAGACCTGGGCGGCGGCGCCTATGCCGTAGGCGCGATGGCCTAGGAAAATCTTGTTCACATAGAGAGTCATGATCTCCTGCTTGGAGAGTGAGTCTTCTATGCGTTTGGCCAGCAGGATTTCCGTGAATTTGCGGCTGAAGGTGCGCTCATGGCTGAGGAAGTAGTTTTTGGCCACCTGCATGGTGATGGTGGAGCCGCCGGACTGTATGGAGCCGGTGCGCAGGATGTCGACGAAGGCGCGAGCCAGGCCCTTGGCATTGATGCCTTCGTGCTGGAAGAACTGGTCGTCTTCGGCGGCCAGAATGGCCTTGATATAGAGAGGCGGGATCTGTTCGTAGGTCAGCGGGCTGGTGTGCTTCTCGCCAAACTCGGCAATCAGGCGCCCCTCCCGGCTCAGGACCTGTAGCGGCGTCTCGAATTTGATCTCCTTGAGGGCCTCTACGTCTGGCAGTTGCGGTGCCAGATACAAATACAGCCCGGCCAGAATGAGCAACACCCCACAAAACGGAAAAGCGAGAATTGCCAGAAGCCGCTCGCGGTGGCCTACTTCTTTGGTGATTTTCATTGAATATCAGCTACTTGCGTTATGCTGTTGGTAGGGTGTGTGAACTGGCGCCCATTATAAGCGGAGTCGGCTCTTGTACAGCAATTGCGCTCGTGATAAGACTAGTATTTAATGTAGTTGTACATAAATGTGACGTAAGTGCACATTTTCCATAGAAAAAATAAAAGGGAACCGAATCGTGCTGCCCTTCCTTAGGAAAAAGAACTCGGCCTTGCTGGGACTGGACATCAGCTCCACCTCGGTCAAGCTGCTGGAGCTGAGCCGGCAAGGGGACCGCTACCGCGTGGAGTCTTACGGGGTGGAGCCTCTCCCGCAAAGCGCGGTGGTTGAGAAGAACATCAATGACGTCGAAGGGGTCGGCGAAGCCATCAAAAAGCTTCTGTCCAAGGCCAGGCCTTCGGCCAAGCAGGCGGCGGTGGCGGTGGCGGGTTCGGCCGTCATCACCAAGGTCATCGAGATGGATGCTGACTTGTCGGACGACGAGCGCGAGTCGCAAATCCGTCTGGAGGCCGATCAGTACATTCCCTATCCCATGGAAGAAGTCAGTATTGATTTCGAGGTCATCGAGCCGCTGGAGAACAATCCGGCCCGGGTGACTGTGCTGCTGGCGGCTTCACGTAATGAAAATGTTGAGTTGCGCGTAGATGCTTTGGAAATTGGTGGTCTTGGCGCCAAGATCGTCGATGTCGAAGCCTATGCCATGGAGCGTGCTTTCGGCCTCATTGGCGACTCCATCTCCAGTGGCCCTGAGGGTACGGTTGCGATCATTGATGTTGGCGCCACCATGACAACGCTCAATGTGGTGAATGACGGCAAGATCATTTACACGCGTGAACAGCTTTTTGGGGGCAAGCAGCTGACTGAAGAAATCCAGCGCCGCTATGGTCTGTCCTTTGAAGAGGCTGGCATGGCCAAGAAGCAAGGCGGTTTGCCGGATGATTACGAGTCGGAAGTGTTGCGTCCCTTCATGGATGCTGTAGTGCAGCAAGTTACCCGTTCTCTGCAGTTTTTCTTTTCTTCCAGCGCCTATAACGATGTGGACCACATCGTATTGGCGGGCGGTACGGCGTCGATTGATGGTTTGGCGGCTCTGGTTCAGGAAAAGCTGGGTACACCGGTCTCGGTTGCCAATCCTTTCATGAATATGGCGCTTTCGCCGAAGGTGAACTCGGCGGCGATTGCTAATGATGCGCCGGCATTGATGATTGCCTGTGGTCTTGCGCTGAGGAGTTTTGACTGATGGCAAATATCAATCTCCTCCCGTGGCGTCAGGAGCTGCGCAAGCAGCGCCAGCAGGAATTTGTTGCGATTGTTCTTGCTGTTTCCCTGGTGGCTGTCGGTATTGTTTTGTTTGCCCATATGGCTCTGTCCAAGCAGGTCAGCGACCAGGAAGAGCGTAATCAGTACATCAAGGCCGAGATAGCCAAGCTGGATTCGCAGATTACCGAGATTGATGCTCTGCAAAAGCGTCGTGACGAGTTGTTGTCACGCATGAAGGTCATTCAGGATTTGCAGGGTCGTCGCCCGGTCATCGTGCGTGTTTTTGATGAGCTGGTTCGTGTCATACCGGATGGCGTTTACCTCAAATCGCTTGAACGCAAAGATGACACTTTCACTATCACGGGTGTCGCGGAAAGTGCGAATCAGGTTTCGAACCTGATGCGAAATCTGGATGCTTCTCCCTGGTTCAGGAGTCCGGTTCTTTCAACGGTTGCGGCAGATCAGGCGGCTTCACCCAACAAGGACAAGACAGCCAAAGATGCCGACAAGCAGCAGGGAAGTCGCTTCGCACTGACGGTTTTGCTCGAGGCTCCGGATGATGCGGTCAAGAAGGATGGTGAACAGATCCTGCCGGAGGCTAAAAAATGAAGGGTGCAGCAGGCAAGAAGAGCTTCGATCTTCAGGAGTTCATGAACACGCTGAATACGCTGGATCCGCAGAATGTTGGCTCATGGCCGCTGCCGGTAAAAGGCTTTATATATGTGCTGATCTTTTTGGTGGTTTTGGCCTTGGGTTACATGCTGGATTTGTCAGGAATTCAGGATGGCCTGAACATCGGCAAGCAACAGCAGGAAACACTGCTGAGCGAGTTTGAGACCAAGGTTTTCAAGGCGCAGAACCTGGAGACCTACAAGCGGCAGCTGAAAGAGATGGAGGACTCCTTTGGGGCACTGCTCCGGCAGTTGCCGCAAGATACCGAGGTCCCCGGTCTTCTGGATGACATCACGCACACAGGCTTGGGTAGCGGTGTCGAATTTGACTCGATTGATCTTGGTCAGGAGGCTCCTCAGGACTTCTACGCCGAGCAACCGATCAATATCAAGTCGCATGGCGATTATCATGGGTTCGGGGCGTTTGTGAGTGGCGTTGCTGCGCTGCCTCGTATCGTGACTTTGCACGACTTCAAGATTGAGCCTGCAGCGCAGGCAGGCAAGTCGGCTGATACCAGTAATGATGGCTCTCCTGTGCTGAGTTTGACCATTCAGGCCAAGACATACCGCTACAACGAGGCGGGAGCCGGTAAAGACAAGAAGTCGGCTTCCGGCAAAGACAATTCGGGGGCGGCCAAATGACCAGTAATAAAAACAAGCTTGCTGCCCTGGGCCTTATGTCGACATTGTTGCTGGTTGGCTGCTCTGCCAGCTTTGATGATGTGCAGCAGCAGATGGAGGCAATTCGCCAAAAGCCGCGAGGCAAGGTTGATCCCCCTCCTGAATTTAACCCCATGCCCACATTTACCTATGCGGCGCATCAGTTGCGCAGCCCATTTGCGCCACCGGTCAGCGCAGAACAATTGCTGTTGAGCAGTGGCAAGAAAGTCGAACCTGATCTGACTCGTCCGCAGGAATATCTGGAGCGGTTCAATCTGGAAGCTCTGCGTCTGCGCGGGACTTTGCAGAGGCCAGGGGGCGCCTTGTTTGCCCTTGTGGAGGATAGCAATGGGGGCGTGCAAAGGGTCAAGGTGGGCAATTACATTGGTAAAAACCAAGGTAGGATTATCGAGATTACTCCAAGCCAGGTTGCGATTGTGGAAATCGTTCCCGATGGCCGTGATGGTTGGGTTGAGCGGCCTCGTAGCCTGACTCTTAGTGAATGATGAGCCGACATTCTTGGAGAATGCGATCATGAATACGATCAACAAAAATACAGCCAGGACTAAGAACATGTTGATGCGTCGACTAATGGCTTCCGCGATTGGCCTGTTGGCCCTGGTGCAAGTAGCGTTTGCGGCAGAAAAACTTGCACTGGAGCAACTGGACTCGGTTGTTTTGCCGGGGGATGAAATTGAGCTGCGACTTGGTTTCGATGGCGATGCGCCGACGCCCGTGCCTTATCAGATCGATAAGCCGGCACGTCTGGTTTTCGATCTTCCTGCTACCAAAAGCACGCTGCCTGGCAAGTATCAGGGTCTTGGCAATGGAAATGCGCGTAGCGTGACGGTAATCGATACGAACGAGCGTACCCGCGTTATTGTCAATCTGGGTGAGCTGGTTGGCTACAACACCCGTATTGATGGCAACCAGATATACATCAATATCGGCAAAAACATCGTCGCAAAGTCTGGCGCGGCCTCAGCTGCAAAGACAGTGACACTGTCTTCTGCTTCGTCTTCGCCGCAGGCCAAGTCCATCAGGAATGTTGACTTCCGTCGTGGTGATCTGGGTGATGGGCAAGTGCTCGTTGAGTTGTCCACTGGCTCTGTTCCTGTTGATGTGCAGCAGCAAGGCAACAAGATTACGGCAAAGTTCATGGGTGCCAAGCTTCCGGAGTCTCTGCGTCGTCGCCTCGACGTCACTGACTTTGCAACGCCGGTAAAATCTATCGATGCCTTTAATGATGCCGGCAATGGCGTCATGGTGATCCAGCCGCAAGGTGATTTTGAGTATCTGTCTTACCAGACGGACAACAAGCTCACCATCAGCGTCAAGCCGGTCAACAAGGATGAAAAGCGCAAGAAGCAGGACTTCAGCTATGCCGGTGAGAAGCTGTCGCTGAATTTCCAGGATATCGAGGTGCGCTCGGTTCTCCAGTTGATTGCCGATTTTACCTCCTTGAATCTGGTCGCCAGTGATTCCGTAAATGGCAAGATCACGCTGCGCCTGCAGAATGTGCCTTGGGATCAGGCGCTGGATCTGATTCTTAAAACCAAAGGCCTTGATAAGCGCACTATTGGTAATGTGATGCTGGTGGCGCCAGCTGATGAAATTGCCAACCGTGAGCGCCTGGAGATGGAGAGCAACTCCCAGTCCGAACGGCTTTCTCCTCTGCGCTCCGAGTTCATTCAGGTTAATTATGCGAAAGCTGCTGACTTGCTGAAGCTGGTAACAGGGCCAAGCAAATTGCTCAGCGAGCGTGGTAATGCCAATGTTGATTCACGCACCAATACCCTGATTATTCTGGATACAGCCAAGCGCATTGAAGAAATTCGCGACATGGTTGTACGGCTTGATGTGCCTGTCAGGCAGGTGTTGATCGAGGCTCGGATTGTTTTGGCGACGACGGGTTACAGCAAGGACCTGGGCGTGAAGTGGGGCGTGACTCGTGATGCATTCAGTAATGAAACCACGGCTGGTCGTGATGCCAAGCGAGTGATTACAGGGGGCAGTCACAATACGGTGCAAGAGGTCTGGGCTGGCTACGAATGTACGCAGGTTGAGTGTCCGAAGTTTGAGTATGAAATCACCTCGCCTTCGGATCTGGTAGTTGATCTGGGTGTTGAAAAGGCTGGCGCTACCTCATTTGCTGTCGGTATATCCGGGGTGGATAACGTTCTGCTTGATCTCGAGCTTTCTGCACTGCAGTCCGATGGCAATGCAGAAATCGTGGCTACACCGAAGGTGTTGACGGCTGACAAGCAGAAGGCGCGTATCGCTGCGGGCCAGCAGTTGCCCTATCAGGTTGCCACTTCCAGCGGTGCAACATCGATCGCTTTCCAGGAAGCTGAGTTGAGTCTGGAGGTGACGCCAAGCATCACGCCAGACGGTCGGATCAATATGGATTTGTTTGTGACCAACGATAGTCCCAGTGACATCATCACGGGCGGCGCCCGTGCTATCAATACCAATCGGGTAAAGACCAATGTGCTGGTGGATGATGGTCAGACGGTTGTGCTGGGTGGCATTTTCCAGACAAACACTTCCAAGACGGTGACCAAGACACCGTTCCTGGGCGACATTCCCTACTTGGGTCGCCTCTTCCGTAACGAGTCGGTGACCAACAACAAGCAGGAGTTGCTGATCTTTATCACGCCGCGCCTGGTGACTGATGCACTGGCTGCCAAGTAAGTCGTAAAGAGTCTGCTGCGTTGTGAAGAAGTACCGTGGCAATATCTATCTGGTCGGGCCGATGGGGGCGGGTAAAACCACCATCGGCCGCCAGCTCTCCGAACTTCTGAAGCAGGAGTTCGTTGATTCTGATCATGAAATCGAAGCGCGTACCGGCGCCAACATCCCCTGGATTTTTGATGTGGAAGGGGAGGAGGGCTTTCGTGCACGTGAAGAAGCGGTGATTGAGGATTTGACTCGCCGTCAGGGCATCGTGCTCGCCACTGGCGGAGGTGTTGTCATGCGCGAGGCCAATCGCCGGCATTTGCATGAGCGCGGTGTGGTGGTCTATCTGGCAACACCGGTTTCGATTCAGATGGAGCGCACCTCTCGTGACCGCAATCGCCCTTTGCTGCGTACTCCGGATCCTCGCAAGCGCCTGACTGAGCTCATGGAGCAGCGTGATCCCCTTTATCGCCAGACAGCCCATATCGTGATGCCTACGGACGGCGGTTCAGCTCGTGATGTGGCGCTACGCATCATTCATGCCCTTGAGCAACATGACGCGCTAGAATAGCGGCTTTCCGGCTGTTTACTGGCGTTCTGCATGCACACCCTCGAAGTCTCTCTTGGTAAGCGCTCCTATCCCATTCATATCGGCGCTGGTCTGCTGACACAGCCTGAGCTGCTGGCAGCCGCTTTGCGCAGTCGTCAGGTGCTGATAGTCAGCAATGAGACGGTGGCCCCGCTTTATCTGGGGCAGCTGGAAAAGTTGCTGCAAGGCAGGCGGGTGGCCAGCTGTATCCTTCCCGATGGCGAGCGGTTCAAGGATTTGTCCCATCTGGATGCTGTTTTTACCGCGCTGCTGGAGCAGCGCTTCAATCGCGACTGCACGCTGGTGGCGCTGGGTGGTGGCGTGGTGGGCGACATGACCGGCTTTGCCGCTGCTTGCTATCAGCGTGGGGTGGATTTCATCCAGATTCCTACCACCTTGCTGTCGCAGGTCGATTCTTCGGTGGGAGGTAAGACGGGCGTCAATCATGCGCTAGGCAAGAACATGATCGGTGCTTTCAAGCAGCCCAACGTCGTCATCATTGATACCGATGTGTTGAAGACCCTGCCGGAGCGCGAGCTCAAGGCGGGCTTGGCAGAAGTCATCAAGTACGGACTGATCCGCGATATTCCCTTTCTCGAGTGGCTGGAGGCGAATATGCCGGGCTTGCTGGCTCGCGATGCCGGTTTGTTGGCGGAAGCTATCCGGCGCTCATGTCAGAACAAGGCGGATGTAGTGGCGGCCGACGAGTTGGAGCAGGTCGATCTGCGTGCCTTGCTGAATCTGGGGCATACCTTTGGTCATGCCATAGAAACCGGCATGGGGTACGGCGAGTGGTTGCATGGCGAGGCGGTGGCTACCGGTATGTTGATGGCGGCAGACCTGTCCATGCGTCTGGGTTGGCTTGAGCAGGACGATGTCGCGCGCGTGCGCAGGATTCTGGAGTTGGCAGGCTTGCCTGTCGTGCCGCCACCAGCACTCAGTGTTGACGAGTTTTTGCGGCATATGTCGGTTGATAAAAAAGTGAAGGATGGCCAGATGCGTCTCGTGCTTTTGAAGGGCTTGGGTCGTGCGCTAGTAAGTGTGGCGCCAGAGGCTTTGTTGCGTGAGACCCTGGCTGCAGGGGCTGCTCTGGGAGTGAGGGCATGAGCTGGCGGCGTGCCCCTCTTTTTCTCGTGGCAGCCTTGGCATGCCTGCTCTTGCTTTGTGTTGCCGTGCTGGTGTTGTCATTGCGGGAAAAACAGACTGTGCCTGTGCCGGTAGCTGAAGAGGCCGGCTTGCCGACTGCGCCAGTCTTTCCAAAGGACTTTGGTCAGCTCGCTGATCTGGTGCCCTTTGCGGGTGGAGTGGCTCCGATTGCCGCTGAGGTGGTGCCGATGGAGCAGCATGCGCCGGAGTTTCGTGATGCTGCATGGCTACAGGAGCAGAATGCTGACAGCTTCACTATCCAGGTGCTGGCGGTGCGTGACGAGGGAGCGGTAAAGCGCTTTCTGGCGGATCGGCCGGATCGTGAGCGCTATGTTTATTTCATGAGCACGCTGGATGGCAGTAACTGGTATGTCGTCACCACAGGCAGCTATGCCTCCGCGGAGCTGGCGCGTGGTGTGGCGGAGTCAGGTGTCTTTGGTACGGACAGCAAGCCCTTTCCTCGCCGGATCGGGGCTTATCAGCCGGCTTCCGAGGACGCTCCGTCGGCATCTTCTGCGGCTCCCGTCGCACCCTAGCACGATTCCTGCTTTGTCTTGAGCAGGGGGCCGGCAGGGTCGTGCCCTCTATTTGAGCGCCCGCACGTTTGCCTATAGAATGTGCGTCCTTTTTGCCTGCGGTTTTTCACAGAGTCCGTAGGCGACTTCGTAAACCTTTGTTTTACAAGGTAAAGCTAGATGCACGAGCAGTCGGTCAAGAACCCTGGTCTCTACCAAGCGGATGAGTTCCGGGACAACTGCGGCTTCGGCCTGATTGCCCACATGAAAGGGCAGCCCAGCCATGAGCTGGTGCAGACTGCCATTCACTCCCTCTCCTGCATGACCCATCGTGGCGCGATCGCCGCCGACGGCAAGACCGGCGATGGCTGTGGTGTGCTCATGGCCATGCCGGAAAGTTTTTTCCGCGAAGTCGCCAAGGCGGAGCTCGGTGTCGAACTCGCCGACCGTTTTGGTGCCGGTCTGGTTTTCCTGAATACGGATCCTGCGCTGGCGGCAAAAGCCCGCGACATCCTGAACAAGGAAATCGAAAGCGAGGGCCTTGTGGTGGCCGGCTGGCGCAAAGTGCCGGTCGATCCGTCCATCTGTGGCGAGATTGCGCTGCGCTCCTTGCCGGAGTTCGAGCATATTCTCGTCAACGGTGCCGGACTGGATCTGGTGACACTGAATCGCAAGCTTTTCCTGGCGCGCCGTCGTGCCGAGTTCAAGCTCAAGGGTGACAGCCTTTTCTATATTCCCACGCTGTCGGCCAGCATCATTTCCTACAAGGGTCTCGTGATGCCGGCAGATCTGCCGCGCTTCTACAAAGACCTGGGCGATTCCCGCCTGACTACGCACATCACCGTTTTCCACCAGCGGTTTTCCACCAATACCCTGCCGCGTTGGCCACTGGCCCAGCCCTTCCGTTATCTCGCCCACAACGGCGAGATCAACACCATCATGGGCAATCGCAACTGGGCGCTGGCGCGTACGCCGAAATTCGTGAACCCGCTGTTGCCGGGTCTGACCGAGCTTACGCCTGTCGTGAACCGCACCGGTTCGGACTCCTCCAGCCTCGACAATATGCTGGAAATCCTTATCGGTGGTGGCATGGATCTTTTCCGTGCTTTGCGCATGCTGGTGCCGCCGGCCTGGCAGAACGTGGAAACCATGGATGCGGATCTGCGCGCCTTCTATGAATACAACTCCAAGCACATGGAAGCCTGGGATGGTCCCGCCGGCCTTGTCATCACCGACGGTCGTTATGCCGTGTGCATGCTCGATCGTAACGGCTTGCGTCCGGCACGCTGGGTCATCACCAAGAACGGCTACATCACCCTCGCTTCGGAAATTGGCGTGTGGGATTACAAGCCGGAAGATGTGGTCGCCAAGGGCCGTGTCGGTCCTGGCAAGCTGCTCGCCGTGGACACGCAAACCGGCGAAGTGCTGAAGACTGAAGATATCGACAACCGCCTCAAAAATTCCCAGCCCTACAAAGACTGGCTGCGCGAAAAGGCTGTGCATATCGAAAACGACGACGAGTTTGAAAAGCAGCTCGTGGCACAGACTGATCTTGGCAAGCTCAAGGCCTACCAGAAAATGTTCCTGGTCAGCTTTGAGGAGCGCGACCAGATCATCCGTCCTCTCGCCGAAAGTGGGCAGGAAGCGGTGGGCTCGATGGGAGACGATACCCCCATGGCCGTGCTTTCGCGCCGTGTACGTCATGTTGCTGATTTCTTTCGTCAGCAGTTCGCACAGGTGACCAATCCTCCGATTGATCCGCTGCGTGAAAGCATCGTGATGTCGCTGGAAACTTGCCTCGGCGCCGAAATGAATGTGTTCGAGGAAACAGCCGAGCACGCGAACCGTGCCATCCTCGCCAGCCCTGTGTTGTCGCACAGCAAGTTCCGCCAGATTCTGGATATCAAGGCGCCGGGTTATGCGGTCGAAATCATCGACCTCAACTATCCGGAAAGCGAAGGACTCAAGGCTGCCATCACCCGCATCTGCGAACAGGCCGCGGCTGCCGTCAAAAATGGCAAGGTGCTGATTGTGCTTTCGGATCGTGACATTCGTGCGGGCCATCTGCCTGCGAATGCCATGATGGTGACCGGTGCCGTGCATCATCACCTCAGCGCGGCAGGTTTACGTTGCGATAGCAACATCATTGTTGAAACCGCGACGGCGCGTGATCCGCATCACTTCGCCGTATTGCTGGGCTTTGGTGCCACGGCCATTTATCCCTATCTTGCCTATGACATCATTGCGGATCAGGTGAAGACCGGCGACATCATTGGCGATCCGCTGGAGGCCCAGGGCTATTTCCGCAAGGGCATCAACAAGGGCCTGCTCAAGATCCTGTCGAAGATGGGCATTTCCACCGTGGCGTCTTATCGCGGTGGCCAGCTTTTCGAAGCGGTGGGTCTGTCCTCGGATGTGGTTGATCTTTGCTTCAAGGGCGTCGCCTCGCGCATCCAGGGTGCCAGCTTTGTCGATCTGGAAAATGACCAGAAACAGTTGGCGGCGGATGCCTGGAAGGATCGCAAGGCCATTGACCAAGGTGGTCTGCTGAAATTCATTTACGGCAAGGAATATCACGCCTTCAATCCGGACGTGATCAATGCGCTGCACGTGGCTGTGCGCTCAGGCAACTACGGCAGCTACAAGCAATATGCCGAGCTCGTGAATACGCGTCCGGTGGCCACGATACGTGACCTGCTTACCATCAAGGCCGATATCAAACCGGTGGCCTTGGACGCCGTCGAGCCGATTGAAAAAATCCTGCCGCGTTTTGATTCTGCCGGCATGTCCTTGGGCGCACTTTCGCCCGAAGCGCATGAGTCCATCGCCATCGCGATGAACACGCTGGGCGGCCGCTCCAACTCCGGTGAGGGCGGTGAAGATCCGGCGCGTTATGGCACCATCAAGAACTCCAAGATCAAGCAGGTGGCTTCCGGCCGCTTTGGCGTCACCCCGGCTTACCTGACCTCGGCCGAAGTGCTGCAGATCAAAGTGGCACAGGGCGCCAAGCCGGGCGAGGGCGGTCAGCTCCCGGGTGGCAAAGTCAACCAGCTCATCGCACGACTGCGCTATTCCGTGCCGGGTGTGACGTTGATTTCGCCGCCGCCACATCACGACATTTATTCCATCGAAGATTTGTCGCAGCTGATTTTCGACCTGAAGCAGGTTAATCCGGGGGCACTGGTTTCCGTGAAGCTGGTGTCCGAGCCGGGGGTGGGCACGATTGCGGCCGGTGTGGCCAAGGCCTATGCCGACCTCATCACCATTTCCGGTTATGACGGTGGCACAGCGGCATCGCCGCTGTCTTCCATCCATTACGCCGGTTCGCCTTGGGAGTTGGGTCTTTCCGAAGCCCAGCAGGCCCTGCGCTCCAATGATTTGCGCGGCAAGGTGCGCGTGCAGACCGACGGGGGGCTCAAGACCGGTCTCGATGTGGTCAAGGCCGCCATTCTCGGCGCTGAAAGCTTCGGTTTCGGTTCCACCCCCATGATTGCGCTGGGCTGCAAATACCTGCGTATCTGCCATTTGAATAACTGCGCTACCGGTGTGGCTACGCAGCAAGATGCTTTGCGCGAAGAGCACTATATCGGCGAGCCGGAAATGCTCATGAACTTCTTCAGGTTCGTGGCGGCTGAAACCCGCGAGTGGATGGCCAAGCTGGGCGTGACAACGCTGGCCGAGCTCATCGGCCGTACCGAGCTGCTGGATGTGCTGCCCGGTGAAACCGAAAAGCAACAGCATCTGGATCTCACGCCCTTGCTGAAGAACGACAGCATTGCTGCTGAAAAGCCGCAGTTCTGCCAGGTCGCCAAGAACGAGCCTTTCGACAAGGGCGTGCTGGCTGAGAAAATGGTTGCCGCCGCACTGCCAGCCATCGAGGGCAAGACCGGTGGCACTTACGAGTTCAAAGTGGGTAACTGCGATCGTTCCATCGGTGCGCGTCTTTCCGGTGAAATTGCCAAGCGTCACGGCGATCTCGGCATGAGCAGCAGTCCCATCGTGCTCAAGCTCACGGGCAGCGCCGGCCAGTCCTTCGGTGTGTGGAATGCCGGTGGCCTCAATATGTATCTGGACGGCGATGCCAACGATTACGTGGGCAAGGGTATGGCGGGCGGCAAGCTCGTCATCACGCCGCCCAAGGGCTCGCCGTTCAAGTCGCAAGATACAGCCATCATCGGCAATACCTGCCTCTACGGCGCTACAGGTGGTGAGCTTTATGCCGCCGGTACGGCTGGTGAGCGCTTTGCCGTGCGTAACTCCGGTTGCCACGCCGTGATCGAAGGCGCTGGTGATCATTGCTGCGAATACATGACCGGAGGTCTCGTCACCGTGCTCGGCAAGACCGGACTCAACTTCGGTGCCGGCATGACAGGCGGCTTCGCTTATGTGCTCGATCTCGAAAACAACTTCTTTGATCGCATCAATCCCGAGTTGATCGAGTTGCACCGTATCAGCTCGGAGTCAATGGAGGCTCATCGCCACCATCTGCGTGAAGTGATTGCCGAGTATGTTGACGAAACAGGCAGTGCCTGGGGCGTCGAAATTCTCAAGAAGTTTGATGAGTACCTGCGCAAGTTCTGGCTGGTGAAGCCCAAGGCAGCGAATATCAAGGAACTGCTGAACAACACCCGCAAGAACCCCATGTAATCGGGATGGTTTAATTTTTGTCGCTCGCCGCTCCCTTCAAACCGATGGGAGCGACCGGACCCCAGCGCTTTTTTGAGGCAAGGCAAATGGCAGAACGCCTGAATAACGACTTCCAGTTTCTCGATGTGCCGCGACAGGATCCTGAAAAGAAGGACGATGTGCAGCGCACCACCACTTTTGTGGAGATTTACAAGCCCTTCGAAAAAGTGGAAGTCGAGAACCAGGCGCATCGCTGCCTGGGCTGCGGCAATCCCTATTGCGAGTGGAAGTGCCCGGTGCACAACTACATTCCGAACTGGCTCAAGCTGATTTCGGAAGGCAATCTTTTCCAGGCCGCCGAGCTTTGCCACGAAACCAATACCCTGCCGGAAGTCTGCGGTCGCGTTTGTCCGCAAGACCGTCTCTGCGAAGGCGCATGTACGCTGAATGACGGCTTTGGTGCCGTCACCATCGGCAATACCGAGAAGTACATCGTTGATACTGCCTTTGCCATGGGCTGGCGCCCCGACATGTCCAAGGTGGTGTGGACCGACAAGCGCGTAGCCATCATCGGTGCGGGTCCTGCTGGTTTGGGCTGTGCTGACGTGCTGGTGCGCGGTGGTGTCAAGCCGGTAGTTTTCGACAAGTATCCTGAAATCGGTGGCCTGCTCACTTTCGGCATCCCTGAGTTCAAGATGGAAAAGAATGTGATGTCCCGTCGCCGCGAAATTTTTGAAGGCATGGGCATCGAGTTCCGTCTCAATACCGAAGTCGGCAAGGATGTTTCCTTTGAAGACCTGCTCAAGGAATTTGATGCCGTCTTCCTCGGGATGGGCACCTACACCTATATGAAAGGCGGCTTCCCCGGCGAAGAGCTGCCTGGTGTGCACGATGCGCTGGATTTCCTGATCTCCAACGTCAATCGCTGCCTCGGTTTTGAAAAAAATGCGGCGGATTACGTCAGCATGGAGGGCAAGAAGGTGGTGGTGCTGGGCGGGGGCGATACCGCCATGGACTGCAACCGCACTTCCATACGCCAGCAAGCGACAAGCGTGACCTGCGCCTACCGTCGTGATGAAGAAAATATGCCGGGTTCGCGTCGTGAAGTGAAAAATGCGCGCGAAGAAGGTGTGGAGTTCCTCTTCAATCGCCAGCCTGTTGCCATCATCGGCGATGAAAGCACTGGCGTGACCGGCGTCAAGGTGGTGGAAACGCGTCTGGGTGAACCGGATGCCCGTGGGCGTCGCTCGCCCGAGCCTGTACCGGGTTCTGAGCAGGTGTTGCCGGCCGATGCTGTGATTCTGGCCTTCGGTTTCCGTCCCAGCCCGGCGCCCTGGTTCGAGCAGTTCAGCATCAGCACTGACAACAGTGGTCGTGTGCTGGCGCCGTCCGAAGCGCAGTTCAAATTCCAGACTGCCAATCCCAAGGTTTTTGCCGGTGGCGATATGGTGCGCGGCTCTGATCTCGTGGTGACCGCCATCTGGGAGGGCCGCCAGGCCGCTGAGGGAATACTCGACTATCTGGATGTGTAACTGCCTGAGTCTCACAAAAAGCCCGCATCATGCGGGCTTTTTGTTGTCCTGCATTTGGGCTATGAATGCAGCAGTCTGGCAGCCTTTTTCACGGGATGTGTTCATGCGCTTTCTGCGTCGCCGTTTTTTTTCTGTTTGCTTCGTGCTGCTGCCCCTGCTTTTGGCAGGCTGTGCCAACTCGTTGTTTTATTTTCCGGATCAGTACAATTATGAGCCGCATCTCAAACAGCCTATTGCGCATGAGGATGTGTGGATGCGCAGCACGGATGGAGCGGGTCTCTTTGGCTGGTGGATGAAGGCGCAAGGTGCGCCTAAAGCCACCGTGGTTTTCCTGCATGGGAATGCCCAGAACCTGACCGCGCATGCAGCCTATGTCGACTGGCTACCTGCGGCGGGCTACAACGTGCTGATTGTTGATTACCGGGGCTATGGCTTGTCCGCAGGCCAGCCTACGCGTGAGGGGGTGCTGGCGGATGCCGGCGCCGCCTATGCCTATGCGCGCACACGTGCTGATGGCACGCCTGAGCGCATGATCCTTTTTGGGCAAAGCCTGGGCGGTGCTAATGCGCTCACGCTGGCAGGGCGTGAAAAATTGCCCGGCTTGAAGGCGGTGGTGGCGGACTCGGCGTTCAGTAACTACGGGCGTATCGGTCGTGAAAAACTGCTCAAGATTCCGGTGCTGGGCTGGCTGCTCTGGCCCTTCAGTCCGCTGCTTGTGACAGGAGGGCTGAGCCCGGATTTGACGGTGCAGAATATTGCACCGGTGCCCTTGCTATTGATTGCCGGTGACAAGGACGGGATTGTGCCGGCCACGCATAGCCAGCGTCTTTATGAAAAGGCCGGAGCGCCCAGACTCTTGTGGAGCGTGCCGGATGCTGCCCATACCGAAGCCTTCGGGCGTTTGCGCAGTACTTATGCGCCGCGCCTGCTCAGCTTTTTTGATTATGCGTTGAGCGGTGATGCGGCGGCGCTGGATGAGCAGGACAGAAAGCAGTTGTGGCCCTGAGTTTTCAGTCGCAGGGCTTTTTCTCCAGTTCTCTCAAGCCAACGCCTTCCACAGATTGAAGCAACTGATCGTGGTGATCAGTACACCCACCAGCATCAGCAGGGTACGGGCCTGCAGATGCTTGCACAGCCAGGCGGCAAAGGGCGCCGCGAACAGGCCGCCGATGACAAGGCCGGCAATGACCTGCCAGTGTGTGAAGCCGACGAGAAAGGCAAAAGAAATGCCGCCAGCGATCGAGATGAAAAACTCGGCGGAATTCACCGAGCCTATGGTGGTGCGCGGGTCCTGGCCGGTGCCTATCAGTGAGGTCGTTACCACCGGCCCCCAGCCCCCTCCGCCCACGGAATCCACAAAGCCGCCCGTGAGTGCCAGCGCCGGCACATGCTTTGGGGGCTGCTTGTTTTTCTTGATCTGGCGAAAGGCCTTGGACAGCACATACAGGCCCATGACCACGAGATAGGCAGAAATCCAGGGCTTGATAGTATTGCCATCAATGCTGGTAATTACCCAGGCGCCCAGCACGGCGCCGGTAATGCCGGGAATCAGCAGGCGCTTGAACAGGGATTTGTCGATATTGCCCATGCGCCAGTGCGAGAGGCCGGAAAAGCCGGTGGTGAAGACTTCGGCCATATGCACGGAGGCGGAGGCGGCAGCGGGTGGCACACCGGTACTGAGCAGGAATGTGGTGGCGGTAATGCCGTAAGCCATGCCTAGCGCGCCGTCTATGATTTGTGCAAACAGCCCGACCGCCACGGCCATCCAGAAAGCCTCATGCTCAAGAGCGGAGCGGGCTTGTGTGGCTACCGTCTGCCAGCCGGCCGGCAGTAGCCAGTGACCCAGACCGTAAATCAGTCCGGCAAGCGCCAGAAAGCCCAGCAGCAGCCAGGCGTCCTGACGCCAGGGATGAGGGCCGGCATGAGTGATGCTGGTTTCCAGCGGAGGCAGGCCCAGGGCTTCGTGTTCGGCGGCTTGCGGGGAGTTATCGAGGTCGAGGCGACGTGGCTTCATGTTTTATGTGGTGGCTATAGCAATCAGTGTGCGCAAGCTACGCAAATAAGACAGGTATTTGAAATAACCATAAGCAACAAGAATATGCCCGATGGGAATATGAAGGGGGGGATTCTTGGGGCGACGCCCATTACAATGTCGCGCCACTCACCGGGGACTCCAGCATGACCGAACTCAAGAATGACCGTTTCCTGCGCGCGCTCCTGCGTGAGCCTGTGGATGTGACGCCGGTATGGATGATGCGCCAGGCGGGTCGTTACCTGCCCGAATACCGTGCTACCCGCGCCGTGGCCGGTGACTTCATGGCCCTGTGCAAGAACCCCGAGCTGGCGTGCGAGGTCACCCTGCAGCCCCTGCGCCGTTATGCCCTGGATGCCGCCATTCTTTTCTCGGACATCCTCACCATTCCCGATGCCATGGGGCTGGGTCTTTATTTCGAGGCGGGCGAAGGCCCGCGCTTTCGCAAGACGGTGCGTACCGAGGCTGATATTGCAGCGCTGCCTGTTCCCAAATCAGAAAGTGATCTCGACTATGTAATGGCGGCGGTGAAAACCATACGCGGTGCTCTGGGTGGCAGCGTGCCGCTGATAGGCTTTTCCGGCAGTCCGTGGACGCTGGCGACCTATATGGTGGAAGGCGGCTCCACGCGCGACTTCCACACGATCAAGCGCATGGTTTACGACACGCCTGAGCTGGCGCATGCCCTGCTCGACAAGATTGCGCTCTCGGTCATCGACTATCTCAATGCGCAGATTCGTGCCGGCGCGCAAGCCGTACAGATTTTTGATACCTGGGGCGGTGTGCTGCCCGGGCACGTCTACCGTGAGTTTTCGCTGGCCTATATGCAGAAGATCGTCGCCGGGCTCATTCGTGAAAATGAAGGTCGCCGCGTCCCCGTCATCCTTTTCACCAAGGGCGGCGGCCAATGGCTCACCGATATGGCCAATGCTGGCGCGGATGCATTGGGTCTGGACTGGACGGCGGATATCGCCAAAGCACGTGCCGAGGTGGGCGCACGCGTTGCGTTGCAGGGCAATATGGATCCCAGCATGCTCTTCGCCAACCCTGGGCGCATACGCGCCGAAGTGGAAACCATCCTCAAGGGCTTCGGGCGCGGCAATGGCCATGTCTTCAATCTGGGTCATGGCATAGACCAGAAGGTGGATCCGGCCAACGCGGGTGTCTTTATTGAGGCCGTACATGAGTTGTCGGCGAAATATCACCAGCACTGACATCCCTTGCTCATGCTACGGAGGCGTGGCTTTAAGGGCGTCTTTCGAGCTGGAAATCGGTAGCGCGCTGGCAGCAGCACACTCCGTTTTTTCCGTGCGAGCCGCGCCATGACTCCCTGGGCTTGCTACGCCTGAGCCAGGGATTGGCAGATTGCTGCTGCACATCTTTGCTAGTATCGAAAGCCGGGCTTATGCCCGGCTTTTCTTTGGCCAGCAAGACCCGTGACGGAGTGCAAAGAACATGGGACTGTTTTCCGGAACAAGTGAGTTGCGCCGTTTGCGCACACTGATAGGCATCCTTCTGCGCTACGGCTTTGACGATCTGGTGCAGTGGCTGGGGCTGGAAGGCAAGTCACGTCTCATCGAGCGTTTTTTCATACGTGAGTTACCGGCTGATATACGCCGTCTGCCTCCTGAAGTACGTGTGCGCATGGCGCTGGAAGAAATGGGGCCGACCTTCATCAAGTTCGGCCAGATCCTGGCAACCCGCGTCGATCTTTTTCCCGAGGAATGGATAAAAGAGCTGGAGCAGTTGCAGGACCAGACACGGGCTTTGCCTTTTGCCCAGCTGCGTCCGCAACTGGAGAAAAGCCTGGCCGCACGTATCAGCGACTGCTTTCGCGAAGTGGATGAAAAGCCGGTGGGTACGGCTTCCATGGCACAGGTGCATCGTGCCGTCACGCATGCAGGGGCCGAGGTGGTTCTCAAGATACGCAAGCCCGGCATAGAAGCCTTGATTCAATCCGATCTCAGTCTCATGAAGCAGCTGGCCGGGATTGCCGAGGCGCAGTCACCGGAAATGCGCAAATACCAGCCTGTTGAGATCATGCAGGAATTCGAACGCTCGCTCTTGCGTGAACTGGATTTCAGTGTGGAAGCCCGCAATGCCGACCGTATGCGTGAAAACCTGCGCAGTCTGGATTTCATCCGCGTGCCGAAAATGTATTGGGAGTGGACCTGCGAAGATCTTAATGTGCAGGAATTCATGCGTGGCATTCCCGCCAAGAAAGTGGATGAGCTGGATGCCGCCGGTATGGACCGCAAGCGTATTGCAAGACGTGGCGCGCGTGCGGTGTGGAAGATGATGCTGGAAGACGGTTTCTTCCATGCCGACCCGCATCCCGGCAATTTCATCATCCTGCCCGGCGACCAGATTGCCATGCTGGATTTCGGCATGGTGGGAAGGCTTACACCGACACGGCGTGACCAGCTCATACGCCTCATCCGTTGCGTACTCATGCAGGAGCCTGAAAATGCCACGTTGGTGCTGGTGGAGTGGACCGGTGGGCGTTTTGTCAATCGTGAGGCGCTGAATGCCGAGGTCGCCAATTTGCTGGAGCGCTTTGATGGCGTGTCACTGGAGGAGCTGGATGTGTCCGGCCTGCTCAATGATGTGGCGGCGATTTTGCGCAATCACAATGTGCGGCTGCCCACGGATATCACCCTGCTGGTAAAGGCCTGCATCACGCTGGAAGGCTTCGGTCGTTTGATCGATCCGGATTTCCAGCTGATGGAGGAAGCCACACCGCTACTCAAGAAAACGCTCATTAATCGTTATGCGCCCAAACAGTTGGTGCGCTCATTCCGTGTGCGTGCACTGGATGTAGTGGAGCGTCTCTATAACCCCTCTGCCCCGCTCTTTGGCGCTAGCGTGCAAGGCGCACCCATGACGCCGGCACTGGATGGCGGTGAAATCGAGAAGCTGGTGAACCGCTTGGAGAAAGCCAGTCATCGCCAGTCGCGCGCCATTTTGCTGGCCAGTCTTTTTGTGGTGAGCGGCATGCTCACGCAACTGCCCACCGGGCCGCACCTGTTGGGCCTGCATGTGCTGGGCATACTCAGTCTGTTGACCTGCACCAGTTATTGGTTGTGGATGTTGGTGAATATCTGGTGGACCGAACGCGGGCACCGTTCCTGATGAAACCGGAAAAGAAAAAATGTCCGAGCTGAATGATCCCCGGGTTTTCTTTGCGGCTGAGCGCACCTTGCTGGCCTGGAACCGTACCAGCCTTGCGCTGATGGCCTTTGGCTTTGTCATCGAGCGCTTCGGGCTTTTCATGAGGATTTATGGCGGTGCTGGCGCCGCGGCCTCGGAGCGTGGTTTTTCCTTCTGGGTGGGTATGGCCTTCATCCTGCTGGCCTGTGCCGTGTCCCTGTTATCTGCGCGGCAGTACCGGCGTTTCCTGCTGGCGCTCAAGCCCGTGGAAATTCCTGATGCGTATCGCAGTGATATGGGGGCCTTGGTGAATGTGTTGGTGGCTGCACTAGGGCTGGTGTTGGCGGCTTATCTTTGCGTTTCAGCCTGAGTATCTGTCCGCCCTGAACAAGCCCGCATCCTGCGGGCTTTTTTGACAGGGCTGTCTCAGAGCGCTGTGATTTCCGCCACCGGAAACACCATGTCGAAATCCGTCACCTTGACGCAGGCAATGACCTTGCCCTTGGCCAGGTCGGGGAACAGCGCGCTGTCGAAATGCCAGGACAGCAAGCGACCGGGTTTGATGTGGCCCTTGGCCTGTGGTGCAAAGCGGAACTGTCGGCCTTTGAACCACTGGCCGATGGTGACGAGCTTTTTCGGGAGCCAGCTGCCGTTGAAGGGCAGGCGGAAAAGGTGATGGCTGAAGTTCAGCTCGGCAAAGACTCGGCCGTCCTGCAGCAGCTTTACGCTGTCCTTGCTGTCGCTACCGTAATTTGCCTGAAAGTCGCAGCGTTCTTTTGGGATGCCCCAGTTCTCGTGACCGTTCACCACCGAGTTCCAGCTTGAGACATAAATCTTGCTGATGGAGAGGTGGCGACCGCCATTGAATTGCAGCGAGCCGGGAATGTAGAGCAGCTCATGGTAGGGGCCGGCATCGGAGCGTTCGTAATCCACAAACATCACATAGGCCAGCGGGCCACGGCGGGTGGCGGCCAGAGCGCGGTCGATGAAGGATTCATTGTCCAGTACTTCGCGCGGCAGGCGTACGGCGAGGATGTAGCCCTGGCCCCTGAGCTTCCAGGGAGAGGGGACCATGGGGACGACGGGCAGGTTTTCGAAGGCGGACATGAGGACTCCTCGCGACAGCGTGATGGTGGCGACTTTCATGACTTTGTGGTCAGGGGCGGCAGTGTAGCGGCTGTCGTCAGGCGGGTGAAGCGGTAGAAGCCGGGCGGGGTGCTCAGACTTGTGAGAGCAGTTCGTCCGTGGCTGCGGCCATGCGCACATCATTTTCATGGATGCCGCCGAGGCGTGTTGTCCACCAGCTCACGCTACAGCGGCCCCAGGCAATGATGATTTCCGGGTGATGCTTTTCGGCCTCAGCCAGGCGGCCTATACGCTGGGCCAGTGCCAGTGCTTGCAGGAAATTGGCCGTAGGGTAGTTCTTGCAAAGACGCAGGCTGTTATCCACGTCGTCCAGATACCAGCCTGTCAGATGGCGCATGGCTGTACGGGCTTCTGCTTCGAGCAGGGCGCGCGCTTCAGGCTCGAGCGGCTGGCAAATCGCCATGCTTACGACTCAACCGCACTTGGCGACAATCGAGGCCTGATCGGTTTTGCCTTCTGCCTGCATTTTTTCAGTGGCGTGGGCCGGATTGGCCGACTGGATGCCGCGCAGCACGCCGGGCACCAGCATGTCCTGGCGCAAGTTGGAGAGAATCTGCTTCAGGCGGTCCGGCTGATAGGTGTCGACGCGATGCTGCAGCACATAGACGAAGTCGCCTTTGGTGAAGACCAGCAAGCCATAGTAATAACTGGACGCCGTGACCCCTTCCGGCAGTTTGTCGTCCTTGATGCTCATGCTGACCACCCCGAGCATGGCATCGCCTCGGCCGGTATCCACGAATTCGCGCAGCATGGTGTCACTGTTGCGGATGTTTTCGGCTTTCGCGAGTACTTCGCGCAGATAATTGCTCAACACCTGCTCGTCCACCGTGCGTTCGCTGGCGAAGGTGGGCACATTGGCCATGGGATGCTGGCCGATCTTGAGGTAATCGATGCGGAAGAAGCGGTTGGCGCCATCCCATACATTGAGCGTGCCGCCATTAGCGTCGCACTGCTCGGTGAGTGTGACCGCGCCACGGAAGACAGTGCTGTCCAGCGCCAGGGAATAGGCCCGGGCCGGTGAGTGATAGAGGCCGGAATCCTGCGGGCCGGGCGTCCTGGAGGCGCACCCACCCAGTAGCAGAGCGGAAAGGGCTAGTCCGGTAAGCTGACGACGCATGTCACATCTCCCTGATGCAGGCTCAAATAAGGCCGGGAATCTGAAGTGGCGGGATGAAGGCGTAACCCTTGTCGTGTTCTTCTTCCCCAAAGGGGCGGGCCGCGCAACCCGCCGATGATAACCGTCTGCCTGCCGGACTGAAACCTGCCTGTGCAGGTCAGCTTTTGTACGCACCAGGCTGTCAATACGTACTATCCGATACGAAATACGCCAAACAGTTGGCTGACAGCCCCGGAAACGACGCGTAAAAAGGTGCCTGCTTGGTACCGGCTTTGGTGCCGGGCAGTTCCTCACGGGGAGAGGGCAATGACAACCACCATGGATGCAGCGGCAGGTGCTGCTTATTACAACCGTGCCAGTCTCCTGGCCTATGACCTTTGGGTGCTGGGTCTTTCCAATCGCTATGCCTGGCAGTGTCCGACCGAGATGCTCTTGCAGCACTTCCACAAACATGTGGGGGCGCGGCATCTGGATATCGGTGTCGGTACGGGCTACCTGCTCGACCACTGCCATTTTCCGGTTTCCAATCCCTTGGTGGTGCTGGCGGATTTGAATGCGGCCAGTCTGGCGGCGGCATCGCACCGTATCCGGCATCTGCATCCAGTGAGCCATCAGCTTGATGTGCTGGAGCCGTTCATGTTGGCTGAGGCGCCATTTGACTCCGTGAGCATGAATTATCTCTTGCACTGCCTGCCCGGCAACTTTGCCGAAAAATCGCCGGCTGTTGCCCATGCAACAGCGCAGCTCAAACGCGGAGGTGTGCTGTTCGGGGCCACAATTCTGGGCGATGGTGTTGCCCATAATGCGCTGGGCGGCATATTGATGCGTGTTTACAACCGGCAGGGCATTTTCAGCAATCGTCAGGACTCGGCAGATGCTTTGCAGCAGATGCTTGAGCAGCATCTCAAGAATATCCAGTTGCGCATGGTCGGGCGTGTCGCGCTTTTCTCCGGCAAGCGGCCTTGAGTCTGCGCTTCATGATTTTTTATGACCGTGTTATTTGTGGCCATAAAGACAGAGCGGTATTTCGTGTTCGCATGACCGTGCGCGGACGCGGGGAAAAGTCATAGCCGTTTTCACGGGCATGGCTTTTTCTGTCGGCAGGGATGGCCTTGGCCGCTAGCCGCGATCCTCAGTTTTCCAGGCTCTCCCAACGCTCCAGTAAAGTCAGCAACTCCTCGTCTATGGCAGACAGGCGCTCGGCCGCTGCTGCTGCTTCCTGCGCCGCCTTCAGGAAAATATCCGGATCATTGAGTGTGGCTTGCAGGCGTGCTTGCTCGGCTTCCAGCGCGGCAATCTGGGCGGGTAGCGCCTCCAGCTCCCGCTGCTCCTTGTAGCTGAGCTTCTTCTTTTCCTGCTTGGGGGCGCTGCCCGTTTTCTCGGGGCTGCTTTTTTCCGAAGCCGCTTTGTCGCGGCCTATGTTTTTCGTCAGATCGTGACGACGCTGGCGCAGCCAGTCTTCATAGCCGCCCACGTATTCGCGCACGCGACCCTCGCCCTCAAAGGCCCAGGTGCTGGTGACCACATTGTCGAGAAAAGCACGATCATGGCTGATCAGCAGCAGGGTGCCGCTGTAGTTCACCAGCAGCTCTTCCAGCAGCTCCAGGGTTTCCACATCGAGATCGTTGGTGGGCTCGTCCATCACCAGCAGATTGGCCGGCCGCGTAAACAGCTTGGCCAGCAGCAGGCGATTGCGCTCGCCGCCGGAAAGTGCCTTCACCGGCGTGCGGGCCCGCTGCGGAGAAAAAAGGAAATCCTGCAGATAAGCCAGTGCATGTTTGCGCACCCCGTTGAGCTCGATGAAGTCCGAGCCCTGCACCACGTTTTCCATGACCGAGCGCTCGGGATCGAGCTGGCTGCGCAGCTGGTCGAAATAGGCGACATCCAGTTTGGTGCCGAGCTGCACGCTGCCCTTGTCCACCGGAATCTGGGCGAGCAGGGCACGTACCAGCGTGGTTTTGCCGACGCCGTTGTCCCCGATCAGGCCGATCTTGTCACCGCGCATCACGACCACGGAAAAGTCATCAATCAGTTTGTTGCTGCCATAGCTGAGCGAAACATGGCTGGCTTCCAGTACCAGCTTGCCAGAGCGTTCCACTTCGTTCATGGCCATACTGGCCTTGCCGGTGCGCTCGCGACGCTCCACATGCTCCTGACGTAATGCTTTCAGCGCACGCACGCGGCCTTCGTTGCGGGTGCGACGTGCCTTGATGCCCTGGCGTATCCACACTTCTTCCTGCGCCAGCTTTTTGTCGAAGAGCGCATTGGCCTGTGCTTCCGCATCCAGTTGCTGCTGTTTGCGCTCCAGATATTCGTTGTAGGTGCAGGGGAAGTCGCGTAGCACGCCGCGATCCAGTTCGACTATGCGCGTGGCAATGGCCTGCAAAAAACTGCGGTCGTGAGTGATGAAAAGCAGGGTGCCGGGAAAGCTTTTGAAGAATTCTTCCAGCCAGCTGATGGCAGCAATGTCGAGGTGGTTGGTGGGCTCGTCCAGCAAGAGAATGTCGGGCTCGTTCACCAGTGCGCGGGCCAGCAGCACGCGTCGTTTCCGGCCCCCTGAAAGGGCCGCGAAATCGGCTTCGCCATCCAGCTGCATGCGCGAGAGCACCTGTTCCACTTTGGTATTCAGTGTCCAGCCGCCAGCGGCATCGAGCTGCTCCTGGGTATGCATGAACTCGTCAAGCACGGACTCATCACCGTGGGCATAACGCTCGCTGAGTGCGTGATAGCGGCTGAGCAGGCCGGCGGCTTCACCGAGGCCACTGGCAATCACGTCGAATACCGAGCCCTTGAGGTCCACCGGCACTTCCTGCGGCAGGCTGGCCCAGCTGATGCCGTTCTGGCGCACGATTTCACCGGAGTCCAGCGTGTGCAGGCCCTCCACCACTTTCAGCAGGGTGGACTTGCCCTCGCCGTTACGGCCGACCACACAGACGCGCTCGCCCCGTTCCAGGCTGAAATTGACGTGATCGAGCAGGGGCGCGGAGCCAAAACTGAGAGTGGCGTCACGCAGGGTAATCAGGCTCATGGCGGGGACTGCAGCAGGAAATCAGGAGGCGCGGATGGTACTCCTTATTTCTTCAAGGGGCTCGTCATGGGGACGTTTTAAAGGGCGGTGGTCAGTGCGAGAATGCGCGCCGGCCCGGTCTTTTCCACCAGGACAAGCCTTCCCGTAGAGACAGGAGACGCCCATGGATTCGCGACTGACAGAGCTGGAGACCAAGGTCGCTTTTCAAGACGATCTGCTGGAGTCCCTGAATCGCATTGTCGCGGAGCAGCAGCAACAGATGGACATGATGCAGCAACAACTGCAGATGCTCTATGACCAGTTGCGTTCGCTTGCTCCCTCCAATATTGCGCAGGGCGCAGCGGATGAGCGCCCGCCGCACTATTGAGTTGTATCGGGAGCTAGTGAAAAAGCCGGCATATGCCGGCTTTTTGTTGCGGCGGAATCAATCCCGCTTTTTCGGCACCCAGGCCCAGACCATTTCGCAGCGTATGGGTTCTTCGCCGGATTCGTCCGTCACCATCACCGGTACCGTCACTTCGCCTTTGGGCGTGGTCCGTATCAGCTTCACCTGTTCCTTGCTCAGGGTGGCAACAGCCCGCATGTCGCCCTGGGTGCGCTTGAGGTAGTCCACCTTCAGCGTCTTGATGAGCGGCAGCTTGTCGTCCGGCAGATTCATGCCCACGGCAAAGCCGGTGGCGGTTTCGGCCAGTAGCGCCATGCCGGCGGCGTGCACGCCCTTGATGTGGTTTTGTACCGGACGGCGATTGCGGATGCTCACCACCACCCGCTCCGGAGTCAGCTCCTCATAGCGCAGACCCGAGGTGCCGACATAGGGGACCACGCGTCCGAAAATTCCGGAAATCACCGTGCTGCGCAAGGCCGGAGGCAAGAAGGCGAACTTGGAAATGACGCGGTTGAGATTGTTGCTGAAGCTCATGGGGTACTCCGGGGAACTGTTGGCGATTCACGCTATGCGGCGCAGGTAGCGGTAGTGGTCCAAGGCCAGGAAAGATGGGCATGGTGTGGGGATTGCACATGCGCCGAGCCAAAGCCGACACGGTCCTGGAGCTTGCTGCCTGATTTTTGCCATGTAGCGTGAATCGGCAACGGCCCCTGGCCGGAAAGCCCGGCCATGAAAGCGTCTGAGGCGGGACCGGTCAAGGATGCAGGCGCACGAGAACCCGTCATTCCGGCCAATACCTTGGTGCGCAGGTGACTTTGACTGTCTGCTGTTTCTGATGTGGATAAGACTATTTGGTCATGATGTTTAATAGGTCGTTTTGCGGAGCCCTTGTCAGACACCGTGGCGTGCGAGTGCCATATTTGACGAGATTGCTGCCGCATTGGGCCAAAAACATTGCCGCAAATGACGGTAATAATGCCCCCCCTGAAAAACCGCGGCCGGGATGGTGCGCAGGCGGGGGGGACAAGTCAGGGCACAGGAGGTGCCGTCGGGCAGCCGGGAGCGTGGCTGTGATGCAGGGCCTGCAACGTGGTGGGCCCCCAACAAGAAGAAGGCGAAGACCATGCAAAAACCTCTGCCACAAGGGCGCTTCCTGACATTCGGTGCCTATCCGCGCAAGCTGGTGCAGTTGCTGGAGGATGAGTGGAAAATTCCCGCCGAGCAGGTGCTGGAGAGCACCGGCCTGGAGCGCAGTCAGCTGGACATGCCTGATCTCGTCGTGCCTTTTGCCGATGTCGTCGCCATTTTCAACAATGCCTACCGCCTTTCCGGTGCGACCGAGCTGGGTCTGCGCTATGCCGCGCAACTGCGTCCGAGTTCGCATGGCATGCTGGGAGCGGCCGTACTCACAGGCAAAAACCTGCAAACAGCCATCGATCTTTTTTACGATTATGTGGGGCTGATTGCGCCCTTCCTGCTGCTGCATCAGGAAGACCGTCGCGGCAATCGTGTGCTGGTGTTTGAAATCATCGGCAATACTGCAGGAGTGGACCCGGTACTGATTTACGACATCACCCTGCTCAGCACCTTCAATATCCTCAAACTCATTCTGGGTGACCGTACCCGCGAGCTGGTTTTCCACTTCGCTCATGCCGCGCCCAAGCATGCCGATGTGTATGCGCAGTATTTCGACGGGCATGTGCAGTTCAATGCCAGCTGCAACGGTGTCTCCATTCCGCTCGAGTTTCTGGATACGCGCGTGCCCACGTCAGATGAAGACACGCATCGCCTTCTGCTTGGACAGATTGCTGAAAAGATGGATCTGGTGCATGCACAGAACTCTTTCGTTGACTCGGTACGTTTTCATCTCAAGCGCACGGACGGGCCTTTGCCGCGCATGTCGTCAGTAGCCTCGGCTTTCAATATGTCGGCGCGCACTTTTCGCAACCGTCTGCGCCGCCACAACACATCTTTTCAGCTTTTGCTGGACAAGGAACGTCATGAGCAGGCTGTCCATTACCTGCGCAGTACGGACAAGTCCGTGAAGGAAATTGCCTATATCCTGGGCTTTCAGGAAAGCAGTAATTTTTCGCGCGTGTTCAAGAAGTGGACGGGACTCACGCCACTCGACTTCCGCCGTGGCGGTGGTCACTGAGCTTCTCCCGGAAATGAAAAAGCCCCGCATGCGGGGCTTTTTCATGGGCACGTCTCAGCGATGGCTTTAGCCCGGGAAGTGTAGAGGCAGGGGCGGCCTTGTCGGGCCAAAACCCGTTCTGCACACGTCCTGCGGCAAGTGCTGACCTGGCTCAGTCCTTGAAGTTGTTGAACTGCAGTGGCACGCCCAGCTTCTGTTCGCGCAACAGGGCCATCACTTCCTGCAGGGCATCGCGCTTCTTGTCGGTCACGCGGACCTTTTCGCCCTGGATGCTGGCCTGGGCCTTGGAGCCTGACTCCTTGATGGCCTTCACGATCTTTTTGGCGATATCGGATTCCAGACCGTCGCGGAGCTTGATGGTCTGATGCACTTCCTTGCCGGAGGCCTCCATCTTCTGCGGATCCAGACACTGGGCGTCGATCTTGCGTTTGATGAAATGGTTTTCCAGCATGGCGCGCACCTGATCGATCTGGAAATCACTTTCAGCCACCAGCTTGATGAGCTTGTCCTTTTCTTTCAGTTCCACTTCCACCTTGGAGCCACGGAAGTCGAAGCGCGTAGCGATTTCCTTCACCGTATTGGCGACGGCGTTGTTGACTTCGAAGAATTCCAGTTCGGAAACCACATCAAATGACGGCATGAGAGAACTCCTTGCAACAGGCCCCGCAGGCAGGGCGGACGATGCGCGGAGTTTAAGGAAGCTGGCAGGGATTTGCCACGCCGGCACTAGTCAGCCAAGGGCTCATGGTCCGGGACAAGCTCTGGTATGGCGTGGTCCAGATCCGGAATCAACTTTTGCGAGAGCAGGACCTCAGGAATGCGGCGACGGATTTTTGCATGGACTTCCGGCAGCCGGCTCCAGTGCAGGCCGGGGTAGATGTGATGCGCCGTGTGATAGCCCAGGTTCCAGGAGGTGAAGTTGTAGAAGGGGTGCTCGACATTGCGCGAGGCCAGATAGTGGTCCTTGGTGGAGAGTCCCGAGTGTTGCTGGAAAGTATTGTCCAGCAACACTACCAGCATGATGACCATGGGCGCGGCAAAAACGATGAGCGCATTCACCGGATTGATGCAGAGAAAAGCCAGCAGGCAAAGATTGCCGATCAGGAACCAGCGCTTGAAGCGGCTGAAAAGCACGGGATGGCGTCGGCCCAGCTTCCAGATTTCCGGGTAGATCATGGCTGCGTTGTAAAAATCGAATTTCAGGCGGTGCATCACGCGACCATCCGCTTCCTGCCAGCGTGCCGGGTCGCGCTCCTGATCCAGATAGTCGCCGTGGTGGCCGATATTGTGGTGAATCGTCCACGAGAACGGGCTGGTGCCGGTTTGCAGATACATCACGGTTTCAATCAGACGGTTGGCCCAAGGCCGGTTGAAGATGTTCACGTGATGATGGTTATGGCAGACCGCGCCACAGGAGACCTGTATCAGCATGAGCAGAGCCACCACGCCAGCCAGCTGCCAGGGGTTCTGTATGCTGAAAAAGGCCCAGAGCTGTATGCCGAAAACCAGCAATACCAGGAGGGCGGCGGGGATATCGGCACGGTGACGGAAAAAGGGTACGGACTGCGACATGGATGGCGGTTCAGGTCTTGTGGTGGTTATTCCTGAGTGGCGTCACTGTCCTGTGACAGCACAGGGCTGCTTCCCTTTGCCAACCGTGGCGTGAGTCGCGCATGCTAATCAGCGCTTGCCGGAACGTCGATGGCAGTTACGCCCAAGCGGGATGACCGGTCTGCCATGGCGATGGGCGCACGCCGCATAGGGCTTATCATGGCGGCCTGCGTTTTCCGGAGTGAACCATGTCTGCTGCTTCCGCCTTGCGTTGGCGTCTCAATCTCTATCCTCCCTTCCTGGGCGCCGGTGTGCGTGTGCAGCACATCAGCGAGGATTTCCTCGCGGTGGATGTGGCCATGGGCCTGCGCTGGTTCAACCGCAACTACGTGGGTAGCCATTTTGGTGGCAGCCTCTATGCCATGACCGACCCCTTCTTCATGCTCATGCTGATGCAGTGCCTGGGGCGGGATTACATCGTCTGGGATCAGGCCGCGCATATTGATTTCGTCAGCCCGGGCAAGGGCCGGGTATGGGCCCGCTTTCGTTTGACAGCAGCAGAAATCCAGCGCCTGCGTGACGAAGCTGAAAGTGGTGCGCCCTTGCGGCCTGTGTATCAGCTTGAAGTCACCGATGATGCTGGCGCAGTGGTGGCAAGAGTGAGTAAGACGCTTTATGTGAGGAAGAAAAAGCAAAAAGCGTAGGGTGTGCACGCTTTGCTTGCGCAGGCGGCCGGAGTCAGCTCTGTGCGCCGGTAAATCGTGGCAGGCAGCGCATGTGGTGCGCGCAAAACCGCAGCGGTTTTGCACACTCTGCACCGGGCCGGAAATCAGCGTGATGTGTCGTAGCCCCTGACGATGCCGCGCATGAAGGCAATCATCTCGGCGGTGTTTTTCTGGAAGTCCGGATCAACACTGGTCTTCACGATCACGATGCGGGATTTTTCATCGACGAAAATATGCTGGCCCCAGATGCCGTTGGCAAAGAATTCCTGATCGGGGTCTTTCGGCACCCACCAGTGATAGCCATAACCGCGTTCGGGATAGCCATGGCCGGCCGTGAGCCAGGGCTCGGGGCGCTTGCTGCTCTCCTGTGTCCAGTCTGCCGGTAATAGCTGCCGGGCATGCCATTCGCCTTTTTGCAGATACAGCTGACCCAGCTTGGCGTAATCACGCAAGCTGATGTTGAGGCAGCAGTAAGCCAGTTCATTGCCGTCCGGATGATCCAGATTCCAGAAGCCCTCATCCTGCATGCCTAGCGGCTGCCAGAGTTTTTCCTGCGCATAGGCAGTCACAGACTGGCCGGTGGCACGACGCAGCACCCAGGCCAGTACCTGGGAGTCCACGCTTTTGTAATGGAATTTCGTGCCCGGTCTGTCTTCGGCGGGCAGATTCGCCACGGCATCGTCTATGGGCAGGCCGACAAGAAAGACTTTGTAGAAAAGCTGGCGTATGTCGGAGGTGAGACTGGCGTAGTTTTCATCGAACTTCACGCCACTGGCCATGCGCAGCAGGTCTTTGACCGAAGCCTCGCCATAGGCCTGGCCTTGCAGTTCCGGAATGTATTTCGACGCCTTGTCATCCAGTGACGTGATTTTGCCTTCCTTGTAGGCAATGCCTACCAGTGTGGCCACCACGCTCTTGGCCATGGACCAGGAGGTCAGGGTGGAGGTGGGCGTCGCGCCGTGACGATATTCCTCATGCAGGATCACGCCGTCCTGCAGCACCATGAGACCGGTGGTGCCGGTTTTTTCCATGAAGTCTTGTGTGGACAGACGCTTGTCCTTGAAGACATAGCTCTCTGGCAGGGGCTGTGGGCGGGTGGCGAAAATATGCGGCTGTGTACTGCGGTGCAGAGCGCGGCTGGGGAAAATGCGGTCCATATGCTGGAAGTTTTCTATGCGTACCGCCGGGCTGAAGAGCTTGAGCATTTTCCAGGGAGACCATGGCGACCACGGTCGAAAAACAAAGGCGGCCAGCAGCATGAGGGTGACGGCCAGAGCGCTCAGCAGAAGACGGGTACGCATGGGCATTGCCTGTTCTTGTTATTGATAGGTGAGCATCAGCATGCAGGCAGTAAATGTCAGGGTAAGGGGTGGGTCAAGGCAACGGGATATGCATCCTGCGGCTAGTGAGTGGGCTGGTGAGTGGGCGGCTGCATCAGCGGCTGTGCGTCCCGCAGGACAGCAGGTGAATGGAGATGGAGAAAGGCGACGTCAGGCTTGTGCGGGCCACAAGGCCTGACGCAGGCGGCGGCTGTGCAGCAGCGCGGGATTGTCCGTAAGGCGTTTCACCAGTCTTTCGATATAGCTGCGGTCGCGCTGCTGCATTTCTTTCTCGGCAGGCGTCAGTATCACCGTGAAGTCGCGCTCCAGCACGCCTGCCACCATGAAGGTGACAATATAGTCGCCAGCTTCTTCAAAGAGCACATAGCTCCAGGGCTCTTGCAGCAGGATGTTCTTTGACAAGAAAAAATCCGGTATCCGGGGAGGAGGGCGCATTCTAGGTTCAATGCGTGAAAGGCGCTCGAATATTTCTCCGCCAGCGTTCGCGCTGAGGCGCAGCGGCGTGTTTTCGCCGTCGACGCTGTTTGCCGCGCAAGGTATGTCGAATGGCGGCTTGAGCGCCGCGTGCAGGCGTATTCGTAGCGATAACAGCCTGCTCTTGCCGACAAGGCCGCCAGGGCGCCGGCCCAGAGCGGCTAGATGATCTGCCGGCTGCGTACCTGTCCCTGTCGAGGCATAATCGCTTTTTTCCTTGTGCCAGCCCGAGCCCGTCATGTCTTACCGCATCATTCCTGTCACTCCTTTTGAGCAGAACTGCAGCCTGATCTGGTGTGATGAAACCAGGGAAGCCGCCGTGGTTGATCCCGGCGGCGACCTTGATCGTATCGAGGCGGCGATTGCCCATGCAGGCGTCACGGTGAAGCAGATCCTGCTCACGCATGCCCATATCGACCATGCAGGTGCAGCAGCGGATTTTGCCGAACGCCACAAGCTCCCCATCATCGGCCCGCATGAAGGCGACCAGTTCTGGATTGAGGGTCTGGGTCAGCAGGCGCGCATGTTCGGCTTTCGCGAGGCGCGGCCTTTTGTACCGACGCGTTGGTTGCATCAGGGCGATACCGTGCAAGTGGGAAAGCTCAGGCTGGAAGTGCGGCATTGTCCGGGCCACACGCCCGGCCATGTGGTTTTCTTCGAACCGCAATCAGGGCTGGCGATTGTCGGCGATGTGCTGTTTGCCGGTTCCATAGGCCGGACTGATTTTCCGCAGGGCGATCACGCGACGCTGGTGAAATCCATACGTGAGCAGTTATTCACGCTGGGTGATGAGGTGGAGTTCATTCCGGGCCACGGTCCCATGTCCACCATGGGTGAAGAGCGCCGCAGCAATCCTTTTGTGGCGGACAAGAAATTCGGCTGAGTCCTTCTGCTGTTGCAGGAGAGGCTTTAGCCGCGATTTTTTCCTTCACTCCTGCTTTCCTCCAGCCCGCTGCGCGCTCCGGGCCTTTGCCGACAGGCAAATAGCGCGGCGAGTGCACGCAGCAGGGCTTTGTTTTTTCCCCCTCTTCGCTCTCGCGGCCGGGGCGCGGGAGAAAAGCCCTCGCGGCGAAAGCCCCTGCCATGAAATGCCGGCCCGCCAGTGACAAATGGCGCCGGCCAGTGCAGCGCGATCACTCAGGAATCGCGCAGTGAGCGGGTTTTCCGCTTGCAGGTGTTCCGGCATTTGGGCCAATAGCCTGGGACGAGGGTCTCGGTCAGACTCGGCGACTCCTCAGTCGCGCTGCTCCAGGAACAAGCGCGCCGGGCTACCACAATAAAAAGGAGTCTTCCCGTGACCACTCCCGCTGCTCCCTCCCAGATTCTCGTGACCGGCGGCGCCGGCTTCATCGGCTCCAACGTCGTCAAGGTATTGCGCCGTCGCTACCCGGATGCCCGCGTGCGTGTACTGCACCTGCCCAAGGAAAACCTGCTCAATCTGCAGGACGTGAAGGGTATCGAGCTCATGGCGGGTGACCTGCTCAATCCGCTGGATGTGAAGCGTGCAGTCAGTGGCTGCGATGTGGTCTTCCATCTGGCTGCCGTTTACGCCCTGTGGTTGCCGGACATGGGGCTGATGGACCGCGTGAATGTGGACGGCTCGCGTCTGGTTCTTGAAGAGTGCCTGCAGCAAGGGGTGCGGCGTGTGGTCTTCACCAGCTCCTTCGCCGTGTTTGCCGGGCAGGGCCTGGACAAGGCCTGCGATGAGCGTTCGTCCTTTGCGTTGGCTGAGTCGCATTACAGCCGTACCAAGTATGAGTCGCATCGTCTGGCCGAGTGGTATGCCCGCAAGGGGCTGGATGTGGTCATTGTCTGCCCCTGCTGCCCGGTGGGTCCGGGCGATGTGGGTCCGACCCCGACGGGCCGTCTGGTCAGCGATATGTTCGCTACGCCTTTTGCGGTGGCCGTGGTTACCGAGTCCAATTACATCGATGTGCGTGACTGTGCCATGGGCCATGTGCTGGCGCTGGAAAAAGGTCGCACGGGTGAAAGCTATATTCTTGGCGGTGAGAACTACACCCATGCCGACATCGTGCGCCGTGCTCTGCGCATTACCGGTATCAAGCGCCGTGTCATGGTCATCAATCCCGATGCCCTGAAGCCTATGGCCTATGCCATGACGTTTGCCGCCAACTTCACGAAGAAGGCACCGTTCACCACGCCGGTGGAAATCGAAGTCACCAAGAAAGGCCTGATTGCCGATGCCAGCAAGGCGCGCCGTGAACTGGGCCTTAGCGTGCGTCCCATTGAGGAAACCCTGCGGGATGCGATTGCCTGGTTCGTGGAGCATGGCTATATCACCGATGCTGCTGTCGTTGAGTCAGTGCGGGGTTATGAGCCGGCGCTTGTCTGATCATGTCGTGCAAATGAAAAAGCCGGCTGTTGCCGGCTTTTTCATTTTTGTCTTTTTGCAGGAGGGAATTCAGCCCTGCACGAGCTCTGCGTATCAGGCGGAGATATTGCCTTTCGCGTAGCAGTCATCGAGCGCCAGCAGGTAATACTCCATGCCGCGTCTGGCGGCCGCAAAGGCACGCTGCTGTAAGGCCACATCATCGGCGCAAAGTTGCTTGACCAGCTCCATGGCCTCATAGGGGTGTGCATCGTCATAATGTGCGTGTGCGCGCAGCCAGGCCATGGAGCGCCGGTCTATGCGCGCCTCACCGCGCTCGGCATATATCTTCATGCCGCTGACCACGGACATGGTCCAGTCACCGGTGGCCCACTCAATAGCGAGATTGGTGGCGGCCAGGCCTTCGGCAATGCTGCCGCGCTGGTTGATATGCCAGAGATAGTGGTTCACGGCATCCATGGCGGCGGGTGGCGTGACGGTGTCCAGCGCTTCGGCGCTGATGCCGAAGCCCATGGCCCAGTCGCGGTACCAGTAGAGGTGGCGTTGTTCGATCTTGATGTTGTTGATCAGCCAGTCGCGCGCTTCCAGCACACCCGGCACATTGGTCTGGCAGGACTTGGCCAGGGTCAGGGCCATGTAGTGCGGGAAGTTGCCAACCAGGGGATAGAAGTTCAGCAGGGCATGGCGGAACCGGGCCAGTGACAGTTCGCCCACCGCCATTTCGCTGAACAGCGCATGGCGGGCAATGCTGTCCTTGAGTGGCATTAGGCCCTCCCAGAAGCTCTGCGCCCAGGCCGGATGAGGGGTGATGGCAACTTGTCCGTAGTGCTCTTCTTTTTCTCGGGCGGTCACGGCAGATCCTCTGCGCAATTGTTTTTTTGATGAAGCAGGCGTTGACAAAGAGTAGGCTGACTGCCCGTTCACGTGCGGTTTTACTCTGGTCGGCGATGAACGGCAAGCACCGGGGGTGAGCTAGTCTTGTGCTGATGGCCCCGACAAGATGACCGGCAAGGGATTGCCGGCATGACAATAAGCCCTGGAGGGCAAGGGATGTTGTATCCGGACAATACAGAACAGGTGGAAATCGAGGCGCTCGTGCAGCGTCGCAGCTGGAGGCTGGGTTTTGGCGGCGCCTTGGAAGCTGGCTATGACAGTGATCATCGTGCCCGCGCCGTCTTGGCTTTTCGCAGCAGCTCCTTTTTCATCCTGTTGCTTTATCTGCTGCTGAGTTCCGGCATCTATTTCCTCATGCCCGAGGATGAGCTCTTGAACTGGCTGTCACTCTACGGCCAGGTCGGCCTCATCATTTTCCTGGCCGGTTTTTTTTCACGTATCAGTGCGTTGGACAAATGGTTCGAGGTTTATGCCGGTTTTGGCAGCTTCGGTGCCGTGGCTTTATCGGTCGCCGTCACGGGCGTGGTGGAGGATCCGGTGGCCGGTCAGCTGACCCAGGCGGCCGTGATGTATGCCGTGGTCATCATCTACAGCGTGGTTGGCTTGCGCTTCAAGCATGCCGTTTATGCCGGCTGGATGGGCGGGCTGGCCGGCACGGTACTGGCGCTGCTGCTGGGCGGCGAAGTGAACTGGGGGCTGCTGCACCGCACCTATACCGGCTGCAGCCTGCTCGGCATGTTCATCGCGTACTACGCGGAACGCCGTGACCGTGATCTCTACCTGCAGGCCCGCTTGCTGCGCGCCGCGCAGGAGCGCACGGAAGAATACGCGGGCCGGCTTGATCGTCTTTCCCGTCAGGATGCATTGACCGGTCTCGCCAACCGCCGCCACTTCGACGAAGAAATGCAGCAGGAGTGGCGCCGCGCCACACGCCAGCAAAGTTCCCTGGCGGTGCTCATGATCGATATCGACCACTTCAAGCATTACAACGACACCATGGGGCATGTGAACGGGGATACTTGTCTGCGCCGTGTCGCCGGCATCATTGCCAGCCATACCCGCCGCCCCGGTGATCTGGCCGTGCGTTATGGGGGAGAGGAATTCCTGCTGCTCTTTCCGGAAACGGATCGTGAAGCCGCCTGCCAGCAGGCCGAGCGCCTGTTGGCCAGTTTGCGGGAGGCCCGCATACCGCAGGCGCCGGGTCTGTCTCGCGAATTCGTCAGCCTCAGCGTGGGGGTGGCCGTGGCCATTCCCGGGGTTTCCATGTTGGCGCCGGGTGAGCTCATCTGTGCGGCAGACGATGCGCTTTATGAGGCCAAACATGCCGGGCGCGATGCCTGGCGCTATGCTGCCGGCCTTGCCGATCCCGGTGGCAGCGGCTTATCCCGGCGCGAACAAGAGCCGGTATGAACAGCGCCTGTAAATCAGCCCCTGCGCCTGTCTGTCATGATTCCGTGGCACAAGTCTTGCTGAACTGCATTCTCAAGCGGCTATCCAGCAGGGGGCTTTGTGTCGATTCATGTTGCGCTCAACCATGTCACTGACTACCGCTACGACCGGCCCATCAGCCTGGGGCCGCAGATTGTACGTTTGCGGCCTGCACCACATTGTCGCACGCGCATCCTTTCCTACTCCCTGAAGGTCACTCCCGCAGAGCACTTCATCAACTGGCAGCAGGACCCGCAGTCCAATTATCTGGCCCGTCTCGTATTCCCGGAAAAAACCAGCCGCTTTCGTGTGGAGGTGGATCTGGTGGCTGAAATGGCCGTGCTCAACCCCTTTGATTTCTTTCTGGAGCCCAAGGCAGAGAAGGCGCCATTTATCTACGATCCTGCGCTCGAGAACGAGCTCGCTCCGTTTCGCATAAGGGCGCCACTGACTGAGCGCCTGCGCAAATATGTACGGGCGATTCCGCGCAAGCCACGCCCCACCATCGATTTTCTGGTCGACATCAACCAGCGCCTCTACAAGGACATCAGCTATCTCATCCGCATGGAGCCAGGCGTGCAGACGCCGGAGCAGACGCTCACCAAGCGTTCCGGCTCTTGCCGTGATTCGGCCTGGCTGATGGTGCAGGTCTTCCGCCATCTCGGCCTGGCCGCACGCTTTGTCTCCGGCTATCTCATCCAGCTCACCGCTGATGTGAAGGCGCTCGATGGCCCCTCCGGTCCGGAAGCGGACTTCACCGATCTGCATGCCTGGTGCGAGGTCTATCTGCCGGGCGCGGGCTGGATAGGCCTTGATCCCACTTCCGGCCTTTTTGCCGGTGAAGGCCATCTGCCCCTGGCGTGCAGTCCCGAGCCTTCTGCAGCGGCGCCCATCACGGGCCTGCTGGAAAAAGCCGAGTGCGAATTTGCGCATTCCATGCGCGTGGATCGGGTGTACGAATCGCCGCGTGTCACCAAGCCGTATACACGTGAGCAGTGGGCGGCGATTGAAAAGCTCGGCCATGAAGTGGATGCCGATATCAAGGCCATGGACATGCGCCTGACCATGGGCGGCGAACCCACTTTTGTGGCGGTGGATGATCCGGCCGGTGCCGAGTGGAATACGGCGGCACTGGGGCCGACCAAGCGTTTGCGTGCGGCAGAACTGTTTCACCGCATGCGCGATAAATATGCGCCGTTCGGTCTTGTGCATTTCGGCCAGGGCAAATGGTATCCGGGTGAGCAGTTGCCGCGCTGGTCCATGAACTGTTTCTGGCGCAAGGATGGCGAGCCGGTCTGGACAGATCCTGCGCTGATTGCCGACGAGACCAAATACTATGCGGCTGATGCCGTCATTGCTGCGGAATTCCTGAGTGGTGTTGCCGAGCGCCTGGGCATGAGCACGGACTTCATTTTTCCGGCCTATGAAGATCTCTTTTACTACATGTGGCGCGAGCGCCAGTTGCCGGAAAATGTGAATCCCCTGGATTCGCGTGTCAGCGATCCCCTGGAGCGTGCCCGCCTGATGAAGGTTTTCGGGCAGGGGCTCGATAAAGTCATCGGTCATGTCCTGCCGATTGCCCGCACGGCCAGTGGCAAAGCCTGGCAGACCGGTCCGTGGTTTCTGCGCAGCGAGCATTGCTATCTGGTGCCGGGTGACTCTCCCATCGGCTATCGCCTGCCGCTGGATTCGCAGCCCTGGGTGCGCGAAACCGATTACCCCTATGTGAACCCGCCTGATCCTGCGCAAGCGTTTCCGCCGCTGAAAAGCAGTGCGGAAATACGCCGGCAGTTCCACGGCGACAAGGCCGCCGTGCGGGGTGAAAGATCAATGGCGGCAGAGCAGCCCGCGGTGGTCGCGGCGGCACGCAAACCGGGCCCGGGCGAGTCCGCGAACTGGTTGACGCGCACCAGTCTCTGCGCCGAGCCGCGCAACGGCCGGCTCTATCTCTTCATGCCGCCCTTGAAGGAGCTGGACGACTATCTGGAGCTGGTGGCGGCTATCGAGGCGACCGCTGCGGCTTTGCAGATGCCGGTATTGATGGAGGGCTACGAGCCGCCTTCTGATCCGCGCCTGGCGAATTTCCGTGTCACTCCGGACCCGGGTGTGATTGAAGTGAATATCCATCCTTCGGCGAGCTGGGAAGAGTTGGTGGACAAGACCACCCATCTTTATGAGGCCGCGCACCAGACCCGTCTCAGCAGTGAAAAATTCATGGTCGATGGTCGTCACACCGGCACCGGTGGCGGCAATCATTTCGTGCTGGGCGGAGCCACGGTGGGGGATTCGCCTTTCCTGCGTCGGCCCGATCTGCTGAAAAGTCTGGTTGCCTACTGGCATAACCATCCTTCGCTTTCCTATCTTTTTTCCGGCCTGTTCATCGGACCGACTTCACAGGCGCCGCGCGTGGATGAAGCGCGCAATGATTCGCTCTATGAACTGGAAATCGCTTTCAAGCAGATTCCGGCGCCGGGAACCAAGGATCTGCCGCCCTGGCAACTCGACCGCTTGATGCGCAATCTGCTCATCGACATCACCGGCAATACACACCGCGCCGAATTCTGCATAGACAAACTGTATTCGCCCGACAGCAGCACGGGCCGCCTTGGTCTGCTCGAGCTGCGCGCTTTTGAAATGCCGCCGCATGCAGAAATGAGTCTGGCGCAACAGCTCTTGCTGCGCGCACTGCTGGCGCGTTTCTGGGAGCAGCCCTATACGCCGCCGCGTCTGGCGCGCTGGGGTACGGAGCTGCATGACCGTTTCATGCTGCCCTATTTCGTGGAGCAGGATTTTGCGGATGTCATCACCGAGTTGCAGCAGTCAGGCTACGCGCTGCAGAAGGCGTGGTTCGATCCGCATTTCGAATTCCGCTTTCCACGCTACGGTGATTTCTCGGTCAAGGGCATGGCAATGGAAATCCGTCATGCCCTCGAACCCTGGCATGTCATGGGCGAGGAGGGCGGTGGCGGCAGCACGGTGCGTTACGTGGACTCATCGGTGGAGCGCATGCAGGTCAAGGTGACGGGGATGGCGCCGGAGCGTTACCAGTTGACCTGTAACGGTCACGCCATTCCCCTGCGCCCGACCGGCAATGTCGGTGAATTTGTCGGCGGCGTGCGCTATCGCGCCTGGCAGCCGGACTCCTGCCTGCATCCCTTGATCGGAGTGCATTCACCTTTGGTGTTTGATCTCGTGGATACCTGGATGCAGCATTCGCTGGGCGGCTGCCAGTATCACGTCATGCATCCCGGCGGACGCAATTACGACAGCTTTCCGGTGAATGCCTTCGAAGCCGAAAGCCGGCGCCTCTCGCGCTTTTTCCGCATGGGCCATACGCCGGGCAAAGTGACGGTCAAGCCGGCGCTGACGAATCCGGATTATCCCTTCCTGTTGGACTTGCGACGCTAGCAGACGGTTTGCTTTGGGTCTTTTGCAGGCGCAGCCAAAGCTGCGCCTGCAAAAGAAGTGAAGCCTCCTGCCGGAGGGCGTTTGCCCATGACCGGGCTGCATCGCTACCATGCCCGCCTCTGCCTGCTTCGCTAGCGCGATGACACTTCTGCATCATGACCGATCTTTTCTCCAGCTATCCGCATGATCCTGCCCGCTATGATGAAATCCGCGGCAGGGAGGGTCATCTGCATCCGCACTGGGAGCAATTCGCGCGTCAGCTGGGCAGCATGAGTCCGGCGCAGATGCAGCAGCGCGCTGATCTGGTCAACCGTCTCGTGCATGAAAACGGCGTCACCTACAACATTTACGGTGAAGAGGGCGGCTTGGACCGGCCCTGGCGTCTGGGGCCGGTGCCCAATCTCATTCCCGATGCCGAGTGGCAGCCGCTGGCCGACGGCATTGCGCAGCGCGCCGACTTGCTCAATCGCATCCTGGGCGATGTTTACGGCAGCCAGAGCCTGCTCAAGTCAGGGCTGCTGCCGCCGGAGCTGGTTTACGGCCACAACAATTTTCTCTGGCCCTGCGTGGGCGTACGTCCGGCCGGCGGCATTTTTCTGCATGTCTATGCTGCCGATATCGCGCGCGCACCGGACGGACGCTGGTGGGTGATGGCGGATCGCACGCAAACTCCCTCGGGCATGGGCTACGCACTGGAAAACCGGCAAATCATTGCGCGCGCATTTCCCGTGCTCTACCGGCAATTGCGTGTGCAGGCGCTGACAGGCGCGTTCCAGGCGCTGCAGCAGGGAATGGCGCGGCTGGCGTCACCATCCGGCGAGCCGCCGCTCACGGTCTTGCTCAGCTCCGGTCGCTATAACGAAACCTATTTCGAGCATGTCTATCTGGCGCGCCAGCTCGGCATGCCGCTGGTGGAGGGCCACGATCTCACTGTGCGCCAGCCCTATGTCTTTCTGAAAACACTGAATGGCCTCAAGCGTGTGCATGCCATCCTGCGCCGCCTGGATGATGATTTCTGTGATCCGCTGGAGTTGCGCAGCGATTCCGCCCTGGGCGTGCCGGGTTTGCTGGAGGCCGTGCGTGCCGGCACCGTGGTGATGGCCAATGCCCTCGGCAGCGGCGTGCTGGAAACGCCCGGTCTGCTCGGCTTCCTGCCGAGAATCTGTGAGCACTTGCTGGGCGAGCCCCTGCAGCTGCCGTCGATTGCGTCGTGGTGGTGTGGCGAGGGGCCGGTGCTGGACGATGCCTTGGGCAAACTGGCCGAGCTGGTCATCAAGCCGGCCTTTCCCTCGCAGGGCTTTGAGCCGGTGTTCGGACCCGGACTGGATGCCGAGGGACTGGCGGCGCTGGCCGAGCGCATACGCCGCCGTCCGCAAGCGTATGTGGCACAGGAGCGCGTGCAGCTGGCGCGCTCCCCGGTATGGAATCCGGAGCCCGGCACGTTTTCCGGCCATGCCACCGGCATGCGTGTCTATGCCGTGGCCACGGAGCGCGGTTATGTGGTGATGCCGGGCGGGCTCACCCGCGTCTCCAGCGAAGACCGGGCCGATGTGGTGTCCATGCAGCGCGGTGGCACCAGCAAGGACACCTGGGTGTGCTTCAGCGACAGTCGCCGCACTGAAGCCCTGAGTACGCGCAGCATCGGTGTGAGTGAGTTGTTGCGCCAGGACCCGTACCTGCCTTCGCGTGTGGCCGAAAACACGTTCTGGCTGGGGCGTTATGCCGAGCGTTCGGAAAACCACGCCCGGCTTCTGCGTTCGGCGCTTTCGCGCGATGTGGAGCAGAGCAGTGAAAGCGATACCGCGCTCGCGCTGGCACTGTCCTGCTGCCGTCATTTTGGGTTGCTGCAGCCGGAGGAAGCGGCGGATGCCGGCCTGCTCGCCGCCATTTGTGACAATGAGAATCCGGCCAGCCTGGCCAGCCAGCTACGTTCCCTGATCTGGTCGGCGGCGCAAGTACGCGGCCGTCTTTCGCAAGAAAACTGGGTGGCGATTACCGGCTTGCAGCAGGA
>JACCDZ010860449.1_pt1 | contig 43494 bp, 35 predicted proteins | sample 7449551 | NCBI WGS metagenome assembly JACCDZ01 (sample SAMN15323452, study PRJNA562643) | freshwater metagenome | isolation source: river surface water | place: USA:Blue River Watershed | collected 2017-08-18
GAGGTGTCGGCGTCCAGGCGGAAGTGCCAGTAGTCGCAGCGCTCGTTGGTCATCGCCGGGTCGACCGCGGCGTAGTTCAGGTAGATGATTTCCTTGCCGGGGTTGCGCTCGTTGTGCTTGGCCACGGCCTCCAGCAGCGCCAGGCCCGCGCCCGAGCCGTTGCCCTGGGTGATGTAGCGGAAGCCCTGGTCGATGGCGGCCTTGAGGGTGTTCAGGCTCTCCTGCGGGGAGCCCTTGTTGTCGAAGCCGACCACTTCAAACTTCACGCCCGCCTCGTTCTTGGGGCCCGAAAGCTGCTCGGCGGCGAACTGCCAGCTCTTGAGCTGGTTCTGGCCGACGTTGGCGAAAGAGCCGGACAGCGGATCCATGAACGCGATGCGCACCGTCTCGCCCTTCTGGGCATAGGCCAGGCCGGTGGCGGCCACGAGGGCGCACAGGGCGACGGACTTCAGGGCGAATTTCATGGGTCTCTCCTTGATTGGCTGTGATGGGCGCAGCCTACAAGGGGCATCCACGATTCCGCCTCAGGGAAGTCCCCACCCTAGGGAACTCCCCGAGGCGACACGGCCCGATGTCAGGCCGTGGGCAGGCGATAGTCCTTGAGCTGCTCACGCAGTTTGGTCTTGAGCATTTTCCCTGTCGCCCCCAGGGGAATCGCCTCGACGAACACCACGTCGTCCGGGATCTGCCACTTGGCGATCTTGCCTTCGTAGAACTTGAGCAGGTCCTCGCGGCTCAGTTCCTGCCCGGGCTTCTTCACCACGACGACGATGGGCCGCTCGTCCCACTTGGGGTGCTTCATGCCCACGCAGGCGGCCATGGCAATGGCCGGATGGCCCATGGCGATGTTCTCGATGTCGATGGAAGAGATCCACTCGCCACCGGACTTGATCACGTCCTTGCTGCGGTCGGTGATCTGCATGTAGCCGTCGGGGTCGATGGTGGCCACGTCGCCGGTCGGGAACCAGCCGTCATGCAGCGGGTTGCCCTCGCCCTTGTAGTAGCTGTCGATGATCCAGGGGCCCTTGACCTCGAGGTCACCGTAGGCCTTGCCGTCCCAGGGCTGCTCGGTGCCGTCGTCGCCGACGATGCGCATGTCGACGCCGTAGATGGCGCGGCCCTGCTTCAGGCGGATCTTCATCTGCTCGGCCTCGGGCAGGGCCAGGTGCTTGTTCTTCAGCGTGCACAGGGTGCCCAGGGGGCTCATCTCGGTCATGCCCCAGGCGTGCAGCACGTCGACACCGTACTGGTTGCGGAAGGCCTCGATCATGGCCGGCGGGCAGGCGGCGCCGCCGATCACGGTGCGATTGAGCCTGGAGAACTTGAGCTGGTTCGGGCCCATGTGGCCCAGGAGCATCTGCCACACGGTGGGCACGCCGGCGGCGAAGGTGACGCCCTCGGACTCGATCAGCTCGTACACCGACTTGCCGTCCAGCGCGCCGCCGGGAAAGACCAGCTTGGCGCCGATCATCGCCGCGGCGTAGGGGATGCCCCAGGCGTTGACGTGGAACATGGGCACGACCGGCAGCACCGCGTCGCGTGCCGACAGGCACATCACGTCGGGCAGGGCCGCCGCGAAGGCGTGGAGGATGGTCGAGCGGTGGCTGTACAGGGCCGCCTTGGGGTTGCCGGTGGTGCCGCTCGTGTAGCACATGCTCGACGCGGTGTTCTCGTCGAAGGAGGGCCAGGCGTAGGTGTCCGGCTGCCCGGCGATCCAGGCCTCGTAGGAGATGAGGCCGGGGATGCCGGTGTCCGCGGGCAGCTTGTCCGCCTCGCACAGCATCACGTACTGGCGGATGGTGGTGCACCTGGCATGCACCGCCTGCACCAGGGGCAGGAAGCTGGTGTCGAAGCACAGGACCTGGTCCTCGGCGTGGTTGGCGATCCAGACCACCTGGTCGGGGTGCAGGCGCGGGTTGATGGTGTGCAGCACCCGGCCCGAGCCGGAGACGCCGAAGTACAGCTCCAGGTGCCGGTAGCCGTTCCATGCCAGGGTGGCCACGCGGTCGCCGAAGCCGAGCTTCTGCGCATCGAGTGCGTTGGCGACCTGGCGTGAGCGCCCGGCGACGCCGGCCCAGGTGTAGCGGTGGGTGTCGCCCTCCGTACGGCGGGAGACGATCTCGCCGTCCCCGTGGTGGCGTTCGGCATGCTCGATCAGCGACGAAATGAGCAGGGGTTGGTTCTGCATCTGGCCCAGCATGGGGTTCTCCTCTTTCTAGGTCTGTTGCCGGCAAGGCGGCGGACGAAAACGCTGGTCAGTATGCCTCCAAGCAGCGCGATGCGATTGACCCAGGTCGCGTCCACGGGATTTCACCGGGGCGTCCGAAACCCTGGCCACGGCAGGGGCGGTGAGCCGGCGGCGACAATCCGTCCGTTCATGTCCTCCGTCTCCCACGTCCCCCAGGCCCCCACGGCCGCTTCCCTGTCTGCGGCCCCGTCCGCCCCCTGCCCGGCCCCGCTCGAGCCGGTCGACCTGGGCCTGGACTGGGACCACCGCTTCGCCCGCCTGGGCCCGGATTTCTTCACCGAGCTGGGCGCCCAGCCCCTGCCCGCCCCGCGCCTGGTCGCCCTCAGCGAACCGCTGGCCCGCGAGATGGGCCTGGACCCGGCGCAGCTTCGCGAGCCCGAGGCGCTCGAGGCCTTCACCGGCAACCGACCGCTGGCGGGCAGCCGTCCGCTGGCCAGCGTGTACAGCGGCCACCAGTTCGGCGTCTGGGCGGGCCAGCTGGGTGACGGACGGGCCCTGCTCCTGGGCGAGCTCAAGGGCCCGAACGCCAGCTGGGAAGTGCAGCTCAAGGGCGCCGGCCGCACCCCCTACTCCCGCATGGGCGACGGCCGCGCGGTGCTGCGCTCCTCGATCCGCGAGTTCCTGGCCTCGGAGGCGATGCACGCCCTGGGCATTCCGACCACCCGCGCCCTGATGCTCACCGCCTCGCCGCAGCCCGTGCGGCGCGAGACGGTCGAGACCGCCGCGGTGGTGACCCGTGTGGCGCCCAGCTTCGTCCGCTTCGGTCACTTCGAGCACTTCGCCGCCGCGGGCGACACCGACGCCCTGCGCCGGCTGGCCGACTTCGTGATCGACGGCTTCTACCCGGAGGCGCGCGCCCTGGCCCAAAGCGACGCCCGCTTCCAGGGCCGGGCCGAGGCCGCCTGGCTGGCGCAGGCGGCCGAGCGCACCGCCGGCCTGATGGCGCAGTGGATGGCCGCCGGCTTCTGCCACGGCGTGATGAACACCGACAACATGAGCGCCCTGGGCCTGACCCTGGACTACGGGCCCTTCCAGTTCATGGACGGCTTCAACCCCGGCCACATCTGCAACCACAGCGACAGCACCGGCCGCTACGCCTGGAACCGCCAGCCCAACGTGGCCTTCTGGAACCTGCACTGCCTCGCCCAGGCACTATTCCCGCTGGTCGGTGAGCAGGAGCCGCTACTGGCCGCCCTGGACATCTACAAGACCGCCTTCCCGCAGGCGCTGCGCCAGGCCCTGGGCGCCAAGCTCGGCTTCGCGCAGGCGCGCAAGGAGGACCAGACCCTCATCGACGACATCCTCCAGCTGCTCGCCGCCGGCCGGGTGGACTGGCCCATCTTCTGGCGCCGTCTGTCCCGCCATGCGGCCGGAGGGCCGGCCGCGCCGGTGCGCGACCTGTTCCTGGACGGCGCCGCCTTCGACGCCTGGCACACCCGGTGGATGCATCGCCTCGCAGAGGAAACCGAGCCCGGCGCCCGCATGCTGGCCACCAACCCCCAGTTCGTCCTGCGCAACCACCTGGCCGAGCTCGCCATCCGCCAGGCCCAGGCCGGCGACTTCTCCGGCGTCACCACCCTGCTGGCCCTGCTGCAGCGTCCCTTTGAGGACGACCCGGTGCATGATGCGGACTTCGCCGGCTTCCCGCCTGCGTGGGCGGGCGACCTGGAAATCAGCTGCTCGTCCTGAGCGCCCCCCGACCGAGAACCACCATGAGCTACCCGATCCAGAAAACCGACGAGGAATGGCGCGCCCTGCTGGCCGCCAAGGGCGCCGAGCCCGTCGCCTTCCAGGTCACCCGACACGCCGCCACCGAGCGGCCCTTCACCGGCAGGTACGAGCAGGTCTGGGCCGACGGCAGCTACCACTGCGTCTGCTGCGGCAACCTGCTGTTCGACGCCGGCACCAAGTTCGACGCCGGCTGCGGCTGGCCGAGCTTCTCCGAGGCCCGGCCCGGCGCCATTGAAGAAAAGCGCGACGTGAGCCACGGCATGGTCCGCACCGAGACCGTCTGCGCCCAGTGCGGCGCGCACCTGGGACACGTCTTCCCGGACGGCCCGGCGCCGACCGGCCTGCGTTACTGCATGAACTCCGCCTCGCTCGAATTCAACCCCGCCGGCCGTGGCGAGGCCCCCGGCGCCTGAACCGCTCCCCGCATATCCTCTCCATGAAGCTGCTTCTCGATTTCTTCCCCATCGTCCTGTTCTTCGTCGCCTACAAGGTGACGGACATCTACACCGCGACCGCGGTGGCCATCGTCGCCACCCTGGCCCAGATCGGCTGGCTGCGCTGGCGCACCGGCCGGGTGGAGCCGATGCAATGGGTCAGCCTGGTCGTGATCGTGCTGTTCGGCGGCGCCACCCTGCTGGCCCATGACGACACCTTCATCAAGTGGAAGCCCACCATCCTCTACTGGCTGATGGGCGGCGCACTGGTGCTGGGCCAGCTGATCTGGAAGCGCAACCTGCTCAAGACCCTGATGGGCGACAAGGTGCGCCTGCCCGAGCCGGCCTGGAGGGGCATGCTCTTCAGCTGGACCGGGTTCTTTGCCTTCATGGGGGCCCTCAACCTCTGGGTGGCCTACAGCTTCGACACCGATACCTGGGTCAATTTCAAGCTCTTCGGCGGCATGGGCCTGATGGTGCTGTTCGTCATCGGCCAGAGCGTCTGGCTGGGGCGCTACATCAAGGACGATGAAGCCGCGAACGAGGCCCGCTTCGGCGCCGATGGGGCGCCGGCGCCCTCCTCCGGCCAGGAGCCGCGGCCGTGAGCGGGGCCATGCCCGGGACGGCGGCGGACGCCTGGGGCGCCGGGGTGACGGCCGAGGCGATCGCCGAGTGCCTGCGCGCGGCGCTGTCGCCCACCGTGCTGCAGGTGGAGGACGAGAGCGCCCAGCACGCGGGCCATGCGGGCGCCAACGGCACCGGTTCCGGCACGCATTTCCGGGTGAGGATTGCCTGTCCGGCGTTCGACGGGAAGACCCGGGTGGCCCAGCATCGCCTTGTGTATGATTCGTTGGGTGGTTTCATGGCGCGGGGGCTGCATGCCCTGGCCATCGAGATCGCCTGATCCAATCGACCGATCGAGTCGCCCGATTCAGTCGCCAGATTGCTTCCCCGCGGACCCCAGGACCCCTTCCGACATCCCATGAACAAGCACATCGTCGCGGCCGCTGCCGCCGCACTCATCGCCCTGCCCGCTCTCGCGCAGAACGTGGCCATCGTGAACGGCAAGCCCGTGCCCTCTTCCCGGGTCGACGCCCTGGCCGCCCAGGTCGCCAAGAGCGGCCGCCCGGTCACCCCTGACCTGGCCGCCCAGATCAAGGACGAGGTCATCACCCGCGAAATCTTCATGCAGGAGGCGCAAAAGCGCGGCCTGGACGCGAGCGACGATTTCCGCGTGCAGCTGGACCTGGCCCGCCAGGCCATCCTGATCCGCGAGCTGTTCGCCGACTACCAGAAGAAGAACCCGGTGACCGACGCCGAGGTGAAGGCCGAGTACGACAAGTACGTGGCAGCCAACGGCGGCAAGGAATACCGCGCCCGCCACATCCTGGTGGCCAAGGAAGACGAAGCCAAGGCGATCATTGCCAGCCTGAAGAAGGGTGGCAAATTTGAAGAGATCGCCAAGAAGCAGTCCAAGGACCCGGGATCCGGCGCCAACGGCGGCGACCTGGACTGGGCTGCCCCCGGCAACTACGTGCCCGAGTTCTCCAAGGCCATGGTGGCCCTGAAGAAGGGCCAGCTCACCGACGCTCCGGTGAAGAGCCAGTTCGGCTGGCACATCATCCGCCTGGACGATGTGCGTGAAGCCCAGATGCCCAAGTTCGAGGACGTCAAGCCGCAGATTGCCCAGCAGCTGGCCCAGCAGAAGCTGTCCCAGTTCCAGGACGACCTGCGCAACAAGGCCAAGGTCGAGTAATCGATCTTTGGTTTTGGACTCAAGCGGCCTTCGGGCCGCTTTTCTTTTTGTCTTTGCCTTTTTGGCGTTGGCCGGGAGCGCACCGGGGACGCGGCATGGGCCCGGCGGCTTCGATGCGGGGGCCCTTCGGGCTCCCTTCGGTGCTCGGTCACTGGGGGCACGCGAGGCAAACTCGCCCCTGCGGGGCTCAAACATGCCTCGCTCTCCGGCCCCCAGCGCCCTCCGCGCCTCAGCCCCGCATAGGCGCCGCCAGACCCACACCGCATCCCCGGTGCTTTGGGTCGGCGTGCGGCTGGCGATCGGTCGACCGTCGGTGGGCGGGCGACTTCAGATCGGTGCCGGTCGGCCGAGCCACCAGCCCAGCGCCATCAGCGCGCCGATCATCGCGGGCTGGTGCAGCATGTACCAGGTGAGGCTCCAGCGGCCCAGCCACGCCAAGGGCTTGGGAGCGGCGCCCTGCAGCCAGTGCGGGCGCTGTTGCATCAGCCACTGTCCCGCGGCCAGGCCCCACCAGACGGCGGCGAGCCAGGGCAGGAGCGGGACATAGTCCTCGGTGATGGGCCTGCGGCTGATCAGGCCCAGCCAGTTCCAGGCCGGGTCGTTCAGCGCCTCCGGCAACAGCCCGTGGGCGTGGCCCCAGGCCGAGGCGAACTGGAGGGCGAGTGACATGGCGCCGGCCAGCCAGAGGCCGCGGCCCCATCCTGCGCTCAGGCGGGCGACGACCAGCATGACCGCGATGGCATGCAGCACCCCGAAGTAGATGAAGCTGCGCGGAAACACGAACCAGGAGCCGGCGGTGACGAGCACGGCGCAGCCGGCGATCTGCGCCCAGCGGCGCCAGAAGCGTGGCCAGGTCTGGCCCTGGGTCTGGGCCACCGCCTGGGACAGGCCCACACAGAACAGGAACAGGCTCACGATGCAGGTGCGCTGCCAGGTCCAGACGGGGTCCCGGTAAAAGTCCTGCCGCCACCACCCGAGCCAGGCGAGGTCGAAGCCCAGGTGGAACAGCGTCATCCAGACCACGGCCAGGCCACGCAGGGCGTCGAGGCGCGAGAACCGGTCCGGGCGGTCGGGGCGGGCTGGGATAATCACGCCCCATGCTAGCCCACCACCAGCTCGAGCTGCTTGCCCCCGCCCGCGACGCCGACATCGGCATCGAAGCCGTCAACCACGGGGCGGACGCCGTCTACATCGGCGGTCCGGGCTTTGGCGCACGCGCCTCGGCGGGCAATTCGGTGCAGGACATCGAGCGGCTGGTGAAGCACGCCCACCGCTTCGGCAGCCGCATCTTCATCACGCTGAACACCATCCTGCGCGACGACGAGCTCGAGGGCGCCCGCAAGATGGCCTGGGACGTGTACAACGCGGGCGCCGACGCGCTGATCGTGCAGGACATGGGCCTGCTCGAGATCGACATGCCGCCGATCCAGCTGCACGCCAGCACCCAGACCGATATCCGCACGCCGGAGAAGGCGCGCTTCCTGCAGGACGCGGGCTTCTCGCAGGTCGTGCTGGCCCGGGAGCTGACCCTGGAGCAGATCCGCGCGGTGGGCGCGGTGCTGGACCCGGAGCGCGCCGCCATGGAATTCTTCGTCCACGGGGCGCTGTGCGTGGCCTACAGCGGCCAGTGCTTCATCTCCCACGCCCATACCGGCCGCAGTGCCAACCGCGGCGACTGCTCGCAGGCCTGCCGCCTGCCCTATCAGGTGCTGGACGCCCAGGGCCGCTTCATCGCCCACGACAAGCACGTGCTCTCGATGAAGGACAACAACCAGAGTGCGAACCTGGCCGCCCTGGTAGACGCCGGCATCCGCAGTTTCAAGATCGAGGGCCGCTACAAGGACATGGGCTATGTGAAGAACATCACCGCCCATTACCGCAAGCTGCTGGACGAACTGATCGAGGTGCGCGAGGGCTCGGACCAGCCCTTCGCCCGGGCGTCGAGCGGCCGCACCCGCTTCTTCTTCACACCCGACCCGGACCAGAACTTCAACCGCGAGTTCACCGATTACTTCGTCAACGGCCGCAAGGACGACATCGGCGCCTTCGACTCGCCCAAGAACCCGGGCCAGGCCATTGCATGGGTCACGCGGGTGCAGGAGGCCGAGGGCTGGATCGAACTGGAATGCCAGGACGCCACCACCGAGCTGCACAACGGCGATGGTCTTTGCTACTACGACCTGCAGAAGGAACTGGTGGGCGTGGCGATCAACCGGGCCGAAAAGCAGCAAGGCGAAGGCCGCTGGCGCGTCTTCCCCAAGGACCCGATCGCCGGCATGCGTGACCTGCGCAAGGGCACCGAGATCAACCGCAACCGCGACATGAGCTGGGTGCGGCAACTGGAGAAGAAGTCCAGCGAGCGCCGCATCGGCCTGTGGGCCGAACTCTCCGAGACCGCCGAGGGCTTCGCGCTCTCCCTCACCGACGAGGACGGCCACAGCGGCCGCGCCGCCCTGCCCCACCCCAAGGAGCCGGCGCGCGACGCAGAGCGGCAGGAGGCGCAGCTGCGCGAGCAGCTCGGGCGCTTTGGTACCACCGACTTTGAGGCGCTGGACATCCGCCTCTCGCTCTCCGGCCCCTGGTTCCTGCCGGCCTCCTTCCTCAACGCCCTGCGCCGCGAGGCGGTGGGCCAGCTCGAGGCGGCACGGGCCAGCGCCTATGTGCGCCCGCCGCGCGCCCAGCCGGTGGAGCCGCCGGTGGCCTACCCGGAGGACAGCCTCTCCTACCTCGCCAACGTCTTCAACCAGAAGGCGCATGACTTCTATGCCAAGCACGGCGTCAAGGTCATCGAGGCGGCCTACGAGAGCCATGAGGAGGAAGGCGAGGTCTCCCTCATGATCACCAAGCACTGCGTGCGCTGGAGCATGAGCCTGTGCCCCAAGCAGGCCAAGGGCGTGACCGGCGTGCAGGGCACGGTGCGGGCCGAGCCGCTGCAGCTGGTGAACGGCAAGGAAAAGCTCACCCTGCGCTTCGACTGCAAGCCCTGCGAGATGCACGTGGTGGGCAAGATGAAGAAGTCGGTGATGAACCAGCGCGCCAGGGAGATGGCGGAGACGCCGATGACCTTCTACCGGACCCGGCCCTGAGGCGGGCAGGCTCGGAGTTCCGGCCGCGATCGCGCCGCGGTCATGCCGACCTCGGCGTGACCTCCTCGGCGATCCGATCGGCGATGGTCTGCTCGGCGGTCTTGATTTCGTAGGCGGTCTGCAGGTTCATCCAGGTCTGGACGTCGCCGCCGAAGAATCGCACCAGCCGCATCGCGGTGTCGACGGTGATGCCGCGCCGCTCCAGGACGATGTCGTTGACGCGGGAAGGCGGAACCTTCAGGGCCTGCGCCAGCGCGTGCGGGCTCATGCCCAGGGGCATGAGATAGTCTTCACGCAGCACCTCGCCCGGATGGACAGGGCGCATGCGGTTGGTCGGGGCGGACTGGGCCATGCTGTACTCCTTGCTTCAGTGGTAGTCCACGATTTCCACGTCACGGACGCCATCCGGCGACCAGACGAAACACAGCCGGAACTGGTCATTGATCCGGATGCTGTACTGACCCTTCCGGTCGCCCTTGAGCGCCTCCAGGCGGTTGCCGGGAGGCACCCGAAGCGCCTCGAGGGTTGCAGCACTGTCAAGCTGCTGCAGCTTGCGTTCCACTACGGTCGCCACATTCGCAAAACGGCGCCCCCGCTCGCCGGCGAACAGGGCCGCCGCATCCGGATCGAGGAAGGACAGGATCACCCGACAATGGTATACCGTTTACCGGTAAACGGCAAGGCGTTTGCGGCAAGCAGGCGATTCAGTCCGGCGCAACCCAGTCAAAGCAGCCCCGATAGGCATGCCAGGTGGCATGACCCAGCCAGGGCCCGACCAGCAGCAGCCCCAGGGCCCAGGGGAGCGCGAACGCCGCCAGCACCAGCGCCAGGATCAGCGCGCCCCAGGTGAAGAGCGCCAGGGGCCGTTCGGTGACCGCCTGGAAGCTGCCGATGGCAGCCGAGATGGCGTCGGTGTCCCGGTCCAGGATCATGGGGATGGACAGCGCGCAGCTGGCAAACACCAGGCCGGCGAACACGCCGCCCACCGCCAGGTAGGCGGCGACGAACTCCCAGTTCTTCGGGTTGAACACGGCGTCGAGCACGCTGGCGGTGGTGGGCACGCCGGTGTTGAAGAAGATGGCGAAGACCACCAGCGAGGCCCGGCCCCAGAGCAGCTCGAGCAGCAGCATGACCAGGATTAGCAGGCCCATGCTGCGCACATGCCCCATCCAGCAGGCGAGAGACGCCTCCAGGTCCTGAGGCAGTCCGGCTTCATGACGGCGGCTCACTTCATAGAGGCCCATGGCGAGGAAGGGCCCGACCAGGAAGCAGCCGGAGATGAAGGACAGGGTGTACTCCGGCGCCCGCAGGAAGATCGCCCCCAGCAGCCAGGCCATGAGCCAGAAGCAGACGCCGTAAAAGGCCGAGGTGAGGGGCGCGGCGCGCAGGTCGAGGGCGCCCCGCGCCAGCCATCGGAACGGATCGGTGAAGCCGACCGGCCGGAGTACGCGCCTGGCGGTCGGCGCGGAACGGGGGTCAGGCGTTGCAGGAATGTCCATCGATGAATCCATGCCCCATTGCAGCGCCTCCGCGCGCCAGGAGCCATCCGGTAGAACCCGCAACCCTCCGGGGGTGCTATCTTTTGAACGCCATGCGCCTCACGACCCGTCCATTCGCCGCACTCCTGTACATCGCCCTCTGCGGCGCCCTGCCCGCCTTGCAGCCCGCCTGGGCGGGGGAAACGCCGGAGTCCCCTGTAGCGGCCAAGGTGGCTGGGCTCTGGTGCGGAGAGGGTTTGCTCGCGTCCTACCGCCTGGAGCTGACCCAGCAGGCGCAGGAAGTCAGCGGGAAGATCCACCGCCGCGAACGGAGCTGGCCCATCGCGGGCCACCTCGAGGGAGCCCGCCTGACCACGGAGGACACGCCGGTCGGCAGCCTGGTCCTGGAGCGCCAGGGGGAACGTGAAGGCGCGGTGCTGCGCCTTGTGGGTGGCAAGGGCCCGGTGGCCCTGGCGGCCGGCACCCGTTTCACCGCCGCCAAGGGCGGAGACTGCGCCAAGGCCGACAAGACCTGATCGAACGGGGGCATCCTTCGCAGGCCCTGCCAGGACCACCCGCCGAAGCGGATGGCCCGGGCACGGCTCCAGGCGCGCCGGCCTGAAGCGCCTCGTCAGCCCACCCAGCGGCGCGCGTTGCGCCAGATGCGCAGCCAGGGGCTGAACTCGCTGGTGTCGCCGCCGGTCCAGGACATCTGGACGTTGCGGAACACCCGCTCCGGGTGCGGCATCATGGCCGTGAAGCGGCCATCCGCCGTCGTCACCGCGGTCAGGCCGCCGGGGCTGCCGTTGGGGTTGAAGGGGTAGGTCTCGGTCGGCTGGCCGTGGCCGTCGACGAAGCGCATCGCGCCGATGGCCTTGGCCGCGTCCCCGCGGCGGGCGAAATTGGCGAAGCCCTCGCCGTGGGCCACCGCGATCGGCAGGCGGCTGCCTTCCATGCCCTGGAAGAACAGGCTGGGTGACTTCAGCACCTCCACCTGCGACAGCCGCGCCTCGTAGCGCTCGCTGCGGTTGGTGGTGAAGCGCGGCCAGTCCTGCGCGCCGGGGATGATGTCGGCCAGTTCGGCCAGCATCTGGCAGCCGTTGCACACGCCCAGGGCGAAGGTGTCGCTGCGGCCGAAGAACTGCTGGAACTGCGCCGCGAGCGGCTGGTTGAAGGTGATGCTGCGGGCCCAGCCGATGCCGGCGCCCAAGGTGTCGCCGTAGCTGAAGCCGCCGCAGGCGACGAAGCCCTTGAAGTCCTCCAGCTTGGCCCGGCCCGTCTGCAGGTCGGTCATGTGCACGTCCACCGCCTCGAAGCCGGCCAGGGTGAAGCAGTAGGCCATCTCCACATGGGAGTTGACGCCCTGCTCGCGCAGGATGGCCACGCGGGGGCGGGCCAGGTTCAGGAAGGGCGCCGCCACGTCCTCGCGGGCGTCGAAGCAGGGCGCGAACTGCAGGCCCGGGTTGGCCGGGTCGCCGGCGGCCGCATGCTCCTGGTCGGCGCAGACCGGGTTGTCCCGCTGCTGGCAGATCTTCCAGCTCACGCTGTCCCAGACCTGGTGCAGGTCGGCCAGCCTGGCGGAGAACACCGCCTTGGTGTCGCGCCAGACCTGCAGCTCGCCCTTGCCGACCTCGATCGGCGAACCGGCGGGCCGGGTCATGCCCACGAAATGGCTGTGGCGGGACAGGCCGTGCTCGCGCAGCACCTGCATCACCTCGTTGCGGACGGCAGTCGGCACCTGCAGCAGCACGCCCAGTTCCTCGTTGAACAGGGCCTTGAGCGTGAGCTCCTCGCGGCGGGCGCTCACCTGGCCCGCCCAGTTCTTGGCGTCGCCATGGTCGGCGCGGCTGTCCTGGATGCCGTCACCTTCGGTGACCAGCATGTCCACGTTGAGGGACACGCCGACCTGGCCGGCGAAGGCCATCTCGGCGGCGGCGGCCAGCAGGCCGCCGTCGCTGCGGTCGTGATAGGCCAGGATGCGGCCCTGGGCCCGCAGCGCATTGACCGCATTCACCAGATGGACCAGGTCCTGCGCCGCATCCAGGTCCGGCACCTCGCCGCCGGGCTGGTTCAGCGCCTGGGCCAGGATGGAGCCGCCCATGCGCATGCGGCCCTTGCCCAGGTCGACCAGCACCAGGGTGGTCTCTTGGGTGGCGTCCAGCTGCGGGGTGAGCGTGCCCCGCACGTCGGCCAGACTGGCGAAGGCGGTGATGATCAGGCTGACCGGCGAGGTAACCTTCTTCGTCTCGCCACCCGCCTGCCACTGGGTGCGCATGGACAGGCTGTCCTTGCCCACCGGGATCGACACACCGAGGTCGGGGCACAGCTCCATGCCCACGGCGCGCACGGTGTCGTACAGCGCGGCATCCTCGCCGGGTTCGCCGCAGGCGGCCATCCAGTTGGCGGAGAGCTTCACCTTGGGCAGCTCGATCGGCGCGGCCAGCAGGTTGGTGATGGCTTCCGCCACCGCCATGCGGCCCGAGGCCGGGCCGTCGACGGCGGCCAACGGGGTGCGCTCGCCCATGGCCATAGCCTCGCCGGCAAAGCCCTTGTAATCGGCCAGGGTCACGGCGACGTCGGCCACCGGCACCTGCCAGGGCCCGACCATCTGGTCACGGTGGGTCATCGCGCCCACGGTGCGGTCGCCGATGGTGATCAGGAAGCGCTTGGAGGCCACCGTGGGATGCGACAGCACCTGGATCACCGCCTCCTGCAGGGCCACGCCGGTCAGCTCGATCGGGGGCACGCTGCGGGCGACGCGCTTCACGTCCCGGTGCATCTTGGGTGGCTTGCCCAGGAGCACGTCCATGGGCATATCGACCGCGGCGTTCTTCTCGTCGGCTACCACCAGCTGGCGCTCGGCGGTCGCCACGCCGACCACCGCGAAGGGGCAGCGCTCGCGCTCACAGAAACTGCGGAACTGCTCGAGCGACTCCGGCGCGATGGCCATGACGTAGCGCTCCTGGCTCTCGTTGCACCAGATTTCCTTGGGCGCGAGGCCGGTTTCCTCCAGCGGCACCTTGGACAGGTCGAAGCGGGCGCCGCGGCCGGCGTCGTGGGTCAATTCGGGGAAGGCATTGGACAGGCCGCCCGCGCCCACGTCGTGGATCGCGAGGATGGGGTTCTTCTCGCCCAGGTTCCAGCAGTGGTTGATGACCTCCTGCGCCCGGCGCTCGATCTCGGGGTTGCCCCGCTGCACCGAGTCGAAGTCGAGCTCGGCGGCGTTGGTGCCGGTGGCCATGGAGCTGGCCGCGCCGCCGCCCATGCCGATGCGCATGCCGGGGCCGCCCAGTTGCACCAGCAGGGTGCCGGCCGGGAACTCGATCTTGTGGGTGAGGCCGGCGTCGATGCCGCCCAGGCCGCCGGCGATCATGATGGGCTTGTGGTAGCCACGCACCACGCCGTCCACCTGCTGCTCGTACTCGCGGAAGTAGCCCGCGAGGTTGGGCCGGCCGAACTCGTTGTTGAAGGCCGCGCCACCCAGGGGGCCCTCGGTCATGATCTGCAGCGGGCTGGCAATGTGCTCGGGTTTGCCGTTGGGGGACTCCCACAGGCGCGAGACCGAGAAGCCGGTCACGCCGGCCTTGGGCCGCGAGCCGCGGCCGGTGGCGCCCTCGTCGCGGATCTCACCGCCGGCGCCGGTGGAAGCGCCCGGGAAGGGCGAGATGGCGGTCGGGTGGTTGTGCGTCTCCACCTTCATCAGCACATGCTGGGTCGCGGCGCGGCCCTGGTAGGCGGCGGGCCCGCCCTGGGCCTGCGGCCGGGGCAGGAACAGCTCGACCTCGTGGCCCTCCATGACGGCGGCGTTGTCCGAGTAGGCCACCACCGTGTGCTCGGGGTGCTTCTGGTGGGTGTTGCGGATCATCCCGAACAGGCTCAGGTCCTGGTCCTGGCCGTCGATGGTGAAGCGCGCGTTGAAGATCTTGTGCCGGCAGTGCTCGCTGTTCGCCTGGGCAAACATCATCAATTCGACGTCGGTCGGATTGCGGCCCAGGTTCTGGAAGGCCGCCACCAGGTAGTCGATCTCGTCGTCCGCGAGGGCGAGGCCGAAGCGGGTGTTGGCCGCTTCCAAGGCGGCACGGCCGCCGGCCAGCAGGTCCACCTGCTCCATCGGCGGGGCCTCGAGCGCGGTAAAGAGGGCATGGGCCTCGGCGCGGTCCTGCACCACCGACTCGGTCATGCGGTCATGCAGCAGGCCGGCCACTGCAGCCAGCTGCTCGGGCGACAGGCCGCCCTTGCCGGCAAGCAGGCCCGACTTCAGATGCACCCGGTATTCGACGATGCGCTCGACCCGGCGCAGGCCCAGGCCGCAGTTGTGGGCGATGTCGGTCGCCTTGGAGGCCCAGGGGGAGACGGTGCCCAGGCGGGGAGTCACCAGCACCACCACGCCGCCTTCGCCTGCCGGCTCGGCCGGATCGCCATAGGCCAGGAGGGCCGCGAGGCGCTCGCGGGCGGCGGCGTCGGGGGCCTGTTCCCAGGCCGCCAGGTGGATGAAGCGGGCCGACAGGCCCTGGATGCGTTCGTGGACGGCCTGCAGGCGGGGGAGCAGCTGCTGGATGCGGAAGGCGCTGAGGGCCTGGCCGCCCTCGAACTCGGTGATGTGCAGGGTCACTGTGAAGCCTGTTGAGGCGGGGGCCGGGGCCCGCCGCCGGGGGTCGCTGGGTCGCTGCAGCCGGCCGCTGACTGGGGCCGGCCACGGGGGATTGGTGGCAACCCGGGATTTTACCGGGCGGGCGCCGGCCGGCCGTGTGCGCAACAAGCGAATCTCCCGGGAACCGAAGCCGGCCGGCCATGCCCCTGCCGGCCGCATCCGCCCGCCCCCTCTGGGATAATCTCGCGCCATGAGCATCACCTACAAGGACGCCGCCGAGATCGAGGGCATGCGCACCGCCTGCCGGCTGGCCTCCGAGGTCCTGGACCACCTCACCCCCTTCATCAAGCCGGGCATCACCACCCTCGAGATCGACCGCCTGGCCGCCGAATGCATGGCCAGGCAGGGCAGCGTCTCCGCCACCCTGGGCTACCAGCCCCCGGGCTACCCGCCCTACCCCGCGTCGCTGTGCACCTCGGTCAACCACGTGGTCTGCCACGGCATCCCCAACGAAAAGCCGCTCAAGAAGGGCGACATCGTCAACGTCGACGTCACCGTCATCAAGGACGGCTGGTACGGCGACACCTCCCGCATGTTCATCGTGGGCGAGGCCTCCATCGCCGCCAGGCGCCTGGTGCAGATGACGTATGACGCCATGTGGCACGGCATCGTGCAGGTCAAACCCGGCGTCCACCTGGGCGACATCGGCTTCGCCATCCAGAAGTTCGCCGAGGGCAACGGCTTCTCGGTGGTGCGCGAGTTCTGCGGCCACGGCATCGGCCGCAAGTTCCACGAGGAGCCCCAGGTGCTGCATTACGGCAAGCCCGGCACCCTCGAGGAACTCAAGCCCGGCATGACCTTCACCATTGAGCCCATGATCAACCTGGGCCGCCGCGAGGTGAAGGAGCACGGCAACGACGGCTGGACCATCGTCACCCGCGACCGCTCGCTGTCCGCTCAGTCGGAGCACACGGTGCTGGTCACCGAGACCGGCTATGAGGTGCTGACCCTCTCGGCCGGCAGCCCGCCGCCACCCGCCTTCGTCACCGCCTGAACCGGACCTTCCCGATGAGCGGCCCGGTAGCTGCCCCCACCCTCGACCTGGCCCGCCTGCGTGACGACTGGCGTGCCCGCAAGGCCGCCTGCCTGGCGCCCCTTTCCGCGGTGGGCGCGTCCACCCGGGGCATCCACCGGGTGCTGGCCGGCCTGACGCGCGAGGCCGACGCCACCCTGCAGCATCTCTGGGCGGCCGCCGGCCTGCCCGCCGGCTTCACCCTGGTGGCCGTGGGCGGATACGGCCGTGGCGAGCTCTTTCCCTATTCGGATATCGACGTCCTGCTGCTGATGCCCGACGGCACCGACCCGGGCGCTGACCCGGCGCTCCAGGGCCGGCTCGAGGCCTTCATCGGCAGCTGCTGGGACGCCGGCCTCGAGATCGGCTCCAGCGTGCGCACCCTCTCCGAGTGCCTGGCCCAGGCCGAGGGCGACGTCACCGTGCAGACCTCCCTGCTCGAGTCGCGCCGCATTGCCGGCCATGCCGGCCTGTACAAGGACTACCTGCGCCGATTCGGCGAGGCGATGGACCCGCAGGCCTTCTTCATCGCCAAGACGGCGGAGATGCGCCAGCGGCACACCAAGTTCGAGAACACGCCCTACTCGCTCGAGCCCAACGTGAAGGAGTCTCCGGGCGGCCTGCGTGACCTGCAGGTCATTCTCTGGGTCGCACGCGCCGCGGGCCTGGGCCGCACCTGGGACGAACTGGCCCGCACTGGCCTCGCCACCCCCTTCGAGGCCCGCCAGATCAAGCGCAACGAGGCCCTGCTGTCCCTCCTGCGCGCGCGCCTGCACCAGATCGCCGGCCGCCGCGAGGACCGCCTGGTGTTCGACCTGCAGACCTCGGTGGCCGAGTCCTTCGGCGACCAGGGCCGCACGGGCGAGAACGGCCGCCTCATCGAGCGCGCGAGTGAGGTGCTGATGCGGCGCTTCTACTGGGCGGCCAAGGCGGTGACCCAGCTCAATCAGATCCTGCTCCTGAACATCGAGGAGCGGCTCAAACCCGGCGAGCACGTGCCGCAGCCGATCAACGAGCGCTTCGCCAACAAAGCCGGCCTGGTGGACGTGCGCGCCGACGACCTGTACCTGCGCGAGCCCCACGCCATCCTGGAGACCTTCCTCGTCTACCAGACCACGCCGGGCATGAACGGCCTGTCGGCCCGCACCCTGCGCGCCCTGTACAACGCCCGCCAGGTGATGGACGGCCGCTTCCGGGCCGACCCGGTCAACCGCGCCACCTTCATGCGCATCCTGCAGCAGCCCGAAGGCATCACCCACGCCATGCGGCTGATGAACCAGACCTCGGTGCTGGGGCGCTACCTCTGGTCCTTCCGGCGGATCGTCGGCCAGATGCAGCACGACCTGTTCCACGTCTACACGGTGGACCAGCACATCCTGATGGTCCTGCGCAATGTGCGGCGCTTCTTCATGCCCGAGCATGCGCACGAGTACCCCTTCTGCTCGCAGCTGGCAGGCGGCTGGGACAAGCCCTGGATCCTGTTCGTGGCGGCGCTGTTCCACGACATCGCCAAGGGCCGTGGCGGCGACCACTCCGAACTGGGCGGGCACGAGGTGCGCGCCTTCTGCCGCCAGCACGCCATCGGGCGGGAGGACGCGAAACTGATCGAGTTCCTGGTGCGCGAGCACCTGACCATGAGCCACATCGCGCAGAAGCAGGATCTTTCGGACCCCGAGGTCATCTCGCGCTTCGCGGCGCGCGTGGGCAACGAGCGCAACCTCACCGCCCTGTACCTCCTCACCGTGGCCGACATCCGCGGCACCAGCCCCAAGGTCTGGAACGCCTGGAAAGGCAAGCTGCTGGAGGACCTGTACCGCTTCACCGTGCGGGTGCTGGGTGGCCGCGCCCCCGATCGCGACGCCGAGGTCGAGACGCGCCAGCGCGAGGCCCTGGTGCAGCTGGGCCTGTACGCCCTGCCCCACGACGCCCACAAGGCTCTATGGGACACCCTGGACGTGAGCTACTTCATGCGGCATGACGCCGGCGAGATCGCCTGGCACACCCGGCACGTATCGCGGCACCTCGCGGGTCTGGACGGCACCGAGCCGGGCATGCCCCTGGTGCGGGCCCGCGTCTCGCCGGTGGGCGAAGGCCTGCAGGTGCTGGTCTACACCCCCGACCAGGCCGATCTCTTCGCCCGCATCTGCGGCTACTTCGACCAGGCTGGCTTCTCCATCCTGGACGCCCGCATCCACACCACCCGCGACCAGCGGGCGCTGGACACCTTCCAGGTGGTGAGCGCCTCGCTGCCGGACCACTACCGCGAGCTGGTCTCGATGGTCGAGGCCGGCCTGTCCCAGGTGCTGGCCGAGGCCGGACCGCTGCCGCCCCCTGGCCGGGGCCGGGTCTCACGCCGGGTTAAGAGCTTCCCGATCGCGCCGCGCGTCACCCTGGCCCCCGACGAAAAGGCCCAGCGCTGGCTGCTGTCCATTTCGGCGAGCGACCGGGTGGGCCTGCTGTACTCGATCGCCCGTGTGCTGGCCCGCCACCGCATCAACCTGCAACTCGCCAAGGTGTCGACCCTGGGCGAGCGGGTCGAGGACACCTTCCTGGTGGACGGCCCCGAGCTGCAGCAAAGCCGGGCGCAGATCGAGATCGAGACGGAGTTGCTCGAGACGCTGGCGTCGCCGACGTGAGCCCTCCAGCCAGTCCTGTGAACGCCCCCGTGACTCAGTCGTCTTCGCCCGCGTCCAGTCCCGGAAACAGCACCTCGGTGAAGCCGAAGCGGCTGAAATCCCGCACCCGCATCGGATAGAGCACGCCCCGCAGGTGGTCGCACTCGTGTTGCACCACCCGGGCGTGGAAGCCCTCGGCCACCCGGTCGATCGGGTCACCATAGGGGTCGAACCCCGTGTAGCGGATCTTCGCCCAACGCGGCACCACCCCGCGCAGGCCGGGCACGGACAGGCAGCCCTCCCAGCCCTCTTCCTCCTCCCCGCCCAGGGGCTCGATGACAGGATTGAGCAGCACCGTGCGCGGCACCACCGGGGCGTCCGGGTAGCGCGGGTTGGGCGCGTCCGTTCCGAAAATGACCAGTTGCAGGTCCACGCCGATCTGCGGCGCGGCCAGGCCTGCGCCATTGGCGGCCGCCATCGTGTCGACCATGTCCCGCACCAGCAGGTGCAGTTCGTCGGTGTCGAAGGCGGTGACGGGCTGGGCGACCCGCAGCAGGCGGGGGTCGCCCATCTTCAGGATGGTGTGGACGGCCATGCAGCCATTCTGGCAGGTCGGCCGCACGGAGGGTGACGGGGCTCGATCCTTGGGCGAAATGGCAATAAACTGAAATCGCCCCGAACAGCCTGGCCCGGCGGCCAGGCTTCGCGCCCGAGGGAGAAGTCCATGAAGAAACTGCTGATCATCCTGAGCCTCGTCACCCCCGCCGCCCATGCCGAGTTTTTCTCCGGCAATGACCTTTATGAGCGATTGACCGGCGATGCGTATGCGAAATCATTGGCCATGGGCTACGTGATGGGCGTCCACGACGCGACACGGGGCGTGATGCACTGCTCATCGACCGAGGCCACCTCTGGCCAGGTGCGCGACATGGTCATCCGGCGCCTGGTCGAGCGCCCTGAGCAGCGGCACCTGGGCGCGGACGTCCTGGTCACCATGACGATGAGGGACACCTGGCCCTGCCCCAAGAAAGACAATCGCCCGGCGAGCAGCACCCTCTGATGTGAGCCTGCGCCAACAGCCTCGGGCTCAGCTTGTGAGTTGCTGCCAGGCCTTTTCCAGGCGCTTGACGCTCACTGGCTGCGGCGTGCGCAATTCCTGCGCAAAGAAGCTCACGCGCAATTCCTCCAGGAGCCAGCGGAACTCCAGCATGCGCGCGTCGGCCACCCCCTTGCGCTCAGCGACCAGGCGCCAATAGCGCTGCTCCTGGGGCCGCAGTTCAAGCATGCGGGCCGCGTCACGGGCCGGATCGGCCCGCCATTTGTCCAGGCGCAGAGTCACCGCCTTCAGGTAACGGGGAAAGTGCTGCAGCGCCGACCAGGGCGTGTCCAGCAGGAAGCGCTTTCCCACCAGCTTCTGCAGCTGCTGCGTCGCGTCCTGGGTCGCCTCGGGGGCGTTCTTGGTGTCCTTGATCTTGCGCAGGGCCGTCGCATAGTCGGCGAGGATGGTGCCGGCCAGGCGCGCCACCTCATTGGCGATCAGCGTGAGCCGCGCGCGTCCTTCTTCGACCCGGCGCTTGAAGTCGGCCTCGCTGGCGGGCAGCGGTTCCTGCAGGAAGGCCCGGTCCAGGGCCACGTCGATCACCTGGGCCCGCAGGTCCTCCAGCGTGCCCAGGGACATGAAGGCGACCGCCATCTTCTGCAGGTCAGGGATGTTCTTCTCGAGGTACTTGAGGGCGTCCTTGATCTGCAGCGCGAACAGGCGGCGCAGGCCCGCCCGGTGCTTCGCGGCCGCGACCTCGGGCTCGTCGAAGACCTCGAGCGTGACCGCGTCGCCCTGGTCCACCAGCGCCGGAAAGCCCACCAGGGTGGTGCCGCCCCTGCGAATCTCCATCAGCTCGGGTAGCTCGCCGAAGGTCCAGGCGGTGTGGCGCTGGGTGGCGTCGGCGACCGGCTGCTGTGACGGGGCTTGCTTCCTGACCACCGCCACCACGCCCTGGCCCTTGGCGCTGGCATCGGCGGCTGAGGGTTGGGCTTGATCGCCCGAGGTGGCGCCTGGGCCGTCCCCGCCCGCAGCAGACATGGGCAAGGCGGTCTTGAGCGCCGCGAGCGCCTGGAAGGCGCCCCGGGCCTGCGCCCCCAGGTCGGCCTTGAGCGCCCCCAGGTTGCGGCCCATGCCCAGCTGGCGGCCGTGCTCGTCGACCACGCGCAGGTTCATGAACAGGTGCGGCGGCACCATGTCCAGCTTGAAGTCGGTGCGCTTGACGTCGAGGCTGGTCGCATCGCGCACGATCTTCAGCAAGGCATCGGTGAGCGATCCGCTGCCGAAGGCCTCGGGCGCGGTCATCTCCTGCGCGATGCGCGCCGCCGACTCCGGCAGTGGGACGAAGCGGGAGCGGGGCTTCTGCGGCAGGCTTTTGAGCAGGGCCTGGACCTTGTCCTTCAGCATGCCCGGCACCAGCCACTCGCAGCGCTCCTCGCTCACCTGGTTCAGGACGAAGAGCGGCACCGTCACCGTCAGGCCATCCCGGGCGTCACCCGGCTCGTGCAGGAAGGTGGTGGCGCAATCCACCCCGCCCAGGCGCAGGGTCTTGGGGAAGGCGTCGGTGGTGATGCCGGCCGCCTCGTGCCGCATCAGCTCCTCGCGGGTCAGGCGCAGCAGCTGCGGGTTCTTGCGCGACTCGGTGCGGTACCAGCCCTCGAAGGTGTGGCCGCTGTAGACGTCGGGCGGCAGCTGCTGGTCGTAGAAGGCGAAGATCAGTTCCTCGTCCACCAGCACGTCCTGCCGGCGGGACTTGTGCTCCATCTCCTCCACCTGCCGAATCAGCTTGCGGTTGGCGGTGAGGAAAGGCAATGTCGTCTCCCACTGACCCTCGACCAGGCCCTGGCGGATGAAGATCTCGCGGGCGCCGGCCTGGTCCACGCGGGCGAAGGCGGTCCGCCGGCCGCTGTAGATCACCAGGCCATAGAGCGTGGCGCGCTCGAGCGCCACCACCTCCGCAGCCTTCTTCTCCCAGTGCGGGTCCAGGAGCTGCTTCTTCAGCAGGTGGCCCGCCACCTCCTCCACCCACTGCGGCTCGATGTTGGCGATGCCGCGGCCGAAGAGACGCGTCGTCTCCACCAGCTCGGCGCAGACGATCCAGCGCCCGGGACGCTTCTTGAGGTGCGCGCCGGGGTGGCGGTGGAACTTGATGCCGCGCGCACCCAGGTACTCGGTCGAGGCGCTGCCGCCCGGCGCCTGCGCCCGGGCGCCGGTGGCCGGGTTGTTGCCGCCGCCCTCCTCCATCTTCCAGCCGATGTTCCCCAGCAGGCCGGCGAGCATGGACTTGTGCAGGGCCTCGTAGCTGGCGGGCTGGGCGTTGATCGGCCAGCGGTGCTCGGTCACCACCGTGAGCAGCTGGCTGTGGATGTCGCGCCACTCGCGGACCCGGCGCACGTTGATGAAGTTCTGCCGCAGCAGCTGCTCGTACTGGCGGTTGGAGAGCTTGTGGGTATCACCCGAGGCCGCCGCCGCAGGCCGCTGCCCGTGCTGCCCGGCCGGCTTGGCCCCCTTGGGCGCGCCGTGGTGCCCGCCGCGGGCGTCACGGATCCAGTTCCAGAGCGTGATGTAGCCGGAGAACTCGCTCTTCTCGTCGTCGAACTTGGCGTGCTGCTGGTCGGCCTGGGCCTGCGCCTCCAGGGGGCGGTCCCGCACGTCCTGCACCGACAGGGCGGACGCCACCACCAGTACTTCATTCAAGGCGCCGCGCTCCCGGCCTTCCAGGATCATGCGGCCCACCCGCGGGTCCAGCGGCAGGCGCGAGAGCTCCCGGCCCACTTCGGTCAGTTCGCCGGCCTCGTCCACCGCGCCGAGCTCGCCCAGGAGCTGGTAGCCGTCGGTGATGGCGCGGCGCTGCGGCGCTTCCAGAAAGGGAAAGTCCTCGACCGAGCCCAGGCCCAGGCTCTTCATGCGCAGGATGACGCCGGCCAGGGAGGAGCGCAGGATTTCCGGGTCGGTGAAGCGCGGACGGCCGTTGAAGTCCTTCTCGTCGTAGAGGCGGATGCAGATGCCGTTGGCCACCCGGCCGCAACGGCCGGCGCGCTGGTTGGCCGCGGCCTGGCTCACCGGCTCCACCAGCAGCTGTTCGACCTTGCTGCGGTAGCTGTATCGCTTGACCCGCGCCGTGCCGGCGTCGATCACGTAACGGATGCCCGGCACGGTGAGCGAGGTCTCGGCCACGTTGGTGGCCAGCACGATGCGCCGGCCCGCATGGGTCTCGAAGATGCGGTCCTGCTCGGCCTGCGAGAGCCGCGAGAACAGGGGCAGCACCTCGGCGCCGCGGGTCATCGGGCTGTGGGCGAGGTGGCCGCGCAGGTGGTCGGCGGCCTCGCGGATTTCACGCTCACCAGGCAGGAAGACGAGGATGTCTCCCCCGGGGACCGTGTGCCCCCACGCTCCGCGCTGCGCGTCGTCGCTGCCCCCCGAGGGGGCTCCGTCCGGCTTGGGGCGGCCCGGCGCCGGACGGCCCGCCCAGAGTTCATCCACGCCTTCGGCAATGGCTTCGTTCAGACCCTTCTCGCGGGTCTCCTCGAAGGGCCGCCAGCGCTGCTCCACCGGGTAGGTCCGGCCGGAGACATAGATGACCGGCGCCGGCCCCTTGGCCGAGGCGAAGTGCTCGGCGAAGCGTTCCGCGTCGATGGTGGCCGAGGTGACCACGATCTTCAGATCGGGGCGCCTGGGCAGGATCTGCTTCAGGTAGCCCAGGAGGAAGTCGATGTTGAGGCTGCGCTCGTGCGCCTCGTCGATGATCAGGGTGTCATAGCCCTGGAGCAGCGGGTCGGTCTGGGTCTCGGCCAGCAAAATGCCGTCGGTCATCAACTTGACCGAGGCGTCCCGGGACAGCCGGTCCTGGAAGCGGACCTTGTAGCCCACCACCTCGCCCAGGGGCGTCTCCAACTCCTCGGCGATGCGCTTGGCCACGCTGGAGGCGGCGATCCGCCGCGGCTGGGTGTGGCCGATCAGGCGCCCGCGTTCTCCCGGCTTCGCGTTCATGCGCCCGCGCCCCAGGGCCAGGGCGATCTTGGGCAGCTGGGTGGTCTTGCCCGAACCGGTCTCGCCGCAGACGATCACCACCTGGTGGGCCGCCATGGCAGCCATGATTTCCTCGCGCCGGGCGGAAACAGGCAGGGATTCGGGGAAGGTGATGCTGGGACGCGACAAAACGGGCAGGCGGGCAGAGGCTGGAGCCCGTGATTATCGGGCCCGCGGGCATCCGCGGCCGGCGGGCCCGACCCCTTCCCGTACACTGGAGACAAGATGTCCGCCGTCTTCAATTTCACCTTCGTGCCCTGGTTCCGGTCGGTGGCCCCGTACATCCACATGCACCGGGGCAAGACCTTCGTCATCGGCCTGGCCGGTGAGGCCATCGCCGCCGGCAAGCTGCAGCACATCGCCCAGGACCTGGCCCTGATCCAGAGCATGGGCGTGAAGATCGTGCTGGTCCACGGCTTCCGCCCCCAGGTGAACGAGCAGCTGCGGCAGAAGGGCCACGAAGCCCGCTACTCCCACGGCATGCGCATCACCGACGAGGTCGCCCTCGACTGCGCCCAGGAGGCCGCCGGCCAACTGCGCTACGAGATCGAGGCCGCCTTCAGCCAGGGCCTGCCCAACACCCCCATGGCCGGCTCCACCGTCCGCGTGATTTCGGGCAACTTCATCACCGCCATGCCGGTCGGCGTGGTCGACGGCGTGGACTTCCAGCACACGGGCCGGGTGCGCAAGGTCGACGTCGGCGGCATCAGCCGCAGCCTGGAGTCGGGCAGCCTGGTGCTGCTCTCGCCCTTCGGTTTCTCGCCCACCGGCGAGGCCTTCAACCTCGGCATGGAGGACGTGGCCACCAGCGTGGCCACCGCGCTGCAGGCCGACAAGCTCGTCTTCCTGACCGAGGTGCCCGGCATCCGCATCCGGCCCGGCGAGCCCGAATCGGACGACAACCCGATCGACACCGAGCTCCCCCTGGCCACGGCCGAAAAAATCCTCGCCGAGGCGCCTGACCCGCAGCAGCCCACCGACCTCGCCTTCTACCTGCAGCACTGCGTGCAGGCCTGCAAGGCCGGCGTCGAGCGCTCGCACATCATTCCCTTCGCGGTCGACGGTGCGCTGCTGCTCGAGATCTACGTCCACGACGGCATCGGCACCATGGTGGTCGACGAGAAGCTCGAGGAGCTGCGCGAGGCCACGCCCGACGACGTCGGCGGCATCCTGCAGCTGATCGAGCCCTTCGAGCGCGATGGCACCCTGGTCAAGCGAAGCCGCACCGAGATCGAGCGCGACGTCGCCAACTACACCATCATCGACCACGACGGCGTGATCTTCGCCTGCGCCGCGCTCTATCCCTACCCCGAGGCGCGCACCGCCGAAATGGCCGCCCTCACCGTCTCGCCCCAGAGCCAGGGCCAGGGCGACGGCGAGAAGGTCTTGAAGCGGATCGAGCAGCGCGCCAAGGCCATGGGCCTGGACAGCATCTTCGTGCTGACCACCCGGACCATGCACTGGTTCCTCAAGCGCGGCTTCGTCCGCGCCGACCCCGACTGGCTGCCCGAAGCCCGCAAGCGCAAGTACAACTGGGACCGTCGCAGCATGGTCTTCGTGAAGAAACTGGGCTGACACGGGCAGGCCCCATCCGGGGCGGCAGGGCTGTCCTACGCAGCCCTGAGGCGCTGGCGACAGGTGCAGGAACCCGCACCCTGCCACTCTCCCTGCTTTCCTTCCGATAAAGGGCCGGCTCCGTCCGCGGGCCGGACCGGAGGCGAGCATGAGCCCGTTCGATGAACTTCCGCTCAAGGACCGGCGCGAGGCCGGCCGCCTGCTGGCCCGCGAGCTGGCCTTCCTGGCCGGCGAGCCGGACCTGCTGGTGCTCGGCCTGCCCCGCGGCGGGGTTCCCGTCGCCCTGGAGATCGCGCGCGCGCTGAATGCCCCTCTGGACGTGCTGACGGTGCGCAAGCTGGGCCTGCCGGAACAGCCCGAGTTCGCGGTCGGCGCCCTGGCACCCGGCGGGGTGCGGGTGATGGACCGCACGCCCCGCAACCTGCTCGAGGCAGCGCGCTGGGAGATGGTGGCCCGGAACGAACGCGCCGAACTGGCCCGGCGTGAGCGCGTCTACCGCAGCGGCCGGCCGCCCCTGGCGCTGGCAGGCCGCACCGTGATCCTGGTCGACGACGGCGTCGCCACCGGCGCGACGCTGGAAGCCGCTGCGCGTGCGGTCCGGGCCGGCGGTCCCCGGCGGCTCGTGATCGCCGCCCCTGTCGCCTCGTCCGAGGCCTCGACCCGCCTCGCCTGTCTGGCCGACGAGCTGGTAATGGGCGCCACCCCGCGTCCCTTCGGCGCCGTGGGCAGCTGGTACCAGGACTTCGGCCAGACCTCCGACGAGGAAGTGCTGGCCTGCCTGGCGGTCCGGAGCGCGTCGACCGCCTGATCAGGCGGCGTCCGCTAGCGCCGGACGATCCTCAAGCGGAGGCGGTCCTGCGCAGGCCCCGTGCGAGCAGCAGCAGGAAGACCCCGCCGAAGCCGACGAACCAGAGAAAAGACCAGTTGGCGATGGTGCCGCCCAGGAAGGTCCAGTCAATGGCGGTGCAGTCGCCGGTCCCGCGGAAGATCATGGGAATGGCCCGCTGCAGCGGGAAGCTCTCGATCATTCCGTAGAAGTCGCGGCCGCAGGAGGCGACCGCGGGCGGGTTCCACTGCAGCCAGCTCTGGCGGGCCGCGGTGAATCCGCCGAAGCCCGCCATCACGAGGCCGAGGAGGCTGCTCACCCCGAGCCCCAGGCGCCCGCCCCAGAGGGCACCGAGCGCCGCCGCGATCCCGACGCCGACCAGGCAGTAGCGCTGCACGATGCACATCGGGCAGGGTTCGAGTCCGACGACATGCTGCAGATACAGGCCGAAGGCCAGCAGACCCAGGCAGGCCAGCGCGACGGCGGCCAGCAGGCGGCGGGGATGGTTCAGGCAGAGGGTGATCAGCGCAGGCAGGGAGGTGGGCATCTCGGTTCTCGGCGCTCGAGGCGCCGCGTCAGTGCTCGACGAAGACCCGGGCATGCCGGGGCGTCACCACGAGCGTATCACCCTCGGCCAGTCCCATCTCCTTGAACTGCTGCGCCGGAATCTGTGCCTCGATCACGGTTTCGGAGCCCGGGGGCGCGGAAGCGCCCTCCTCCGCCGGCACCAGCTCCAGGCGGGCAATCGGCCCGACCACGATGGCGCGTGCCAACCGTGCGACGATGCCGCGCGGGCGGCCGGAGGCGTCGAGCGCGGCGCCCGGGGTGTAGCGGGCCACGTCGAGGTCATGCGGTCGCACATAGGCGAAGGCCTTGGCGTCCTGGGCCTGGGCATGCTCGGGCGCCTGCAGCTGCAGGCCGTCCAGATGGATCTCACCCTGGTGCGCGCGGCCGTGGAACAGGTTCACGTCGCCCAGGAAACCGTAGACGAAGGGGCTGGCCGGATGGTCCCAGACATCCTGGGGCGACCCCACCTGCTCGATCACCCCGGAGTTCATCAGCACCACCCGGTCGGCGACCTCGAGGGCCTCTTCCTGGTCGTGCGTCACGAAGATGCTGGTCACGTGCAGCTCGTCGTGCAGGCGGCGCAGCCAGCGGCGCAGCTCCTTGCGCACCTTGGCGTCCAGGGCGCCGAAGGGCTCGTCCAGCAGCAGCACCCGCGGCTCCACCGCCAGGGCGCGGGCCAGGGCGATGCGCTGGCGCTGGCCACCCGAGAGCTGGGTCGGGTAGCGGTCGGCCAGCCAGTCCAGCTGCACCAGCCCGAGGAGCTCGTGCACCTTGGCCTTGATCTGGTCCTCGGGCGGACGGGTGGACCGGGGCCGCACCCGCAGGCCGAAGGCCACGTTCTCGAACACCGTCATGTGCCGGAACAGCGCGTAGTGCTGGAACACGAAGCCGACCTGGCGCTCGCGCACATGCACGTCGGTGGTGTCCTCGCCGCTGAAGAAGATGCTGCCCGCATCGGGCGTCTCCAGGCCGGCGATGATGCGCAGCAGCGTGGTCTTGCCGCAGCCCGAGGGGCCCAGCAGGGCCACCAGTTCGCCGGAGTCCACATGCAGCGACACGTCGCGCAGCGCGCGGAAGTCGCCGAAGTTCTTGCTGATGTTGCGGATCTCGATGCTCATGGCGTGACTTTCAGGGGGGCCTCCGGCGGCATTTCAGAGGCGGCCTTCAGCAGGCGCTCCTGGCGCCACTCGGCCACCGACTTGATCACCAGGGTGACCAGCGCCAGCAGGGCCAGCAGGCTGGCCACCGCGAAGGCGGCCACCGACTGGTATTCGTTGTAGAGGATTTCCACGTGCAGCGGCATGGTGTTGGTCTGGCCGCGGATGTGCCCCGACACCACCGACACTGCGCCGAACTCGCCCATGGCGCGGGCGTTGCACAGGATGACGCCGTAGACCAGGCCCCACTTGATGTTGGGAAGGGTCACGTGCCAGAAAGTCTGCCAGCCGCTCGCGCCCAGCACGATGGCGGCCTGCTCCTCCTCGTTGCCCTGGGCCTGCATCAGCGGGATCAGCTCGCGCGCGATGAAGGGAAAGGTCACGAAGAGCGTGGCCAGCACGATGCCCGGCACCGCGAACACGATCTTGATGCCGTGGGCGTCCAGCCAGGGGCCCAGCCAGCCCTGGGCGCCGAAGACCAGCACGTACATCAGGCCGGCGACGACGGGCGACACCGAGAAAGGCAGATCGACCAGGGTGGTCAGAAAGGCCTTGCCGCGGAACTCGTACTTGGCGATGCACCAGGCGGCGGCCACGCCGAACACCAGGTTCAGCGGCACGGTGATGGCCGCGGTGATCAGGGTCAGGCGGATGGCGGCCCAGGCGTCGGGTTCCTTGAGCGCCTCCAGGTAGGCGCCCACGCCCTTGCGCAGCGCCTCGGCGAAGACGGCGGCCAGCGGCAGCAGGAGGAACAGCGCCAGCCAGCCCAGGGCCAGGCCGATCAGGGTCCAGCGCACCCAGGGCGCTTCTGTGGTGGTGACCCGGCGCGGGCCGATCGATGGGGCACTCATCACATCCCCGCCCGTTTGCGCTGCCAGGCCTGCAGCGAGTTGATGACGAACAGCATCACGAAGGAGGCGCAGAGCATCACCACGGCGACCGCGGTGGCGCCGGCGATGTCGTACTGCTCGAGCTTGCCGATGATGATCAGCGGCACGATTTCAGACACCATGGGCATGTTGCCGGCGATGAAGATGACGGACCCGTACTCGCCGATCGCACGGGCGAAGGCCATGGCAAAGCCGGTGAGCAAGGCCGGCGCGATCGAGGGGAAAATCACCCGGGAGAAGGTCTGCCAGCGGGTCGCACCCAGGGACATGGCGGCCTCTTCCAGCTCGCGCTCGGTGTCTTCCAGCACCGGCTGCACCGTGCGCACCACGAAAGGCAGGCCGATGAAGATGAGCGCGATGACCACGCCGTTCGGATTGAACGCCAGCTGGACGCCCAGCGGCTCCAGGTACTGCCCCACCCAGCCGTTGCCGGCGAGCAGCGCGGTGAGCGAGATGCCGGCCACCGCGGTGGGCAGGGCGAAAGGCAGGTCCACCAGGGCGTCGACGAGGCGCTTGCCGGGGAACTTGTAGCGAACCAGCACCCAGGCCACCAGCAGGCCGGCGACCGCATTGGTCAGGGCCGCGATGAGCGAGGCGCCAAACGTGAGCCGGTAGGCCGCCAGCACCCGGGGCGAGGAGACGGCCGCCCAGAACTGCTCCCCGGTGAGGGTGAGCGACTTGAGCGTGAGCGCCGCAAAGGGAATCAGAACGACCAACCCCAGGTACACCAGCGTGTAACCCAGGGTCAGGTTGAAGCCGGGCAGCACCTTGCGGGTGCCGCCGGCGAGGGATCCGGCCATGGGCTTACTTGACCGTGTAGATCTTGTCGAATTGCCCACCGTCGTTGAAGTGGACCTTCTGCGCCTCGCCCAGCGAGCCGAACAGCTCCTGCACGGTGAACAGCGGAATCGGCTTGAAGGCGCTGGCGTGCTTCTTCAGGACCGCCGGGTTGCGCGGGCGGATGTTGTGCTTGGCGGCAATCTCCTGGCCGGCCTCGGAGTACAGGAAGTCCAGGTAGGCCTTGGCCAGATCGGCGGTGCCCTTCTTGGCCACGGTGCGCTCGACGATGGCCACCGGGTTCTCGGCCACGATGCTGATGGACGGGTACACCACATCGACCTTGTTGGCGCCGAATTCCTGGTCCACGGAGACAACCTCGGACTCGAAGGTGATCAGCACGTCGCCGATGTTGCGCTGGAGGAAGGCGGTGGTGGCGTCACGGCCGCCACGGGCCAGCACCGGCACGTTCTTGTACAGCTTGCCGACGAACTCGGCGGCCTGGGCGTCGGAGCCGCCCTTCTTCTTCACATAGCCCCAGGCGGCCAGGTAGGCGTAGCGGCCGTTGCCGCCGGTCTTGGGGTTGACCACGATGACCTGCACGCCGGGCTTGACCAGGTCGTCCCAGTCCTTGATGCCCTTGGGGTTGCCGTTGCGGGTGAGGAACAGCATGGTGGAGGTGGTGGGCGCGGCGTTGTGGGGGAAGCGCTTGGTCCAGTCCTTGGCGACCACGCCCTTCTCGGCCAGGAACTCGATGTCGGTGGTGGTGTTGAAGGTCACCACGTCGGCGTCGAGGCCGTCGGCCACGGCGCGGGCCTGGGCGGAGGAGCCGCCGTGGGCCTGGTCGATCTTCACGTCCTTGCCGGTCGCCTTCTTGTAGGCGGGGATGAAGGCGGCGTTGACGTCCTTGTAGAACTCGCGGGCGACGTCGTAGGAGGCGTTCAGCAGGGTCTGCTGGGCGGAGGCCAGGCCGCTGGCAGCCAGCGCGGCGGAAGCGATGAGGAGCTTGAGGGTGTGCTTCATGGGGATCCCTGTTTGTCTGTGGCGGTGATGGCCCGCCGTTGTGCCTTTTGTTGGCGGCCGGGCATATGGAACGCGGGAATTCTCCTGTTTTGGTTATGAAATCCCAACAACCGAGTTGTTGTTTGCATATTCCTGATCCGAATCTGGCAGCGAAAGGCCAGCGGGGAACGATGCAAACCGGCCCAGGCCGGGCGGCCTAGAGCAGCGGACGGAGGGCCCCGGCCGCTTCCTGCATGGCGGGCAGCAGATCCCGGCGCAGCCGGGCCGGCTCGGGGCCCGTCGCGCTCACGACCACATTGAGGGCGGCCAGGGTGTCACCCCGGGCATCGCGCAGCGGCACGGCCAGGGCGTGAACGCCCAGTTCATGGGTCTGATGGGCCTCGCAGAAATCATCGGCACGGATTTGCGCCAGCCGGACGCGCAAGGCCTCCGGCTCGACCACGGTGTGCGGCGTCAGCCGGGTCAGCCGCCGGTCCGCCAGCCATTCGGCGAGCCCTGCGTCGGAGAGCGAGGCCAGCAGCACCAGGCCCGTGGAGGTGGCATGGGCCGGCAGTCGGGCGCCCAGGTGCACCCCATAGGCCAGCACCCGGGTCGGGCCGGCGCGGGCGACGATCACCACCTCCTCGCCGTCCAGCACGGTGGCCGAGAGGGACTCGCCGGTTTCCATCGAGAGACGGTTGAGCGTGGGCTGCAGGAGGCGAGGCAGGCGGGCCGAGGCCAGGTAGCTGCCCGACAGGCGCAGCACCTTGGGCGAGAGCCAGAAGTGGCTGCCATCGGTTTCCAGGTAGCCGAGATGGGCCAGGGTCAGGAGGTGGCGGCGGGCGGCCGCCCGGGTGATGCCGGCGCGCTGGGCGGCCAGAGTGGCGTTCAGGCGCTGGCGCTCGGTGCTGAAACTCTCGAGCACGGCCATGCCACGGGCCATTCCTTCAATCAGGTCGGCACGGGCAATGGCGGGCTTGGATGCAGTTTTGCTCATGGGTTTGCGCGATCATCGCACAAAGCGCGCGGTGATCGCGCAGCGACCGATCCGGGCTGAAGAGCTGCACCAGCCAGCCTCCTATTCTCCGAACCCAAGGAGACACCCATGAGCACCACCCGCACCCAAGTCGCGATCATCGGCGCCGGCCCCTCCGGCCTGCTGCTCGGCCAGTTGCTGCACAAAGCCGGCATCGACGCCGTCATCCTCGAGCGCCAGACCGGCGACTATGTGCTCGGCCGCATCCGCGCCGGCATCCTCGAGCAGGTCACCGTCGACCTGATGCGCGAAGCCGGTGTGTCGGAGCGCCTGGACAAGGAAGGCATCGTCCACCACAGCATCGAGCTGGTCTTCGGCGGCAAGCGCCACCCGATCGACGTCACCGGGCTGACCGGCGGCAAGGTGGTGACCGCCTATGGCCAGACCGAACTCACGCGCGACCTGATGGAGGCCCGCGCCGCCGCCGGCCTGACCACCGTCTACGAGGCCCAGGACGTGCAGCTGCACGATTTCGACGGCGCCAAACCCCGGGTCACCTACTCCCATGGCGGCCAGACCCACACGCTGGAGTGCGACTTCATCGCCGGCTGCGACGGCTTCCATGGCGTGGCCCGGGCCACGGTGAAGGACCGCGTCACCGAGTACGAGAAGGTCTACCCCTTCGGCTGGCTGGGCCTGCTGGCCGACACCCCGCCGGTCTCGCCCCATGCCATCGTCTACGGCAACAGCGACCGCGGCTTCTCGCTGTGCTCCATGCGCAGCATGACCCGCTCGCGCTATTACCTGCAGGTACCGCTCACCGACAAGGTCGAGGACTGGAGCGACGAGCGCTTCTGGGACGAACTCAAGCGCCGCGTCGACCCCGAACTCGCCTCGCGCATCGTGACCGGGCCCAGCATCGAAAAGAGCATCGCCCCGCTGCGCAGCTTCGTCGCCGAGCCGCTGCGCTTCGGCCGCCTGTTCCTCGCCGGTGACGCCGGCCACATCGTCCCGCCCACCGGCGCCAAGGGCCTGAACCTGGCCGCCACCGACGTGAAGTACCTGTCGGGTGCGCTGATCGAGTTCTTCAAGGACAAGAGCAGCCAAGGCATCGACACCTACTCCGAGCGCTGTCTCAAGCGCATCTGGAAGGCCGAGCGCTTCTCCTGGTGGATGACCTCGCTGATGCACCGCTTCCCCACCGACTCGGCCATCGACCACAAGTTCCAGGAGGCCGAGCTGGACTACCTGGTGAACTCCAAGGCCCTGTCCACCGCGGTGGCGGAAAACTACGTCGGCCTGCCGCTCTGAGGCCTGGCAGCGTCTCTGCTAGCCTCTCGGGCATGAGCGCCGTGCCCTCGCCCTCCGCTTTTTCGACCTTTGACGCGCCCCGGCCGCTGGCCGGCGTGCGCATCCTGAGCCTCGCCCTCAACCTGCCCGGTCCCGCCGCCCTGATGCGGTGCCGGGCCATGGGGGCCGAATGCCTGAAGTTCGAGCCGCCAGGGGGCGACCCGATGGCCCAGTACAGTGAGGCGGCCTATGCCGACCTGCACCAGGACATCGAGGTGCGCCGCGCCGACCTCAAGACCGCAGAAGGCCAGGCCGTCGTCCACGCCGAGCTGGCGCGCAGCGACGTGCTCCTCACTTCCTTCCGGCCCTCGGCCCTCGCGAAACTCGGACTGGGCTGGGAGGCGTTGCAGGCGGCGCATCCGCACCTGAGCCAGGTGGCCATCGTCGGCGCGGCTGGCGCCCTGGCCGAGATTCCCGGCCATGACCTCACCTACCAGGCCGAGCACGGCCTGGTGAGCGGGCAGCTTCTTCCGCCGACGCTGTATGCGGACATGGGGGGCGCGCTGATGGCGAGCGAGGCGGTGCTGCAGGCGGTCATTGCGCAGCGGGGCGAAGGGCCTGTCCCAGCTGCTGCTTCCAGGGCGGGTCAGACCGCCCAGGCCGGGGCCCCATCCAGCCGTTACATCGAAGTCGCCCTGGCCGATGCCGCCGCCTTCCTCGCCCTGCCACGCGCCTGGGGCCTGACCGCGCCCGGAGCCATCCTGGGCGGGCAGCACGCGGGCTACCAGGTCTTCGCCTGCAAGGACGGCCGTGTGGCCGTGGCAGCGCTGGAGCCGCATTTCACCCGGCGCCTGCTGGTCGCTGCGGGCCTGCCCGAGGATGGCGATGCGCTCGCGCCCTCGACGCGCAAGGCACTGGTGACCTTCTTCGCCTCGCACACGCGGCAAGCGCTCGACGAGCTGGCGCAAGCGCGGGACATTCCGCTGCATACCCTGGCCGAGTCATGTCCCTCGCACTAAGATTGATGGCATGACACGCGTAGTCGGAAACCAGGATCGCGACGAATTCGAGACAGACCCCGTCATCGCCTATCGCCGCGGGAGGTCGCTTGACCGTCTTTTGGCCGACGCCAGACTCCAGGTGCCGCGCGGTGTTCTGCGTGCGACCCACTCAGTCCTGAACCGGCTGGACGACGACCGCGCCGTGCAGGCTGCGCGTCGCTTGAACATGCCGCGCTGAACGATGGACGACGACGCGCTGCTCCGGCTGCTCGCCAGATTTCAGGCAGAAGGGGTCGAGTACATCCTGGTCGGCGGACACGCCGTCCGCCTGAACGGATTTGTCCGGGCGACCGAAGACATCGACATCCTTCTCCCCTCCTCACTGGAGAACGGCCGCCGTGTCATCAAGGCACTCGACTTTCTGTCCTCGAGCAAGGATCTCGATCCTCAATGGTTCGATGTCCCGCCAGGCGAGCCCGAGAACATCCGGGTCGCGGACGACCTGCTGGTCGACCTGCTCTTTGCAGCCAACGGCCATTCCTATGAGGACTTGAAGCCCTACGTCCGAACCATCGACCTGGACGGCGTGCCCATACGGACGCTGGACATCGAAGGCCTGCTCAAGACCAAGACAGACTTCAGGGAAAAGGACAGGATAGACCGCGAAGCGCTGAGCCGCCTACGCAGCCGTCTCTAAGAACTAGCGCGGCTTGCGCCCGGCGACCTTGCCTTTGGGCGCAGGCGCTGAACCGGTCAACCGCGGCGGCAGGCCCGTGTGCTGCGTGAGCAGCTGGCCGGGACGCGGCGCCACCTTCGCCACCCGCTGCCCCGGGGCCGCCGCCTTGCGCGCCGGGCTGGTCGTCGCCGGGGAAGGCGTCGAATTCTTGCGCCGGGCACTCTGGTAGCTGCCGTCGGTCACCGGCTGGTAGGTCGGGATCAGGTGCTGCTTGCCGTTACCGATCAGGTCGGCCCGGCCCATGGTCTTGAGAGCTTCGCGCAGCAGCGGCCAGTTGTTGGGGTCGTGATAGCGCAGGAAGGCCTTGTGCAGGCGGCGGCGGCGCTCGCCGCGCACCACGTCCACGCTGTCTTCCTCGCGATCCTCGCGGTGGATCTTGCGCAGGGTGTTGCGGCCCGAGTGGTACATCGCGGTGGCGGTCGCCATCGGGCTCGGGTAGAAGGTCTGCACCTGGTCGGCGCGGAAGCCATTGCGCTTGAGCCAGAGCGCGAGGTTCATCATGTCCTCGTCGCGGGTGCCCGGATGGGCGGCGATGAAGTACGGAATCAGGTACTGCTTCTTGCCCGCCTCGGCCGAGAACTTCTCGAACATCTGCTTGAAGCGGTCGTAGCTGCCGATGCCCGGCTTCATCATCTTGGACAGCGGACCCTGCTCGGTGTGCTCCGGCGCGATCTTGAGGTAGCCGCCCACGTGGTGCTGCACCAGCTCCTTCACGTACTCAGGCGACTTCACCGCCAGGTCGTAGCGCAGGCCGGAGCCGATCAGGATCTTCTTGATGCCCTTGAGGCCACGCGCCCGGCGGTACATCCGGATCAGGGCACTGTGGTCGGTGTTGAGGTTGGGACAGATGTCCGGATAGACGCAGCTGGGCTTGCGGCAGGCCGCTTCGATCTCGGGCGTACGGCAGCCGATGCGGTACATGTTGGCGGTGGGGCCACCGAGGTCGGAGATGACGCCAGTGAAGCCGCTCACCTTGTCGCGGATGTCCTCGATCTCCTGGATCACGCTGTCCTCGGACCGGCTCTGGATGATGCGGCCCTCGTGCTCAGTGATCGAGCAGAAGGTGCAGCCGCCGAAGCAGCCGCGCATGATGTTCACGCTGAAGCGGATCATCTCCCAGGCCGGGATCTTGGTTGCGCCATCATGGCTGCCGTTCTCGTCCGCATAGGCCGGGTGCGGGCTGCGGGCATAGGGCAGGCCGAAGACGTGGTCCATCTCGGCGGTGGTCAGCGGAATCGGCGGCGGGTTGACCCAGACGTCACGATCGGCATGGGCCTGCACCAGGGCGCGGGCGTTGCCGGGGTTGGTCTCCAGGTGCAGCACCCGGTTGGCGTGGGCATAGAGCACCGGATCGGACTTGACCTGCTCGTACGAGGGCAGGCGGATCACGGTGCGGTCACGCGGCGGCAGGCGGCGCTTGCCGACGAGGCCGTGATTGGGCATGAAGGTGAGCGGCTTCGCGCCGACCTCGGCCGGTGCGCTGTCAACGGCGGCCACGGCTGCAACGGCTTCAGCGCCCTCCCCCTCCTCCTTCGCGCAGGACTGGCCCTGGGCCTTGGCCTGGTCCGCGATGGTCATGTAGGGGTTGATGTGGTCATCGACCCGGCCCGGCTGGTCGACCTCGGTCGAATCGATCTCGAACCAGCCCTCGGGCGTCTCGCGCCGGATGAAGGCGGTGCCGCGCACGTCGGTGATCTGCGACACCGGCTCGCGCGCCGCCAGGCGGTGCGCGATCTCGATGATGGCGCGCTCGGCGTTGCCATACAACAGCAGGTCGCACTTGGCGTCGACCAGGATGGAGCGGCGGACCTTGTCCGACCAGTAGTCGTAGTGGGCGATGCGGCGCAGGCTGCCTTCGATGCCGCCCATGATGATGGGGACGTCGTTCCAGGCTTCGCGGCAACGCTGCGAATACACCAGCGAGGCGCGGTCGGGGCGCTTGCCGCCGATGTCGCCAGGGGTGTAGGCGTCGTCGCTGCGGATCTTCCGGTCGGCGGTGTACCGGTTGATCATCGAGTCCATATTGCCCGCGGTCACCCCGAAGAACAGGTTCGGCTTGCCCAGCGCCTTGAACGGGTCGGCGCTTTGCCAGTCGGGCTGGGCAATGATGCCGACGCGGAAGCCCTGCGCCTCCAGCGTGCGGCCAATGACTGCCATGCCGAAGCTGGGGTGGTCGACGTAGGCGTCGCCGGTGACGAGAACGATGTCGCAGCTGTCCCAGCCGAGCTTGTCCATCTCCTCCCGGCTCATGGGCAGGAAGGGGGCCGTGCCAAAGCGCGCCGCCCAGTACTTGCGGTAGCTGGTGATCGGCTTGGCCTGGCGGGGGAAGAAGGAGACGTCGACGGGGGCGTTCATGGGGCCCGCCGATTCTACGAGCCGGCCCTGTCCGGGCCGGGGCCGGCAGCCCCTTGGGCTCACCCGGCCGAGGGATTCAGGCGACCTGGGGCTCGAACTGCACCCCGGACGACCAGCGGGGATGGAGGCCGCCAAGCTGGTCGAGCACCCAGACACCCTGAGGCAGGTCCTGGACGCCAAGGCGGAATTCGTCGGAGAGCTTGACCACCTGGGCCCGGTCTGCGGCGTTCCAGTGTCCCAGGTCCAGCCCCAGGGCCCAACGCGCCGGCTCGGCGCCGTAGCGGCGGGCGCCAGCCCGGGCCGATGCGTGCTCGAGGTCACTGAATTCGCGCAGGCGCTGGCGCAGCAGGACCGGCAGGGCCTCCAGGGGGATCTCCTCCACCCCCATGCCGATCGCGTTGTCCCCGAGCATCACGAGGGCGACCTGGCCCGGCTCGAGCGCCGCGACCAGGCCACGGGCCGGTGCCTGATCCCGCGCAAAGGCCACCAGGCCCTCGCCGGCCAAGGGGCGTAGCAGGCCCCGACACACGGACTGGCCGTCCACCACCAGCCGACCCGGGACGACCGGACCCGAGATGACGGCTGCGCCCGCGAACCCGGAGGTCACCCCGGCCTCAGCAGGCGCCAGCAGGTGCAGGCCGGCGGCGTTCGTGGAGTCACCGGCCGACGCGTGCCGGTGATCGAAGGGGGAGTCGGGGTGGGAATGGGAGGGGGAAGAGTGGGGAAAGCCGGAGCGATCCCCGGGGGTGCCGAGCCCTGTGTTGGGCCAGCTTGCGCCCGGCAAGGCCGGCCAGGCGCCGGTGCCGGCAGTAATCGGTCGCGTCATTGCATTTCCTCCCTCATCCCGTCAAATTTCCGCCGCGCATTGTTGAGGGCTTGCTTCACTGTGCCTGACCCTTTCCTTGAAGGGAGACCGTCAGACTGCCGCCCCGCGCACTTTGACCCGGGCAGCCCGGCCCTTCTCACCCGTCCTCGCGTGTCCCGGGCACTGCCCGTGGCCCTGTGCTAGAACCGATTCCCGTGCCCTCCCATTCGCCTGAACGGACCGGACAGCCCGACGCCTCGATGGCCTCGGCAGCCCCTTCCGCACCGACCGTCCCCCCGACCACCAGCGCAGCTTCTGAGGAAGTCCGCGAGACGGCGGCCTGGACGGTGGCGGTCCGAGTGCTGTGCGACCTGACCGCCCGCGCAGGCGACCTGGACCTGCGGTTCACCCCGTCCCCGACCGCCACCGAAGGCATCGAGGGCCATCAGCGGGTCGCCGCCGGCCGGGGGCCGGGCTACGAAACCGAGATCGCGCTGGAGGCCCGCGTCGAGGGGCTGCGGGTGCGCGGGCGGGCCGATGGCTTCGACCCGGTCCGCGGACGGCTGGAGGAGATCAAGACGCACCGCGGCGACCTCGGGCGGCAGCCCGCCCACCACCGGCACCTGCATCAGGCCCAACTCGAGTGCTATGGGGCGATGTTCTGCGCGGACCGCGGCCTGGACCGCATCCGCCTCGCGCTCGTCTACCTCGACATCGGCACCGGGACGGAAACCCTCATCGAGGAGGAGCGGGAGGCCACAGAACTGCAGGCCGCCTTCGAGGCGCGCTGCCAGGCCTTCATGGCCTGGGCGAGGCAGGAGGCGGCGCACCGACAGGCCCGTGATGCGGCGCTCGCGCCCCTGGGCTTTCCACATCCGAGCTTCCGCGAAGGCCAGCACGCATTGGCCGCCGCGGTCTGGCGCGCGGCCTCCCAGGGTCGGCCCCTGCTGGCCCAGGCGCCGACCGGCATCGGCAAGACCCTGGCCACGCTCTACCCCCTGCTGAAGGCCGCGCCGGGCCAGCAGCTGGCGCAGGTGTTCTTCCTCACCGCGCGCACGCCGGGCCGGCAGCTGGCGCTGGATGCACTCACGACCTTGCGCCGATCCGGCGCGAAGCCGCTGCGGGTGCTGGAGCTCACTGCCCGCGAAAAGGCCTGCGAGCACCCGGACAAGGCCTGCCACGGTCAGTCCTGCCCGCTGGCCCATGGCTTCTACGACCGCCTGGGCGGCGCGCGCGCGGCTGCACTGGCCGCCGGCGACATGGCCGCGCCGGCCCTGCGCGCGCTGGCGCGGGAGCACCAGGTCTGCCCCTACTGGCTGGCCCAGGACCTGATGCGATGGGCCGACGTGGTGGTGGGCGACTACAACCACTTCTTCGACGTGAGCGCCGGGCTGCACGCGCTGGCGCAGGAGGCCGAGGGCCGCTGCGCGGTCCTGGTCGACGAGGCCCACAACCTGCCTGATCGCGCCCGGCAGATGTACAGCGCGAGCCTCCATGAGGACCGCTGGCGCGGCCTCAAGCACGTGGCCACCGGCCCCTTGCGCCGCCCGGTGCTGGGCCTGCTGCGGGCCTGGCGTGACCTGCTGAAGGAGGGCAAGCGCCAGGATGAAGACGGGGATGAAGCGCAAGCCGGGCGAGGGCACGCCGGCATGGGCCGTGAACCGGGGCTGGTCCGACAGAGGGACAAGGACGCGCGGCTGGCCGATCAAAGACCGGCGCAGGACTATCGCGTGCTGGACGCGCCGCCTGATGCCCTGCTCAAGGCCCTGGCCTTGTGCAGCGCCGCCCTCGCCGATGCGCTGGAGGGCGACGGCGCGACGCCCTCCCCCCATGCCGCGCAGCTGCAGGAGGCCTGGTTCGAAGCCCTGGCCCTGCTGCGGCTGTCCGAGCGCTTCGGCTCGCACTCCTGCTATGACCTGCAGATTGAAGGCGCAGGAAGCCGGCTCCACTCGGTCCTCACCTTGCGCAACCTGCTGCCGGCCCCTCATCTGGAGCCGCGCTGGCAGGCGGCGCACTCCGCCGTCCTGTTCTCCGCCACGCTCGGGCCGGAGCGCTTCATCCGCGACCAGCTCGGGCTGCCGAAAGACGCCGCCTGGGTCGACCTGCCCTCCCCCTTCCGCGCCGAGCAGCTCCAGGTGCGGCTGGTGCCGCAGGTCTCGACCCGCTGGACCGACCGGGCCCGCTCTGTCGCGCCGATCGCCATCCTGATCGCCCGCCAGTGGCGGGAGCGGCCCGGCAACTACCTGGCCTTCTTCAGCAGCTTCGACTACCTGATGCAGGTGGCCGAGCGGCTGGCGAGCGAGGCCCCCGACATCCCGCAATGGCAGCAATCGCGCCGCATGGACGAAGGCGAGCGGCGCGCCTTCATCGACCGCTTCACCCCCGGCGGGCAGGGCGTGGGCTTTGCCGTGCTCGGGGGCGCCTTCGGCGAGGGCATCGACCTGCCGGGCGACCGCCTGGTGGGCGCCTTCATCGCGACGCTGGGCCTGCCCCAGGTCAACCCGGTCAACGAGCAGCTGCGGCAGTGCCTGCAGCAGGCCTTCGGCCAAGGCTTCGAGGACGCCTACCTGGTGCCCGGCCTGCGCAAGGTGGTCCAGGCGGCAGGACGCGTGATCCGCACGCCCGAGGACCGTGGGGTGGTCTACCTGATCGATGACCGCTTCTGCCGGCCCGACGTGCGGGCCCTGCTACCCCCCTGGTGGGCGCCCGAGGTGTGGCGCCTGCCTGCCGCAGGGTAGGGCTGAGTGCCGGTATGGCTCACGGCCACGCGACCGAATGGCCCCCTGGGGCCGCTCAGGCAACCCTGAGGCTGCAGGGAAATCCGCCCTTGGCCACACTCGCGCCATGGCTGACCCGCTCGTTTTTTTCTTCCTCTTGGGCGCGTTCGCCCGCCTCGTCCGAAGCGACCTCAAGCTGCCCGACGGCCTCTACGACATCCTCGCCTTCTATCTGCTGCTGGCCATCGGCCTCAAGGGCGGCGTGGAGCTGAGCCGGCAACCGATGGCGGAGCTGCTGCCGCAGATCGCGGCCTGCATCGGCCTGGGCCTGCTGATCCCGTTCCTGCTGGTGCCCATCCTCCGCGGGCTGGGGTTCAACCGCGCCGACAGCGCCTCGCTGGCCGGTCATTACGGGTCGGTGTCGGTGGTGACCTTCGCGGTGGTGCTCTCCCAGCTACAGAAGCAGGGCATCGCGGTCGAGGCCCATGCACCGCTGTGGGTGGCGCTGATGGAGGCGCCCGGTCTGGTCACCGCGATCTTTCTGGCCCGCTGGCCCCGCCGGGCGGGCGAGTCCACGCCATGGAAGGAGCTGGGCCACGATGTGTTCCTTGGCAAGTCCGTGCTGCTCCTGGTGGGCGGGCTGGCCATCGGCACCGCCCTGGGCGATACGGGCCTGGCCAGCATGCAGGCCGTGTTCATCGACCCCTTCCGGGGCGTGCTCGCCCTCTTCCTGCTGGAGCTGGGCCTGGTGGTGGGCGAGCGCCTGCCCGAGGTGCGCAGGCACGGCTTTAAGCTGGTGGGCTTTGCGCTGCTGGCGCCTGTCGGTTTGGCCCTGCTGGGCGGATGTGTGGGAGCGCTGATGGGCCTGGGCGCGGGCGGCATCACCGTCATGGCCACGCTGGCGGCCAGCGCGAGCTACATCGCGGCACCGACTGCGATGCGGATCGCGGTCCAGGAAGCCGATGCGGCGCTGTCGATCACCGCGGCGCTGGCCATCACCTTCCCCTTCAACTTACTGCTGGGCATCCCGCTCTACACGCAGCTGGGCCAGTGGCTCTCCCGCCAGGTGGCCGGATGAAAATCGCCGCCAGGGTGGCGGGCCTGGCGGCGACTGTTGAACGGGGTTCTACGGGCGTTACTGGGTCACGCAGACCGATTTGATCTGGCCCACGGGTGGGACGCTCGCGCAAGCGCCTCTGTCAAGCGGACCGGTCAAGGCTTTGGGCCGGCGACAGTGCTGACCGACACCTCGCCTGTACCTGTTTGGCCTTGGGCCGCCGCCTGCTCTTCGGCAGCCTTGGCCGCGGCGGCGGCCATCATGCGCAGCTGGTGGCGCTTCTTGCCTGCGGCGCGGGCCTCTTCGCTGGTGAAGCGATGCGCCCTGCCGTGCTCATGGGCCGCCTTGCCGCCCATGCTCGCGATCTCGCGCTTCTTTTCGGGACTCAGCACCGCGAAACCTCGCTTGGCGCGCGCGGGCGGTGGAATCAGGGCTTCCGCTTCGGCCGGGGTGAGCTTGACTGGGGCTGCGGGCTCTGGGGATGGGCGACCGTTGGCAGCCGGGATGTTGTCCATGGTAGGGGCTCCTGTGTGTGGTGGGACATGGATGAGGCTGCGCATTCTCATGAGCCAAACCGTCCTCCGTGTGCCCTCCACCTGAAAATCAGCCCCGGTCCTACACGCTCAAATCCCCAGCCAGAAGGGCCTTCAGGCCCGCCTCATCGATGATCAGAATGCCCAGCTCTCGGGCCTTGTCGAGTTTGCTTCCCGCCTCCGAGCCGGCCACCACGACAGTCGTCTTTTTGCTCACGGATCCGGCCACCTTCGCGCCGGCCGCCTCGAGCAGTTCCTTGGCCTCGTCCCGGCCCATGGTCGGCAAGGTTCCCGTCAGTACCACGGTCTTGCCGGCGAGGATCTGAGGGGTCGAATTCGCCGGCTCGCCCTCTGGCCACTCCAGGCCGCAGGCGCGCAGGTCGGCCAGCACCTCCCGGTTGTGCGGCTGGGCAAAGAAGCGGTGAATGCTCTCGGCCACGACCGGGCCGACGTCGGGCACCTGGAGCAGCTGGTCCGCGTTCGCTTCCAGGATGCCGTCGAGCCGGCCGAAGTGGCGGGCGAGGTCGCGCGCGGTGGCCTCGCCCACATGGCGGATGCCGAGGGCGAAGAGGAAGCGCGGCAAGGTGGTGGACTTGGACTGCGCCAGGCCGTCCAGCAGGTTGCGCGCCGATTTTTCGCCCATCCGGTCGAGGCCAGCGAGCTTGTCGAGGTCGAGGCGGTAGAGGTCGGGCAGGGTCTGCACCAGGCCGGCGTCGACCAGCTGCTCGACCAGCTTCTCGCCCAGGCCTTCCACATCCATGGCCCGGCGCTGCGCGAAGTGCAGCAGGGCCTGCTTGCGCTGCGCGCCGCAGAACAGGCCGCCGGAGCAGCGCCAGTCGGCCTCGCCCTCCTCCCGCACCGCCTCGCTGCCGCAGACCGGGCAGCGGCGCGGCATGGCGAAGGCGGCCGCGCCCTCGCGGCGGCTGCCGGGAACGACGGCCACCACCTCGGGGATCACGTCGCCGGCGCGGCGCACGATGACCTGGTCGCCCACGCGCACGCCCTTGCGGCGCAGCTCGAACACGTTGTGCAGCGTGGCATTGCTGACCGTGGTGCCGCCCACGAACACCGGCGCCAGCTTGGCCACCGGCGTCAGCTTGCCGGTGCGGCCCACCTGGATGTCGATGGCGTTGAGCGTGGTCATCTGCTCC
>JACCDZ011207343.1_pt1 | contig 43479 bp, 41 predicted proteins | sample 7449551 | NCBI WGS metagenome assembly JACCDZ01 (sample SAMN15323452, study PRJNA562643) | freshwater metagenome | isolation source: river surface water | place: USA:Blue River Watershed | collected 2017-08-18
CGATGACGCGCGAATTGCAACGCGAAGAAATTAAAGCCTGGAAAAAACTACTTCGAGTGATAGGCCACGAGTTAAATAACAGCTTGGCACCGATGTCGAGTTTGGCGTTTTCTGGCAAAAAGTTAGTACTCAAATACAGTCAGTCGTCGCCAAGTCTTATCGAGCAAACTCCGCAGCAGCAAGACCCAAGCCCTGGCGACATGGCGGCTATGCAAGCCACAAGCGCACAGCCAGAATGTTCACCCGCAGACGAGGACTTTGCTGCTTGGCAGGGGCAGCTGATGCGTATTTTGGAGCATCTGGCCGAGCGCAGTCAGCAGTTGAATCAATTTTTGCAAGGCTATTTAGAATTCGCCCGCCTACCACCGCCGGTTCGGGCGCCAGTGGCGTGGGCTGGGTTAATCAATCAATGGCAAAACTACCTGGATTTTGAGCTGGTGGGCGACTTGCCATCACGGCCTTGGCTGCTTGATAGCGGGCAATTAAGCCAGTTGATGTTGAATTTGCTAAAGAATGCCAAAGAAGCCGGCGCCAGCGAACAAGGCACCACCCTGACCATTCGCGAAAGTGCAACGACGCTGCAGTTGCTGCTGCAAGACGATGCGGGAGGGATGTCCGAGGAAGTGTTTGCCCATGCCATGGTGCCGTTTTACACCACCAAGCACCACGGCAGTGGGATTGGTTTGGCGTTGTGCCGCGACATTATGGAGTCCCATGGCGGGCGGTTGGAGCTGCGCAATCAGACCGCTGGGCTTTGCGTGGTGTTAACCTTCGTGGCACCTTGAGCGTGCCATAACGCAGCAAGATTAAAACCTGCGGATTGGATACAGGTCGAGATACCGTACATGGCGGCGTTTAATCCGTCGCTACTTTCAGTATTTCAGGTCTTTTCTTTGGCGTAAGTTCGTTGTTATGATGTGATTTTTCAACACTTTAATAACAGTTCAACGCTAAATAGGGACTTTATGCAAGTCAGTCAGCAGTGGCAGCAGTTGTCAACCGCCACCGGCCCGATGCGAGTCTTGGTACTCACACCGCAAGCCCGTCAGCCTCAGTCGTTCGCCGCAGTGCTGTTTTATAGCGAGATTTTTCAAATCACCGAACCCATTCGCCGAGCCGCGACCATGCTGGCCGGACTTGGTTTTATCGTGGTGGTGCCTGAAGTGTTCCATGAATTAAATCCGCTTGGCACTGTGCTTGGTTATGACGATGCCGGCAAAGACAAAGGCAACCAAGATAAATGGACCAAACCGTTGCCCAGTTATGACAGTGACAATCAAGCGATGATTGATTATCTCGACACGCGCAGCGATTGGGATGGCCGGTTAGGTGCGATGGGCGTTTGTATCGGCGGCCACTTAGCGTTTCGCGCGGCGTTGCATCCTCGCGTTCAGGCCACCTTGTGTTTGTATGCCACGGATCTTCACAGCGATACCTTACCCGATGGCGGACAAGGCCAAACCTTAGCGCAAGCTGGTCGTATTCAAGGTGAGCTGATGATGGTATGGGGTCGTCAAGATCCGCATGTGCCCTTTGCCGGGCGTCAGTTCATTCAACAAGCGCTCGAGCTGGCGCAGGTGCATTACACCTGGCATGAGCTCAATGCGCCACACGCCTTTATTCGTGATGAAGGCGAGCGCTACGACCCTGCATTAACCCACTGGGTCTTTGCTCAAGCGCAACACCTATTCCACAGCATGCCGATGCGCAATCGGCCATAACACCCTCAACAATAAAAAAAGACAGGACGTTTCAACCATGAATGCCTTTAAAAAATCCTTAGTGGCGCTGAGCCTGCTGGCTGCGCCAAGTTTTGCCGCCAGCGTGGCGGAATTACCGCAATTGTTTGCGCAAAATCCAGCCTTGTTTGACGTGAAAATCTCCCCGGATGGCAAGCATTTATCTGCTCGTACTTTTCATGAAGGCGATACGGTGTTGCTGGTGCTCGATGCCGCCACGATAAAACCGGTGCAATTGGTGCGCTTAGGTGGTGCTGATGACGTCGGTGACTACCGCTGGGTCAATAACGAACGTTTAGTGATGAAAGTGACCGAAAGCCACCCATGGGATAAAGAACCGCAGTACCGCGGCGAGTTGTTTGGCATCAACATTGATGGCAGCAAAAACACCTTGTTATTTGGTTACCGTGCTGGCGAGCAACAATTGGGAAGCAAGCTAAAGGTGCGTGAAGGTCGTTTGGCATGGGCAAGCTTTGTCGACATGCGTGCCGATAAAGACGATCGGGTACTGATTTTATCGACACCTGAAAGTAAAGCCGGTGAACGGTTCCCTGAATTGTTGGCGATGGATGTTTATAACGGCAAAACCTATAGCCGCGGGACTATCCCTGCACGTTATGCCCATGTTCTGGCTGGCGCGGATGGTCGCGCGCGTGTCGCCATCGGCACTGCGTCAAATACCGACCGCGATGTGTATATTCGAGACGAAGCCAACGAAGGCGGCGATTGGAAAAAACTGGCATCTGCGAAATTTGGTACGCAGTTTGTGCCCTTGGCGCTGAGCCAAGACGAGAAAAGCGTGTTTGTGTTCGATAACTTCCAAAGCGACAAATCAGGGGTTTTCCAGTTTGAGATCGCCACACAAAAGATGAAGGAATTAATCGTCGATAAAAACGTCGACATTACCTACCCAATTATGTCGGTGGATAAACGTCAAATTTACGCGGTGCGGGTTGATGATGGCAAACCTGCGTATTTGCTGTTAAATGGCGAACATCCAGAGGCGAAAATTTTCAAAGAGTTACTGGGCGCCTTCCCTGGCGAAGATGTGCAAATTACCAGTATGACGGATGATGCCAGCAAGCTGGTGGTCCATGTCAGTTCAGATATCAATTCTGGCGCGTTCTATTTGTTTAATAACCAAACGGGCGATCTGGCAAAGTTGTCCTCGACCTATCCGCATTTGGCTAAAACAGCCTTAGCGGCGATGGAACCAATTCAGTTTAAAGCGCGTGATGGTATGACGATCCATGGGTATTTAACCAAAGCGCCGCAAGCCTCTAAAGAAGCCCCGCTGGTGGTCTTAGTGCACGGTGGCCCGAAGGCTCGCGATTATTGGGGCTACAACCCTGAAGTACAAATGCTGGCCCTGTCTGGGTATAACGTGCTGCAAGTGAATTATCGTGGATCGGAAGGCTATGGCGAGTTGTACGAGCTGGCCGGTGATCGTCACTGGGCTGACAAGATCCAATACGACATCATCGATGGTACTAAATGGGCCTTTGCCCAAGGTCATGGCAAAGCAGGCAATGCCTGTATTGTCGGCGCCTCGTTTGGCGGCTATTCGGCGGTGATGGCATCGACCATTGAACCGGATCTGTACAAATGTGCCATTGCCACCGCCGGTGTCTACGACATGAACCTGATGTACAGTCGCGGCGATATTAAACAAGTTGCGTGGGGCGAGGCATTTTTGGAACGCGTGATTGGCAAAGATCCTGCGGTGCTGCAGCAAACGTCACCGACCAGCCATGTGGCGAAGCTGAAAGCCAGTTTGTTAATCATGCATGGTAAACGTGACGATCGTGCGCCGATTGAACACGCCGAAGCGCTGAAAGACGCCTTGGAGAAAGTCAACAAACCTTATGATTGGTATGAGTTTAACGACGAGGCACACGGTTTCTACGATGCAGAAAACCAAGCGCAATACATGAGTCATATGCAGCAGTTCTTGCAAAAAAACTTAAAGATCTAACGCCTTCGTAAGGTTAGTTCCTCCTAAGCCAGCGCCGTGTCGCTGGCTTTTTTTTAACGGGGCTAGGGCGTGTGGACGCAAGTCACCGTGCAATACGCTGCGAAGGCGTGAAGAGGATGTCGGCGCCAAAAATCTAAGATGCTGAAAATTAACCGTTCTTCTCGTATACTGCGCTATGGTTGTCGTTATGGTTGTGTCATTTTATTGTCACCAAGCCCCGTCAGACTGCAACCACTGTCATGAGGTCATGCAGCTATGTCGTTATTTGAACATCTATTGATTATGTCGGCACTGATTTTAACCAGTGCGTTTTTCTCCATGTCTGAAATTGCTCTCGCGGCGGCGCGTAAGTTGCGGCTAAGGCAGATGCTGTCCGAAGGCGAGGCTCGCGCCGAGCAGGTGCTGCTGTTGCAGGAGCACCCTGGCAACTTTTTCACTATTGTGCAAATTGGCTTAAACGCCGTGGCGATTTTAGGCGGTATTTTAGGTGAAGCGGCGTTTACGCCTTATATCGAACAAGTGGTCGGCGTGATGTACCAAGGTCCATTGCTAGAACCCCTGTGTTTTGGTATGTCGGTGTTTTTAGTCACCACCTTATTTATTTTGTTCGCCGATTTAATGCCCAAACGCTTGGCGATGTTGGCGCCCGAGCAGGTCGCCATCGTGGTAGTTGGGCCCATTCAAGGCTTATTGGTAGTGCTAAAACCGCTGGTTTGGCTGTTTAATGGCATCGCGAACTTAGTGTTTCGTATTTTTAATGTGCCAATTCATCGCAAAGATCAAATCACACCGGAAGACATTATTTCGATGATGGATGAAGGCGCCGAAGCGGGCGTGTTGCAACAACAAGAACACAAGTTGCTGGAAAACGTATTTGATATGGAGCAACGCACCGTGACATCGGCGATGACGGTGCGCGAAGAGTTGGTGTATTTCACCCATAAAGAAGCACCAGATAGTATTCGGCAAAAATTGCTCGACAGCCCCCATGCGCGGTTTCTGGTGTGTGATGGCGGTTTGGACAAAATTGTCGGTTATGTCGAATCGCGTGAGTTGTTAATGCAGGTGCTCAATGGCCAGGAGATCTCGCTAGCGGTGCCGGGCATGGTGCATCAACCGCTGATCATCCCTGATACCTTGTCGTTGTACGAAGTGCTGGCACATTTCAAAACCAGCGGTACCGATTTTGCCGTGATCTTAAACGAGTACGCCTTGGTGGTGGGGATGATCACGCTCAAGGATGTGATGAGTATCGTGATGGGCGAATTGGTCAATACCGATGAAGAACAAATCGTCAAGCGAGATGATGATTCATGGCTGGTGGATGGCGTCACGCCGCTCGAAGACGTGATGCGGGTGCTTGGGATTGAAGCGTTCCCGGATCAAGAAAACTACGAAACCATCGCTGGGTTTATGATGTACATGCTACGAAAAATTCCTAAACGTACCGACGCGGTGAGTTATGCTGGGTACAAGTTTGAAGTGGTCGATATTGATAACTACAAAATCGACCAACTGCTGGTGACCAAGGTCAAAGAGAGCGTCAGCAGTTAGCCGTCATCGTAGGACGGAAAAGAAAGCAAGTAAAAGCCAGCAGCACTGCTGGCTTTTTTGTTAGATCTGCACCAGCAACCGAGCTATCGAGCCTGCCATCAACAACACATACAGCACCGCCACCGAGGGGATTAAAGCTGCTTTGAGGTATTCGGTTAATAAGCCTGCTAAGCCGCCGCGTTGTTGCCACCACATGCTATGAAATTGCATGGCGACACTGCTGTCTTGCTCACGGATCGCCTGTTCAAGCTGTAACAATCGTTTGGTGACTCGAGTTTGTTCGGCTTTCCATATTGCCTCCACCAGCCAAAACAACGCCATCGCAGCCACCAGAAAAACCGCGGACGGCAAGGTGCGGCTAAGCCATAAAAAACACGTGAGTGCCAGTAGGCGAGTGAATAAACTGCAAGTTTCCATGCTATTACGACGTTGCTGCTGCAACATCCATTCATGGTGAAGAGGTTCCATAAGGGGTCCTTGTTGCTGGAGGTCTAAGGGCAAAATACCAAGGTAAAAATTACAGTGCATCTACTATGTCGTATTTAACTGTGATGCTGCAAGCGCGCAGCACAGGTCGGTGAGCAATACCACGTCAGCCATGCCTTTCGCGGTATGCCGTTCAAAACAGAGTTCGATTAACTTTATCATCTCAAGCGCAGCTGGCTTTAGTGCGTGTAGATTGCGTTTAAATTGTAAGAAGCCTAGGTGTTGTCCGATGACACCATCTGACCTTTAGAAAGAACAATGCCGGCCGGATTCCCTTGGCACCATTGCCGGCATTGGTGCCAGGTGAATCCGGCGCTTTGTTAGTTCGCCTGGTGGCGAGCGATAAAGCGTTTCACCCGTTGCTCTAACACCGTCATCGGCATGGCGCCGCCGAGCAACACTTCGTCATGGAAGGCTTTGATATCAAATTTATCACCGAGCGCTTGTTGGGCTTCGGCCCGCAATTGGACGATTTTTAGCATCCCAAGTTTGTAGCCCAAGGCTTGCCCTGGCCAGGCCATGTAACGCTCGATTTCGCTAATCACATCGCTGGAGGCGGTGCCTGTGGTATCGGCCATGTATTGGATCGCTTGTTCACGTGACCAGCGTTTGGCGTGCATACCGGTATCCACCACTAAACGCACGGAACGGAACAACTCGGCTTTTAACCGGCCTAAATCGCCAAATGGGTCTCCTTTGTACATGCCCATTTCGGCGGCCACTTGTTCTGAGTACAAGGCCCAACCTTCAGAGTAGGCATTGTAACTGGCCAAACGGCGCAGCAGTGGCAGTTTATCTTGGGCTAGATTTAACGCGATTTGCCAATGATGCCCCGGTACAGCTTCGTGATAAGTTAATGATTTTAAATCAAATTTAGGGTTAGCTTTCATGTCCGCTAAGTTGATCCAATAAATACCAGGTTTGCTGCCATCAATGGCCGGTGAGGTGTACTGGCCACCCGCGGCACTGTCTTGGATCTCAACGGGAATACGACGCACTTCGACGGCATACGGCGGGCGCGCACCAAATTGTTCGGCCATGCGTGCATCCATGCCTTTGATGTAGCCATTTAAATCATCCAACAGCTGCTGGCGGCCTGCATCGGAGTCTGGGTATAAAAACCGTTCTTCCTCGTTTAATTGTGCCATCCGATCGCCCACAGACCCTTCGCTGTAGCCATTGGCTTTAAGAATGGCATCCATCTGTTTGCTGATGCGTGACACTTCATCCAAACCAATTTGATGAATTTGGGCGGGGGTTAAGTCGGTATCGCCCAGTTGGCGCACGGAATAGGCGTAAAAGGCGTCCCCACCTGGTTGGGTCCAAATCCCGGCATCGAGTTTGGCGTGCGGCAGCGATTGTTGCACTTTGACGGCCAAGGCTTGATAAGCAGGAGCAACCACGGTTGAGATGGCCTGACTGGCTTTTTGGGTCAACGCGGTTTTTTGCTCAGCGCTTAGGTCGGTCAGGGCGGCTAACTTGCTATTAAAATCGTTCATCAACGGATGCGTTGCGGTGTCTTTATTGGCGTAGTTATTTAGAATTTTCAACGCTTTATCCAGCAACACACGCGGCGGGATCCAGTCTTTTGCGGCATCAAGCTCAAATTTGTCACCGACGGCAGTTAATGCAGGGCCCAGTTTTTCTAAACGAGCGATGTAGTTTTCCGCATCCAGTGTTGATTTGATCGGGTGCGAGCTGACGAGCGCGCCAGGCATGTCAATGATCGGGCCGTTGATTTGATTGATCACAAACGGCGAATGGCCCATCCACATATCGATGTAGCCTTGTGGCACATCCGGTGCACCGATGTAAAAACCAAGCAAGTTTTTCATCACCGCAAGATTGTCTGCTGCGTCGTCGTCACTGGGGGTAGGGGCCTGTTCAAGTTGCTTTAACTGAGCGGCAAGGTCGCTGCGCAATTGGGCTTCGGCGGAGGCACTATAGATGTCCACGTCGGCGGCAAAGGCTTTCCCGACTTGCTGTTCACTGAGGCTAAAGGCCGATGCACTCAGCGGTCGGGCTTGAAACAAACGAGCCGTCGCGCTGGCATAGACGTCGTCCGTCTTGACCGCAGGTGCCGCGGTTGTTGCCGCAGCTGGCGCTGGCGAGACGCTGGGCGTTGGTGCTTTATCACAAGCGGTTAGGGCAAAGAGGATGGCAAGGGCAAGGCTGGTTTTTTTCATGATAGGTTCCAAGGCCATAGGAGGATGTCGGCATGATACACAGAGTTTCCGCTGCTGCGAAGTCTGTTGCTTGCTGCGACGCATTGCCCATTGCATACTGTGCGCCTTGTTTAATTGGCGTGGTGTGACATGACCTGTCGCTTAATGAGTGTTCCAGCTATCCATGGTCGTTTGCTGAACTTTAACGTCACCCCAGGTGACATCGTTTCACCGTGTACGGACGGATGGCAGGGTTATGCACGCACCAGGTAGTCGCGGTTCATCGCAAATCCGCTGGGTGTTAAGTTTTGCCGCCGTGGTGGTGTTTGCGAACTTACATGCCATGCAGCCGCTGCTGCCCGAATTAAAGCGTCAGTTTTTATTGTCCGAGCTACAAACCAGCTGGGCCTATGCCATTGGCACCTTGTCCTTGGGCTTGTCGTTACTGGTGTATGGTGCACTGGCCGATGCGCTGGGACGAAAACCGGTATTAGCGGTTAGTTTTGTTGGCATGTTGCTTAGTACCGCGTGCCTGACGCAGGCAGAATCCTTTGGCAGTTTATTAATGCTGCGCGCGCTACAAGGATTTTGTTTAGGAGGTTTACCGGCGGTGGCGATTGCTTACATGGGCGAAGAGTTATCGCCAACGGCAATGGCCAGTGCGGTCGGCGGCTACATCAGTGCCAGTTCGTTAGGCGGGATTAGCGGCCGCGTGTTGGCAGGCTGGTGTGCCGACACAGGCCATTGGGCCTGGGTGTTTTATCCGCTCACGCTACTGTCGTTGCTGCTGTTACTTGCTTTTTGGCGCTGCTTGCCTGCGGTGCAGCATTTCGCGCCGCAACCGCTGAGTTGGGCGCGGGCCGCGCGCGACAACATCGGTCATTTACAACACAAAGCATTGCTTTTGATTTTTCTAGTCGGCGGAGTTAATTTTGCTATCTATCTGAATCAATACACCTATATCGCTTTTGTGTTGGCAGAGCCTCCGTATCAATTAAGCCCATTTTGGATTGGCTTGTTGTTTTTAACCTACTTAACCGGCACCTTAGGCTCGGCGTGGTCGGGGCGTATCGCGGGCCGCTTTGGTGCGCTAAGGGCGATGCAAGGGGGCGTCTATTGCATGATGCTCGGCACCCTTTGCACCCTGCTTGGGTCGCTGGTGTGGATTGTTGGTGGTTTTTTTATCAGTGCCTTTGGTTTTTTTGTCACGCATAGCCTTGCGACGTCGCAAGTCAATCGGCAAGCCTTGCATGCCAAAGCCAGCGCCAGTGCCTTGTATCTGGTGTTTTATTATGTTGGTGCCAGCAGCGGTGGGCTTTGGTTACAGCCTTTTTATCAATGGTTAGGCTGGCAGGGCGTGGTGCTAGCGTCGTTGCTTGGTTATGGGCTAGCGCTCATATTGTGCCGGCGTTTAGCCCGTTGGATGGCCGCAGATGGCCGCATCGACAGCTCGACCAGTTCCCATTAGTTGGGTGATACTGCGGGTTCTAGTGACATCGCCTTCTGTGGCACAGTTTTTTCGCCGGCATCTAGTCGGCGGGAACTTGTCGTCACTGCCTGCTAGCCACCTGTTGGCAGCGATTGTTGCAGCTTGTGCCAAGTCGCCTGATCTAGCGGCATGATGGCATCGGCTGGCAAGGTGCCAAGCACAATGGGGCCGATGGCCGTACGTTGTAAATCCAGCACAGTCCATCCCATGGCGCGGCACATATAGCGAATTTGCCGGTGTTTGCCTTCGGTTAATGTCAATTCCAGCACAGCACCGTCCAGGGTGGTCTGGCAATGTTGCACCTGGCAAGGCGCGGGCTGGATAAGATTCGGCCCCACCTGATAACGGGGCCCTTCGGACAACCGCTCAAGAGCATGTGCGGTCACCTGGCCACGCACCCTCACCCGATAGGTTTTCTCAATCGCTTGACTGGGATGCATCAGCGCATGGCTGATGTGGCCGTCGCTTGATAACAGCATCAAGCCGTGACTGTCTTTATCCAGCCGCCCGACCGGATGAAGCAGCGTGGGTTGTTGTTGCAAACGCGCCCACACGCTGTCGATGTGGCCGACGCGGACATTACAATCGACCCCAATGGGCTTGTGCCAGAGCCAAAGCGGGCAGGCGGTTGCGTCGGCGATGGTGTCTGAGGGCTGATAAACGGCGACACGGACGGTGGCATCGAACCAGCGGATCTCATCGCCTGCCGCCAGCAAGGCCAGTGGGGATAGCGGCTGGCCGTTGCGTGTTACGCTTAACTCAGGGTAACGCTGCAAAATATGCTGGCGCGAGCCGACTCCTTGCCTGGATAAAAATTGCCAAAGCCGCATGTTAGGCGCCAAACAAACGGTGGGCGATGCTGCACAAACCTTTGCCGACCGAACCAAACTGATCACCACGAATTTGTGGCACGCCTGGCAATAACTCATCCAGCAATTGCCGCAGTCCAGCGATGGCCGACGCGCCCCCAGTGATAAAAATGGCATCCGGTTGACACTGGGCTTGTTGCAGCGTTTTTTCAATCAAACTGCGAATGCCGTTCAGTTCAAGGTAAATGGCTTGCAGCAGCTGTTCAGCACTGAGTGTGGTGGTCAGTTTGGCGTCGATGCGTGATAAGTCCACGTCACAGGCTGGGCGACTGGATAACGCAATTTTGGCTTGTTCAGCCCGTTGCACCACGTCATAGCTCAAATGCTGGCGGTACAAACTGGCAAATCGGACAATTTTAAGCGGATCATCGGCGATCTCTAACAAGGCGGACAGTGCCTTGGCGGTCTCGGGGTGATAAAACCGTTCCTGCGCATGAATATCAATAATGTTCACGGCATCACTAAACAACGAGGATGGCAGCGGTTTACCGCGACTATCCAAACTGCCGCGTCCAAGCAATGGCATCAAGCCGTAGATGGCTAATTTGATATCCATATCGACACCGCCGATGCGCTTACCGGCATGGCCTAACAGGTCATTACTGCGGTCGATGGCATGGCGTCGACTAGGCCCTAAGCGAATTAAGCTCAAGTCCGAGGTGCCGCCGCCGATATCAACCACAAGCACCTGCTGGTCATGGCCGAGTGTCCGCTCATATTCCATCGCTGCGGCAACCGGTTCATATGCAAACTCAATATGACGAAAGCCGGCGTGTTGAGCGGCGCTGCGCAAAATTGCTTCGGCGCGGTCATCTCCGCTGGCGCCGTCGATGCCTTGAAAGTGAATGGGCCGCCCAATGACCACATGTTCAGTGCCCGTGGGCAATTGGGCTGCAATGCGGCCAAGCATTAATCCGCACACTTGTTGGTAAATGCTGGCTTGTGCTGGGGTTAAACGCGAGCCGAGCATTGATTTGGGTGAACGAATAAAAATACCACCGAGCGGATCTTGGCTGTACCGTTGGTGCGCCGCTTGACCAAGCGAGACGGGGGCGCCTTGGCGCAACAACGCCGTCAATGCCGGCGAGATATAGTCGTCATCGTCGTCATCGGCGCGAGGTCGTTCGATATAAAGCGCAGAACTTAAATAGTGGCTGTCGCCGTCGAGCAAGGCTAATTGCGGCTCGCCCGTGGCATTGAGCCAACCGGCGGTGCAGTTTGAAGTACCAAAGTCGATGCCAGCGTAGTGCGCCATAATAGTTCTCCAGCCGGGCTAGGCGCCCAAGGCGCAGGCCTGATGTTAGAAAAAAATAGCCGTGCAGTATACTTACATTTGGCGTGGCTGCCCACGGGCGAGACGAAATGAATCACAGCTGCTCACACTGGCAAGAAACTTGCTGTCTGAGCCAAACGGGCGGGGGACTTTATCCACGCTCTGCTCACTCTGATGCGGCATTGCCGCCTGTATTTAGGAGAGTCCTGATGCATGTTGCATGGCTATCAACCGCTGCCAAGTGCAGCGCCATGGTGGCGTTGTTTTGTTTAGCCGCCTGTCAGTCTGCTGTCGATGAACAGGTGCAGCGGCAGTTGGCTGCCGCGGGTGTGCAACAAATTGCCGTCGCCCCTAAGCAAACGGGCGAGCCGCTGCAAGTCGAAGGCCCGCTGCTGTATTACACGGAGCGGGTGGCGGATCGATTGTTCACCGGGATCACGCCGTTGGTGCGCGGCCCTGTCGCGGTCGTCAGCTTTACCGAGCTGCGTAGTTTGGCGCCCGATCCATACAACAACAGTTTGAATATGCTGGGTCTGCAATTGCAAGAAAGCATGTTAACCGTCGCCACCCAACGTGGTTATCAGGTCAAAGAATTACGTTTAGGCCAAGCGGTGCAGTTTTATACCGATCATGAGCGCATGTTAACGCGGCAGCTGTCGGAGTTGGCCGCCGAGCAGTCCGTGCGTTATGTCATTGTCGGTACTATGAATCAAAGCGAGCAATACACCACGGTCAATGCGCGGATGATAGACGTGCAGAGCAATCAAGTGGTGGCGGCAGCCTCCGATCTGGTGCCATCGCAAGTGCTTGGTAGTACAGAACAAGTGCAATTACGTCAGCAGCGTCTTTATCGCAATAGTGGCCCAGCGCAGCCTTAGGAGTAACTATGAAATCATTAATTTGGCTTGGTACTGCCTGTTGCATCGTCGGCTGTGCGTCCATGGATAAGTGGGACGCTGAACTTGAAGATCGTGCTAAGTCGCAGGTCGCCCTCGAGCAAGGCATGCCAACCCCTGCGGTCGCATCGTCATCGCAGGCGTATGTCACGCCGCTGGCCTATGATGGCGCAGCCTATCAAGCGACGCGTCAGCAACAGCAGAAAACGGTTGCACAGTATCAGCCGATGATGCAAGTCAACGTCAACCATTATGTGCAAGGCATGATGCAAGATTTAATGGCGAATCTTGATCAGCTCAAACCACAAATGGTGATTGGTGTGACGAGCTTTGTGTATTTAGATGGGGCTTATGATGCCACGGATTTACTAGGCAACCAGCTATCTGAGAGCTTTATGCATGAAGTCCATCAATTTGGCTTAGGCGTGGTTGATTTTAAAACCACGGATTACATTCGGGTCACCCCAGCGGGTGATTTTGTGTTTAGCCGGGATTTTACTGAGCTCAAAGAAGAGCAACCCATTGAGTATGTGCTCGGTGGCACCTTAGTGCAGCATCAAGGCGGCACCTTGGTCAATGCCCGCTTGGTGTCGGTGTCGAGCAAACAGGTGTTGGCAACGGCACAAGGCTTTATTCCACAAACGGTGGTGGATGCCATTCACAGCTCCGGCACGCCTGACAAATTGCTGCTAAAGCAAGGGGAATGACATGAGATCGTGCAGTATCGCCTTGTTGATTTTATTAACTGGCTGCAGTCAATTTTGCCGCTGCGAGAAAGAGCAAGTCGTCCATCAAGATGTGGCAGCTCAACAGACCGCTAGTAGCTCTGCAGATACACAACTGGACGACAAGCCGCCCGCGGATCCCAATGAATTTTACGTCAAACCGATGCGCAGTGCCGGTGAGGCAGAGTATGTGCCACATGCCCCGTCTCAGCTGGACCAGGTGGCACAAGACCCGAACGCTAAACCTTTTCTGGCCGTGACGCCCTCGTATGGCGGCAAGCCTATTGCCAAACGCACCCTGTTGCCATCCGAGCTTGCTGCGGCGCAGCAAGGGTTGTTGCCTGCATTATCGCCAGAAACCCAATTGCCGATGTCCGCCTACCCGCAGCTGCCGCATAGCAAAGTACAGCTCACCGATTATGCCGCGCAACTGGTCTTTAAGTTAGCCAATTTTGGCGAACTGAAGGGGGCGAAGGTTGGTGTGACTAGTTTTGTCGAATTTGACCAGACGCTCGAGCAAAGCAATGCGCTGGGTAATCAATTTGCCGAAGCACTGGCAACTGTGTTGCCGCAATATGGCGTGGATGTGATTGAATATAAATTGACACGTGGCATTCATATTCGGCCCGATGGCGATTTTGCGTTGTCGCGCGATGTGAAAAAACTGCATAACGAAGTCGGCATGGATTATGTGTTAACCGGCACTTTAGTTACTACGCGTCGCGGTGTGCAAATCAATAGCCGGGTTGTCTCGGTGAGCCAACAGAAAGTGATCGCGGCCGCCACGACCTTGTTGCCACATCAAGTGTTGCAGCAAATTCAACCTTAAGCTGTTCTTTCTATTGTTGAAAATTTCAGCGCTTGTCGGGGGCTTGGTTCACAGCCAGCCCCAGCTCTGATATCCTGCCCAGAATTGCCCTGTAGTTAAACTGGATATAACGGGTGCCTCCTAAGCGCCAGTCGTGAGTTCGAGTCTCGCCAGGGCAGCCATTCCAAAGCCAATTAGTTGGATGGGGTGTCTTCAAACGATACCAGTTCTGCATCAAATTCATCGACGATAGGTGTGCTGGGGTTGGCTAAATCTCCCGGCTGGATGTTGGCAAGCAACACGTTATCCACCGACTCGGCCCATGCCGCTTCACTACTTAATTGCGTCACTTTGACGGTGATGTTGGTCTCAGCCAGCAGCGACTGGGCCCGACCAAAGCGATCAGGCATCTCACGTTTATGCACCAATTTAAAGGTATCGCCCACCTTAACACCATGGGCTTTGCCGATACTCAGTAACACCTGTGGGCCATCGACATCCACGATTTCCGCTTGCAGCGGTTCACAACGAATGGCTTCTTCGACATCCATGGCCGCAGCATTAATCACCCGTTCTGCCGCTTGGCCGTAGTCGGTTTGCCAGAAGCGATGATCTTTGGGGTCCATTTTGGTGGTTTTGCGAAAGGTCCACAGCGCAGTGGTTTGATACTTTTGTTCCAGCACCACCCGTTCTTCGGCAAGATCAAACACTAACACGTTCAAGTGATAAAAACGTTCGCGGTCTGCATCACTCCAAAACGTCCAATTGGTACCGTTGCGATCGCCCAGCGACACATCATCTAATCGCGCGGTCAGCACATAACGAGCGCCATATTGCTGCTGTAACGCTTTACGCTCGGCATAACTTAATTGACGCACATCCAATGGATTATTCAGCGGGGCAGGCCAGCTGCTGTGGCCTATTTCTTTGAGTTTGTCAGTAAACATCTCGCCACTGACCACCCCCAAATCAAACAATCCACCAATCACCGCCTGTTCGGTTTCTTTTAACCGAAACGGTGTGATCAGCAGTTTTTTCTTATAGGCAAACGTAGGGCAACTGGCTTTTTCTGCTTCAATATCTGCTCGTATGGTCACTTCGTAATAGCCATTGTGCGTTGTTTCGCTGATCAGCTGGATTTGTTGCACATCGCCGCTAGATTGGACCTGCAAACGTTCTTGTGTCAAAAGTCCGTCAGTCACTTCTTGCACACTGCGCACACTCACCCCAGCAAATAACATGGCACGTTTAACGGCATCCTCTGTTGCTTGTTGGCGTGCTTTTGCTGTATCGCCGCCACGTACCATGGCTTGGCCCGTGGTTTCATACCATTGCGCGGGGGCTGATAAGCTAACCAAAGCCAATAATAATGGGCTATAACGGAACATAACAAAGTCTCCAGTGAGGCGTTGTCGGCATGACACTCCTGACTAACTGCAAACTTCGTGCCTTCGTGTCAAAACCTTGGTTGGTTTGCTGTTTCTTTCTTTAGATTGGCGCAAAACCTGCATAATGCGTAAAAAGCCAGAGCGTGAAACAAATAGGAGACCATTGCCTTGCAGGCAGTGGTGTAACGGTCGGTTCGTGTGGTTTGAGCAATCATGCGTTTTTGCAGCTGAGGTGTCTATGCGATATTTATGGTTAGTGCTTGGTCTGGTGTTGTTGTCGGGCTGTAGCATGTTTTACGACAAAGAAGTGCAATACGAAGCGGTCCCGCCTGAGCGTTTCCCTGTGTTACGAGCCGTAGGCTATGCCCCTTTGGCATCACAAAAAGCCGAGACCGATGAAGAACGCATGCTGATGGCGATGAAAGCCTCAAAGCTTGAAGCCTTGCGCGAATTGGCCGAACAGGTGTATGGCCAGAAAATTGATTACAAGGTTAGTATGCAGCAAGCGGTGATGGGCAATGAGAAGCTACGAGCTTCGCTGCAAGGTGTGATCCGAGGCGCGCGAGTTGTTAAAACCTACCCAGTCGGTGAGTTTTATGCCACTGAAATGGAGTTGGATTTCAAGCAAGTTTATGATTTATATCAAAACTCTCAGCCTGTGCGTCGTATCAAATCGGTTAAATACTATTAATTACACCTTAGGCCATGCCATGGCCAGCACTTGGTAATTCCAAGTGCTGGCATACGTTGTCAATCGCAGCCCAACGCCGGCCAAGTGAACAGCGTTGATTTCTAATCGGTAGCCAACCAAGTCAGGTCTGGCTCTGACACCTTGCGCTTGTGATTGCTCTAATGCCAACATCCTCGAAGATACTGGTTGGCGGCAACTGAGCGAATCCTCAACAGCAACGCGGTCTAGCAAGCTGGGCGAGCGAAGGCTGCGCCCGCGAATCTGCAAGCGTTAAGTGGATAGGGTAACGAAGCAATGCCAGCAAGGGCAGAGGGTTAGCAAATGTCCCTGGACGGTGAAGCCGTATAGAGAACCAAAAAGAGCAAGGCATTGGCGATGCCATGTGTGCGTAAGTGTGAATGTCGATGTGTGTGCTTGGCAACAAGCCAATTGATAGCAAGCGGTTTGCCAGAGTATGTCTAGGTTAGGCTTTAATGCCTTTACCAACCGAGTCTAACGATGGTTTTCCTTTGGCGTTATAGGTCAGGCCAGATTTGCCACGTTGTTGCAGCAATTCATGTTTATACCGTTCTATTACTAACTGACTTTGCTCGACCGCTTGACGGTTGACTTCGTTTTGTTGCTTGCAGCGCACCAATAACTCATCCAGTTGAGCCACACATTGACGAAAATCTGCACGGTTTTTTGCTTGAGCTAATTCGCTGTGATTGGCAATCTGCAGATCAATCTGTTGGATAGAATCCAGCAACGAGGTTTTTTTCGTGGTGTTTTGATCTAATGCCGCAGTATCCCGCGCCGAGATAAAGGAAAGTTCATTTTGTAGAAGCAACAAAATGTGATTGACATGACCGAGCAAGCCGCAAATAAAACCATGGATGCAGTTGAGTCTTGTCTTCCTATCGCTGACCGTTTGAGTACTGATTTGTCCCATCTGATGCCTGAGTGGCAGAAGTTAATGACAAGGAATCTTCAACTCGGTGAATTTAAGGCCTTGTGTCATAACTTAAATGGCTTCTTAACCGACTCTCTTGCCAATGCTAATGAATTGCAAGGTTCGTTAACTGAAGTGTTGATGGCACAAGGGTTCCAAGATCTCACCGGCCAGATCCTACGTCGGGTGATTGAATTAGTCCGTCAAGTTGAAGAAAGTCTAATTGGTTTACTGACCGCATTTGGTCAAACAACTCCCCACACATCTTCGGATGACCGACCTGCGGCTGCTCGTAAGCCAAAAGCCGGTCACGAGGCGGAAGGCCCAATTATTGATGCTGTAGGACGAAATGATGTCGTGCAGGGGCAAGATGACATGGACGATCTATTATCAAGTTTAGGTTTCTAAGAGAGGTAAAGCGGCATGGGCTTTGATGTTGATGAGGACATTTTACAGGATTTCCTAGTCGAAGCCGGCGAGATCCTAGAAGCATTGCAGGAACAGTTAGTCGAACTAGAAAACAATCCAGACGATTCTGCTTTGCTAAATGCGATCTTCCGCGGTTTCCATACGGTCAAAGGTGGTGCAGGTTTCCTGTCATTGACTGAACTTGTGGATGTCTGTCACGGCGCGGAAAACGTGTTTGACATTCTAAGGACAGGCAAACGTCGTGTCACGCCAGCCTTGATGGATGTCATCCTTCAAGCATTAGATGCCGTGAATGAAATGTTTGTGAAGGTGCAAAACCGAGATCCTTTGGAGCCCGCATCTGCCGATATTCTTGATGCCTTGCATCGCCTCAGTCATCCTGAGTCAGAGGAAGAACATCATGCTGCAGCCCCTGTCGCAGCACCTGTAGTCGCAGAGCCTGACATGAGCTTAGATACATTTGATGCGGCCGTGTCGTTACAAGTGGAAGCTGAGCCTGAAGACGTCTCTGGCAACTCGGTGGATGATATCACCGAGGATGAATTTGAGCGTTTACTGGATGAACTGCATGGTGCAAGCGCACCAGGACGTAGCGAAGCCCCGAAAGTTGCAGCGCCTGTTGTTGCTGCACCTGTGGTTGCCGCCTCAGATAGTGGCGACATGACCGATGAGGAGTTTGAAGCCATCCTTGATCAGTTGCATGGCAAGGGGTCATTCATACCAGGCGAAAGTGCAGCGCCAACGCCCGCACCAGCTCCTGCTGCAGCTCCTACCGTGAAAGTAGGCTCTGACAGCGATGATATTACTGATGATGAATTCGAGTCGTTGCTCGACCAGTTACATGGGAAAGGCAAAGCACCTTCTGTAGTTGCAGCAGCGCCAAAAGTTGAATCCACAAAATCTGCGCCAGCTTCGAGCCCAGTGCCTGCAACGCCAGCAGCACCAGTGGCGAAGGCAGAGCCAGCAAAAGCGACCGAACCAGCTAAAACGCCTGAGCCTGCCAAAGTCGCAGCCCCAGTCGCCGCGGCTTCGAAAGATAAAGACAAAGACGCTGGTGACGCAGAAGGTAAAGGCGCAGCTCAAGCGGATACAACAGTTCGTGTCGACACCAAACGTTTAGATCAAATTATGAATATGGTCGGTGAATTGGTGTTGGTTCGTAACCGTCTGGTTAGCTTGTCAGCCGCGACCCAAAACGAAGAAATGAGCAAAGCGATTGCCAATTTGGATGTCGTTACCGCTGATTTGCAGGGCGCTGTGATGAAAACGCGTATGCAGCCGATTAAGAAAGTTTTCGGCCGCTTCCCTCGCGTTGTACGCGATTTAGCGCGTTCGCTGCAGAAAGAAATCAACCTTGAGCTTGAAGGTGAAGAGACAGATTTAGATAAAAACTTAGTGGAGGCTCTTGCCGATCCACTGGTGCATTTGGTTCGCAATGCGGTTGACCACGGTATTGAGATGCCAGATGTCCGGGCCAAAGCGGGTAAGTCTCGTATGGGCTCTGTCAAATTAGCAGCGCAGCAGGCAGGGGATCATATTCTGTTAACTATCCAAGACGATGGTGCAGGTATGGATCCGGAGAAGTTGAAGTCTATCGCAATCAAACGCGGTGTGCTTGATCCTGATGCTGCTGCACGGATGTCGGATACTGAGGCATTCAACCTTATTTTTGCACCAGGTTTCTCAACCAAAGAGCAAATATCTGACATCTCAGGCCGTGGTGTTGGCATGGATGTGGTGAAAACCAAAATCAACCAATTAAATGGTACTGTGCATATCCACTCGAAGTTAGGTCAAGGCTCGTTGCTGGAAATCAAGGTGCCTTTGACGCTGGCCATTTTGCCAACCTTGATGGTTGTTGTTGGTAAACAGCCGTTTGCATTGCCTTTGGCCACGGTCAACGAGATATTCCACCTCGATTTATCAAAAACCAATATCGTGGATGGTCAGTTAACTATCGTTGTTCGCAATAAAGCTATCCCACTGTTTTACCTCGAGCATTGGTTAGTTCGTGGTTCAGACAAGAAATTACGCCGAGAGCAGGGCCATGTTGTGATTGTCCAAATAGGTACGCAACAAGTCGGTTTTGTGGTGGATTCTTTAATTGGTCAAGAAGAAGTGGTTATCAAACCGCTAGATGCGTTGCTGCAAGGGACTCCGGGTATGGCGGGGGCAACCATCACATCCGACGGTAGCATCGCGCTGATTCTGGATGTGCCAAACTTGCTCAAGCATTACGCGAAAAAATCAAAAATTAAATTTGATCGCTTTCACAACTTAGCATCATAAGCGAGTTTTTATGTCTATCAGGGTTTTAGTTGTTGATGACTCCAGCTTTTTCCGTCGGCGGTTGACCGAGATACTTGCAGCAGATACTGAGCTAGTTGTCGTAGGGACGGCCAATAACGGGCAAGAAGCCATACAAAAAGCGCAAGAGTTAAAACCCGATGTCATCACGATGGATGTCGAAATGCCTGTCATGAATGGTATAGAGGCTGTCCGTCAAATTTTGAAAATACAACGTGTGCCAATTTTAATGTTTTCATCGTTGACACACGATGGGGCGAAAGCCACCCTAGATGCGCTCGATGCCGGTGCTGTCGATTTCTTACCCAAGAAGTTTGAAGACATTGCGCGTGATAAATCAGAAGCAATTGATTTATTACGTCAACGCGTCAAAGCTGTTGCTACAAAACGTTTGGCTGTTAAAAGCAATGTCGCGACCACTACTGCTGTTGCATCAGCCCCAGTCACAAAACCTGTCAGTCCTCCGATTGCCCGAACTCCGGTAGCCCGTGCTGAATTGCTACGTCAACCCTCAGTCGCCAGTGAGCTCGATAAGCCGTTTAGAGTCAGTGGAAAGCAGTACAAGTTAGTTGCTATCGGCACCTCGACGGGTGGCCCTGTGGCTTTGCAAAATATCATTACTGCCTTACCCGCCACATTTCCGGTACCCATTATTTTAATTCAGCATATGCCAGCTGCTTTTACTGGTGCTTTTGCTCAACGGTTGAACAGCTTGTCGAAAATTGAAGTGAAAGAAGCTGCAGATGGGGATGTATTAAAGCCGGGGCATGCTTATTTGGCGCCTGGTGGTAAACAAATGCTGTTGGAAGGTAATGAACACGGTGCACGTATTCGTATCAAGGAAGATGATTCTCCTCGTATTACTTTCAAACCCAGCGTCGATATAAGCTTTGGTAGTGCGGCAAAAGTATTCCAAGACAAAGTTCTGGCCGTGGTTTTAACTGGTATGGGGTCGGACGGTCGTGATGGCTCTCGTTTGTTAAAACAATTTGGTTCACGGATTTGGGCGCAAGACGAAGCGAGTAGTGTGGTTTATGGCATGCCTCAAGCAGTAACGGCTGCCGGCTTGACCGATGTTGAAGTGAGTTTGTCCGACGTTGCACAAAAATTACAAGCGGAAGTAACGAATGGATAAATTGTCGTTTCTTGGGCTCATTTTAGGGATCTTTGCGGTTGCCAGTGGCTATACCTTACACGGTGGCAGTATCTCAACCTTATTCGATGTGTCCGCTTTAGTGATCGTGCTCGGTGGAACTCTTGGGGCCGTCATCTTTCAAACGCCGTTGCCGACATTTACTGTTGGTATCAAGATGTTAGCGTGGGTTTTTAAAGGGCAATATATGCCTTTAAATTCTACGGTTGAGCGTTTGATCAATTGGGGAACATCAGCTCGTGCCAATGGTTTTTTGTCGTTAGAGGCTGATGCGGTTCAAGAATCGGATCCTTTTTTGCACAACGCATTGAATTTGCTGGTGGATGGTGTCGAACCAGTGACCTTGCATCGGACTCTGGATAATGAGTTGTGTTTAGAGCGCGAACGTTTGATGCGTTCAGCAAGGATGTATGAGTCAATGGGTGGGTATAGCCCAACCATCGGTATTCTTGGGGCGGTGTTAGGCCTTATTCAAGCCATGCAAAATATCAAAGACCCTGAAATGTTAGGCGCTGGCATTGCCACCGCATTCGTTGCGACTATCTACGGTGTCGGCTTTGCAAACCTGATTTTTATCCCCATCGCCAACAAGTTAAAAAGCGTGATTATTCAACGCAGTTTGTATCAAGAATTAATTGTCGAAGGTGTAGTTGCGATTGCCAATGGCGAAAATCCTCGTGTGATCGAGCGCAAACTTGCTGCTTATCGGGTAAGTTAAGATGCAGCGCCAACGTTTTCGGCACGGAGATAATGATAGTGAGCCACTTGATCGCTGGCTCGTTTCTTATGCCGATTATGTCACCTTGATGTTTGCTTTGTTTGTTGTGTTGTACTCAATCGCCATCAACAAAGAAGAACAATTCAAAACCATTTCTGACACTCTAGCTCAAGTATTTGAGAAGCCGGTAGAAAAGAGCACTGGAGTGAAAGCTGATGCGGTGTTAACTGATAATCAACCACGCAGTGATTATCAACAATTTGGTGCTTCTCTTGAGACGCCGACCGGTCCAGAAATTATGGCCGATGCCAAAGACAATCCAATTCAAACGAAACCTCAATTCGGTAACCCTTTAGTCTCATTGCAAGAACAGTTGACGCAATCATTGGCTAATTTGATTGAAAAAGGGGTAGCGAAAGTTGAGAGTGATGATGAATGGATGCTCATTCAACTGAACAGTGGCTTGTTGTTTCCAAGTGGCTCAGGTGCTCCGACCAAAGGAGCCGATCTGATTTTGGCTGAAATCGTCACGGTGATCAGTCAAACAAAAAATTTGGTACGCGTGCGTGGATATACCGATAACGAAGCCATTCACAATGAAATATTTGATTCAAACTGGGAATTGTCGATGACAAGGGCCATGGCTGTCTTACGTCGTTTACAAGACTTAGGGATAGCGCCCGAACGACTTGCCGCGGAAGGATACGGTCAATATTCGCCCTTTGACGATAATGCAACACCGCAAGGACGCTCGGCGAACCGCAAGGTTGTCATCGCTGTGTCAAAGTTAAGAAGTCCCGTTGAACGCTCGGTTCCTGTGACCAAGGAAGCGTTAACCAACACCGATTCTGTAACGCCGAGTACAGCGGACCCAGAGGCTGGATTGCCTTTTGATACCAATGCGGATGGTACTATTAAAATTATTCGTTTACCCAACGGTGGCATCAAGATTACGGCGAATGAACCTAGTTCAACGCCACAACAGCAAGAACAGGATCAATGACGTGGTAGTTTGGACTATAGCGAACCAAAAAGGCGGTGTGGGAAAGACCACCAGCACAGTGACGTTAGGCGCATTATTGGCTCAACGTGGCTCGCGTGTCTTGTTAATCGACACAGATCCGCATGCATCACTCACTTATTATTTTGGGATTGATGCAGAAGAGCTAGAAAATAGCGTGTATGACATTTTTATCCGCGGCAAAGACATCACTAAAGAAGAAATCTTACAATCGCTTTGCCCTAGCGGTATGGATAATTTAGATATTCTGCCATCCTCAATGGCACTTGCGACTTTAGATCGCTCCTTAGGTGACAAAGGCGGCATGGGTTTAGTGCTGAAAAAAGCACTCCATAAAATTGCCGATGAATACGATTATGTGTTGATTGACTGTCCACCCGTGATCGGTGTGTTGATGGTCAATGCGATGGCCGCATGCGATCGGATCCTCATTCCCGTTCAAACCGAATTTTTGGCGTTAAAAGGCTTAGATCGGATGTTGGCGACCATGCAGTTGATGCATACGCCAGGTCAAGCGGGTTATCAATTCACTATCGTGCCGACCTTATACGACAAACGGACAAAGGCCTCTTTAGAAGCCTATAAAGAACTAAAATCCAAATATGGGGATGTTGTTTGGTCGGCAGTTATCCCAGTGGATACCAAAATGCGTGACGCGAGTTTAGCGCAAACACCACCGCCAGTTTACGCGCCTAAATGCCGTGGGGTCTTCGCCTATAACACCTTGTTGACTTACTTGTTGCAATTGCAAGGGGAAACAGCATGAGTGACTTGTTTGCCAGCAAGGCGGTTATGCGCAGTTATTTAAACGCGCTGCTGACGGAAGAAGAAGAACCCAAAGCAAAACCAGCACCAGTCGTAACTACAGAGCAAAAGAAACAACTGAGTGATTTGTTGGCCCAAGCATCACCCGTGCAAGCCGCGCCTCGTGTAGTACCCCAACCAAAGGTTGTTACGACGACGCCGGCCCCAGAGCGCGCTCCTGTGGTTGCCAAACCTGAGATCGTTGTTGCGCCGCCAGCTCCCGTGATCCAGGAGGTTGTCAAGCAGACTCCACCACCAACGCCTCCTGTAACGACTGTAGTCAAAGATTATCGACAAGGTCGCTTTCAAGCTTTGTTTTTCGAGGTTGCGGGCCTGAAAGTTGCGTTGCCGCTAAAAGAACTGGGTGGTATTCACCAAATAGGTTCCTTGAATACGCTGCCTGGTAAACCCGCCTGGTATAAAGGCGTTATGTTGTATCGAGAGCAAAAAATCAACGTTGTGAATACAGCAATGTGGGTTATGCCAGAAAAATACGATCAAACACTGGCAGAAAAGCTAAACTATCAATATGTTATTATGTTAGGTAAGAGCTCTTGGGGTTTAGCCTGCGAAACGCTGGTAAACACCATGACGTTGGAACAAGATGATGTCAAATGGCGGGCGAGTGATACAAAGCGCGCTTGGTTGGCTGGTTTGATTAAACAGCACATGTGTGCTTTGTTAGATGTGGATGCCATGATTTCGTTACTTGCTCAAGGTTCGGGCAGCGCTGATTAGGCATAAGAATTTCGGTTATAGGAGCTTCTGATGAGCAATTTGTTGGCACAATCTGGAAAAGCTAAAGAAAGCAACGATCAGGTTCTGCAGTGGGTGACTTTTAAGCTGCAAGAAGAGACGTACGGCATCAATGTTATGCAAGTGCAAGAGGTGCTGCGTTACACCGATATCGCACCGGTACCAGGCGCGCCAATGTATGTTCTTGGTATCATTAACCTGCGTGGTAACGTTGTCACTGTCATTGATACTCGTGCGCGTTTTGGTTTGCCACCATCGGATGTAACCGAGAATAGCCGTATCGTTATCATTGAGGCGGATAAACAAGTCATTGGCATTCTAGTAGATAGTGTCGCCGAAGTGGTTTATTTGCGTGCATCAGAAATTGATACAGCACCAAATGTCGGCACTGACGAGAGCGCCAAGTTTATTCAAGGCGTTTCGAACCGCGATGGCGAATTACTGATCTTAGTCGATTTGAACAAACTGTTAACCGACGAAGAGTGGGAAGAAATCAACAGTATTTGAGTTTGTTGTGGCTTTCACTCTTTCACATTTGATTTTGTTTGTTGTACCAGCAGTAGCGATACTGCTGGTTGTTTTTGTTATTTGGCAACATCGATTGCAGTCCAATCGATTGCAAGACGTTCTTCAAGAGCAGCAATTGCTTGGTCAGCGTTACCAACATTTGCAAACGGAACTTGAAGAATTACGCAGTGGTATGTTCGGTTTAGGACAACGCGTCAAAAACGACCAACAAGACATCCAACAGCTATCTGAAGCTCTCCATGCAGTCGCCGCTGAAGTGAACCAATTAATGGAACAAACACAGAAAATTGAAATGTTTGATCCAGAATCCAAGCTCTACAGCAGAGCGATGAAGATGGTACAATTAGGCGCCAGTTTGGATGAGATTATCCGCGAATGCGAGCTGCCTCGAGCCGAAGCTGAGTTGCTGTTTAATCTGCATGTCCAGCAGCGCCCAGCGCGCTAAACATCACAAAAATGGAAGTTACCATGTTAAAAGTATTAAGCGTGTTTGGCACGCGTCCTGAAGCCATCAAAATGGCGCCCTTAGTGAATTTGCTGAAAGCCGACGCAGCGATTGATAGTCGTGTCTGTGTAACAGGTCAGCATCGCGAAATGCTGGATCAAGTGTTACGTCTGTTTCATATCACGCCTGAATACGACTTGGCCATCATGAAAGCCGGCCAAGATTTGTATGACGTGACAACCAGTATTTTATTGTCGATTAAACCAGTGCTACGTGATTTCAAACCTGACGTTGTCTTAGTTCATGGTGATACCAGTACCACATTTGCTGCGGCGTTGGCCTGTTATTATGAGAAAATTCCAGTAGGGCATGTGGAAGCTGGTCTGCGGACAGGAAATATTTATAGCCCTTGGCCAGAAGAGGCCAATCGTAAATTAACGGGTGCTATTACTCGTTTCCACTTCGCACCGACGGCAACCTCGCAGGCCAATTTATTAGCCGAAAATACCCCTGAACAACATATTTATGTCACAGGCAATACCGTCATTGATGCCTTGTTGCAGGTGGTGGCGAAAATTGATGCAGATAAAGCGTTGTCTGCAGAATTTGCAGCAAAATTCCCGTATGGCCAAGATGGCCGTCGTTTGATTTTGGTGACGGGACATCGTCGTGAAAGCTTTGGTTCTGGTTTTGAAAATATCTGCGCAGCGTTAAAAGATATTGCCGAGCGCTTCCCGGATGCTGATGTGGTTTATCCCGTTCATTTGAACCCAAATGTGCGCGAACCTGTGTTCCGTTTATTATCGAGCTCGCCGAATGTGCACTTAATTGAACCTCAAGATTATTTGCCATTTGTCTATTTAATGAGCCGCAGTTATTTGGTCTTAACAGATTCAGGTGGCATCCAAGAAGAGGCGCCATCGCTTGGTAAGCCGGTGTTGGTAATGCGTGATACCACTGAGCGTCCAGAAGCGGTTGCCGCAGGTACGGTGAAGCTTGTAGGGACTGACTCCAGCTTGATCGTCGCTGAAGTGTCAAAATTGATGACCGATCAGGCTTATTATGATGCCATGAGTTTTGCGCATAACCCTTATGGTGATGGGTTAGCCTGCCAGCGTATCATTGACGCTCTCAAGCAAGAGATCAGCGTCTAAGCCAGCGTTGATAAGTCGAACCTTCTCAAAAGAGGCGCACCCCAGGTGCGCCTTTTTTCATTGATGCTGACATCATTCTGACTCAATTTATGTCGATTTAATGACATTCAGCCTACGTTTATTTTAGCGTCGTCTATACTGCCATTCTGCTGATTAACAGATCACCAATCCTTGCATCAAAGCAAAAACGATTAAGTTAGTGTTCACCCTAAAAGCCACGGGGTGTCGTAGATCGATAGCCGTTGAATGAAGCAAAAGGAGTTGAGGCATGTTAGGTTTTTTGTTGTCCTTGCCCAGAAACGCCAAAAAAACAGTGTTACTGACCAGCGATATATTTGTGTTATCCCTCTCAGCCTTCATGGCGTGTTGGCTGACCCAGTTGCAACCATGGCCAGCCTTTGTTGCAGTGTCGCCGCAGCTGCTATTGACCATACCGCTGACCTTGTTGGTGTTTGCAAAATTAGGGCTCTATCGCGCCGTGATCCGTTTTATTGATGAGCATATCTTATCCGCGGTGATCTTAGGCGTCGCCCTGCATTCAGGGCTGTTGGCATTGCAATTGGCGTTGACGGAGCAAACAGGCTTCAACAAATGGTTAGTGGTGTATGGCTTGCTCTGTGTGTTGGGCTGTTGCTGCAGTCGTATCGTGGCGCGAATGCTGTTGTTTCCGCGCAGCACGGCACAAAAACATAAGCAACCGGTGTTGATCTATGGCGCAGGTTCATCAGGCCGTCAACTGGCGCAAGCACTGTTAAACGGCGAGCAATACCAACCCGTTGCCTTTGTCGACGACGATCCGAAACTGCAGTGTTCTACCATCTTAGGGATCCCTGTGGGATGTCCTGAGCAAATCGTCAGTTTTATCGAATCAAAACGGGTGCAACGAGTGTTACTGGCGATCCCATCCGCCAGTCGTTGCCGACGCACCGCTGTAATGGACTCGTTAGCATCTATTGCCATCCCTGTGCAAACGATCCCCGGTATGGCCGATATTGTGAATGGCCATATGCGGATTGATGATTTGCAAGATGTACGAATTGAAGACTTACTGGGGCGGGATCCGGTAGCGCCTATTGATCAGCTGCTGCATGCCAATATCAAAGGCAAAGTGGTGATGGTAACCGGAGCAGGGGGCTCTATCGGTGCTGAACTTTGCCGGCAAATCATCAGAAACAATCCCAAGGCCTTGGTGTTGTTTGAGATCTCCGAATATGCCTTGTATAGCATTCACCAAGAGTTGTTGGCATGGATCCAGTTAAATCAGTCGCCAATCGATGTGTTTCCGATCATCGGTAACGTGCAATCAGCAAGTCGCGTCAGTGCCGTGCTTAGAAAGTATCAAGTGGCCACTCTTTACCATGCCGCAGCCTATAAGCATGTGCCGATGGTGGAATTCAATGTGATTGAAGGGGTCAAAAATAATGTCTTTGGCACTTGGCGTTGTGCTGAAGCGGCGATCCATGCTCGAGTTGAAACCTTTGTACTAGTGTCGACGGATAAAGCGGTGCGTCCAACCAACCTGATGGGTGCGACCAAACGCCTTGCCGAATTGGTGCTGCAAGGACTTGCCGCCAAGCAGCAAGTGACCCGGTTTTGTATGGTTCGCTTTGGAAATGTATTAGGCTCTTCGGGGTCGGTCGTTCCGCTCTTTCGCGAGCAAATCCGCAAAGGGGGCCCAGTCACAGTCACTCATCCGGATATCTATCGTTACTTTATGACGATCCCGGAAGCCGCGCAGCTGGTGATCCAAGCGGGCGCACTAGGCAAGGCTGGTGATGTGTTTGTGCTGGATATGGGGGAACCCGTCCGTATCGTCGATTTAGCGCTACGGATGATTCATTTGATGGGCTTAACAGTTAAAGATGCGCACCGACCCGACGGCGATATCGATATTCAGTTTACAGGACTTCGGCCCGGTGAAAAATTGTACGAAGAATTGTTAATTGGCGACAAGGTGCAGCATACCATCCATCCAAGAATATGTGCTGCTCAAGAGTGTTCGATGCCATGGCACGACGTCAAAAATCTATTGTTGCAACTACAACACCATTGCGAGGCATTGGCAGTGACTCAGGTGGTGGCCTTAATCAAAGATGCACCGACTGGATTACATCAACATCAAGTGATCCGCGACTTAGTTGACCTTGATAGTAAACCACTCACCGATGTGGTGACGCCTATTCGCACGCAACAGGGACAACATGGCGTCGTGACATCGTTTGAGCAACCAATGCCGACGCCGTCATTGTCATCCGGCTAACGTCATTACCAGACCAGTGCTTTGAAATGTTGGCGGCACATCGAGACATAACTGTCATTGCCGCCGATCTGCACTTGATTGCCACCTCGAGCCGCATTGCCATGCTCATCTAACCGCACCACAAAGTTGGCTTTACGACCGCAATGGCAAATCGTCTTTAACTCCACCAGTTTATCTGCCCACGCCAGTAGAGCTTGGCTGCCGGGGAAGGTTTCGCCTAAAAAATCGGTACGAAGACCAAAGGCCAATACGGGGATCCGAAGATTATCGACAATATCGGTTAACTGTTTCACTTGCTCTTTCGTTAGAAACTGCGCTTCGTCAATCAGCACACAATCTAACCGATCCTGTTGCAGCGCCTGTTGGCAAAATTCGGTGAAATGGAACTGACTATCAAAAATATGGGCATCCATTTGTAGCCCAATTCGTGAGCTGACTTTGCCGATCCCAAAGCGGTTATCGATAGCGGCAGTAAAAATCATCACATTCATGCCACGTTCTTGATAGTTATAGGCACTTTGCAAGAGTGACGTCGATTTGCCGGCGTTCATCGCAGAATAATAAAAATACAGCTGAGCCATGGTATATCCGCCAAAAAAATATCAGTATATCGAAACATCCAAACAACTGCAGCAGTTGCCCACCGAAGCAGGGGCCGCAGTTTCACAGAACAATGACGATTGATGAGGAAGGGGACATGGATAAATGGCTAGTACTGATAATGGCATTGCAAGTGCTGTTAACCAGCGGGATTATGGTGGTAATGGGGCGGCGACGCTTTAAAGCTGCAAAAAATCAAGAATTTCACTATCACGCGTTTCGGACTATGGATTTGGCGGGTGCGAATGAGGGTGTGATCACCGCAAGTCGAAATTTTGACAACTTGTTTCAAATGCCGGTGTTGTTTTTTGTTGGCGCGTTGACCGTCTTACATTTTCAGCTGACTGACTTTATCTTTGTGATGCTAGCAGCGTTGTATGTTGCCTTACGGTTATTGCATTCGTTAGTACATGTCACCAGCAATCATGTCCGTAAGCGCTTTAACTTGTTTTTATTCAGTTGTGTGGTGTTGTGGGCGTTTTGGATTCGACTTTGCTGGGGCGTGTTTGTTGCAGCATGACGGATCTTTGGCACCCTGTGGTAGGGCTGTGGCTTAGCGCCTTTACCAGCGCTAGTTTGTTGCCAGGCAGTTCAGAAATTGTCTTAGCGTATTTGTGGTTTCAACAGCACAATCCGTGGCTATTATGGCTAGTCGCCACCTCGGGAAATCTGGCAGGCAGCCTGCTGAATTATTGGCTCGGCACCCAGTTTCACCGCTTATCGGGGTATTCATGGTACCCGTTGCAACAGGTCGAACAACTGCGGGCGCAAAGGTGGATGGAACGATTTGGCCCTTATACGCTGTTGCTGAGTTGGCTACCTGTGGTTGGCGATCCACTGACCTTGATGGCTGGGGTGTTTCGGCTACGTTTGTGGAGCTTTGTGCTGTTAGTTGCGCTGGCTAAAGGTGGCCGTTATGCAGCCATGCTGCTGTTTGCCGATGCGTTGTTATTACCTTGGGTTCAATCATGAAAATGAACATCATTCGACTTTTTTGTTGTGTCACTGCGCTTTACTTACCCACTGGGCTCGCCCATGCGCCCAAGGACTGGATTGCTATTCCGCAACATCAGTTAGCGTATTTACAAACGGAGCAGGGCACTGCCGTGTTGTTACTAGCGGATGAATTTACGCCACACAATACCGCCCGGTTTCGTCAGTTAATTGCCCAAGGGTTTTATAACGACCTTACGTTCTACCGAGTGATCGATCAATTTGTGCTGCAAGCGGGCTTGATGGAAGGGGAGTCGCACCCGAGGGCGTTGACAAAACTAGCGCCAGTGGCCGCGGAGTTCAATTGGCCATTGCCCAAAGACGACAGCTATCTGAAAGTCCAAGCGCCAGATTTATTGGCTGCAGAGACGGGATTTCGCCGCGGCTTTGCGGTTGGGCGTGATGGCAAGCACGAGTGGCTTATTCATTGCCCGAATGTGGTGAACTTAGCCCGAGGCAATGATGCAGATAGCGCCACCAGTGATTTTGCGATCATGCAAGGCCAGGCTCCAAGGCACTTAGATCGCAATATGTCCATCGTAGCGCGAGTGATTTGGGGCCAGCCTGTGCTGAACTCAGTCAAGCGCGGTGCCATGGCAGATGGCGGTATCATCGAAAATCCAGCTCAGCGTAGCAAGATTATTCGAATGAGTTTGGGGTCAGAACTTCCGACATCACAGCAGTTACCTTTACAGATGCTTGCCAGCAACAGCGCCACCATGCAACAAAAACTGCAAGCGGCACGTCAGCGCTCCAGCGATTTTTACGTCTACGCTGGCAATGGTCAGGTCGATATCTGTTACCAGCAAATCCCGGTACGATTAGCCCCAACGCCTGACAAAACCAAGTGAAGCCGCTACAATACGCGTTTTCGTTCAACTAATCATAAGTGAGAACTCTAATGGAATATGCGCTGAGCCAAGAAGACGTGCAGAAAGTGAATAACTTAAATGCAGAACAGCGTTACGAATATCTGCTCAATGCCGTGGTCGATTTAGAACAAATTTGGATCCTGTCCGATGGTGAAGGGTTCAGCGCATTGGATGCTGGCGATGAGCGTTGCATTCCAATTTGGCCACACGCCGAGCTGGCGCAGTTATGGGTCAATGGTGAGTTAGCAGGATTCACCCCAACCGCGGTCGACTTAAGCACCTTTTTGGATAAATGGATCCCAGGTTTAGAAGGTGATGAGTTAATGATCGCGGTGTTCCCGCATCCAAGCCAAGATGGCATCGTGTTAGAGCCAATTGATTTACGTGATGCGTTAGAAGAAGCAATGCAAGAAGACAACGCGCATTAATGCGGCGTTGCTGTTGAACAAAGCCTTCGTTTGACGAAGGCTTTTTTAATACAAATACGACATCTTCTCATTTACTGTTGATAACGATTCTTAATTGCACTACAATGCTCCTGAACACCGCAGGAGTGATTGATGTATATTTGTGTATGTAAAGCTGTTAGTGACAAACGCATTCGTCAACTCGTCGATGAAGGCGCGACATCCATGCGCGAACTAAAGCAGTGTTTAGGTGTGGGCAGCCAATGTGGTAAATGTGTCCCTGCGGCACAAGAGTTGTTAACGCAAACCCTTCTGCAGCAGACTAAATTTAGTAACCAAATTCCTTGCCAAGTGATCACCGCCATTCAGTGCAACTAAACGTTGAGTATTGGTCGTGTTTCGACGCCTGGTTTATATCCATTTAAATGGATAAATATCCTTTAATTAAGCATTTTTATTAAATAGGCTGCATTTATAGGCAGTTCGCGGCATAATTAGCACTTCGTGTAAGCAGAGGTGAATATGACGCAACCTATCCGCACCGTCGCTATCGTTGGCGGTACCCATGGCAATGAATTCAGTGGTATCTATTTAGAAAAGCGCTATCGCCAGCACCCAGAACTCGTTGCGCGTTCCAGTTTTTCCGTGAAAACCCTGTTTGCGAATCCTGAGGCGCATAAAGCCAACAAACGGTATTTGCATAGCGATTTAAACCGGCAATTTAAAACGGTCGATTTAGCCAACCCTGAACTAACCAACTACGAGCAAACACGCGCGAAAGCTATCAATGCCGAGTTAGGGCCAAAAGGCCAAGCGAAAACCGACTTTATCATCGACCTGCACAACACCACCAGCAATATGGGACCGTGTTTGATTTTGACCCAGCCTGGAGCGCTGTATAACAAACTTGCGGCTTATGTGAAGATGAAGATGCCTGAGGCGGTGATCTCGCGCGATGAAGATCATTTTGCGGCACAAGATCATGCGCTGTTGTGTACTGTCGGTACCTACGGTGTGATTGTCGAGGTTGGCCCGCAACCCCAGTCGGTGTTACGGCAAGATGTGTTAGAGCAGATGCATCAGATGACGCAGCATATTCTGGATTTTATCGAATTATACAACACCAACCAATTGCCAGAATTACCTAAACGCACACCGGCGATCCGCTATTTGCACAGTATCAAACTGCCTTTAAGTGCGCAGGGTGAGCGTCTTGGCATGGTGCATAAAAACGTGCAAGACCGCGATTACCTACCAATTCAGCCTGGAGATCCGTTGTTTGTATTGTTTGATGGTACCGTGGTGCCGTATGAGGGCGATACCGTGGTGTATCCAACCTTTATCAACGAAGCGGCTTATTACGACAATAATTTGGCCATGTCATTGAACGAACAGGTGTGGATTGAGTTAGAAGATTAAATTCGCAACTCCAGCCTTGATTCGAAGGCCACTGCGCCGTGATCGAAATGCCAGGCAGTCAAACTGATTGGCATTCTGTGTTTTGTTACTGAACCTTCAAAGGTGAGCTCGACAATCAAGTAGACCCCGCCACAGCAGATGATGAGCCTACAAAGCTGTGAGCCCCTGGGGTTTACTGCAAACGTGAGACGCTTAACGTGTGACGGCCAACGTGAGCCGCCCATCGTGGGTCGCCTGACGTGGGCCGCCCAGCAAGTAACGCCTATCCTATGACGACCAATGTGAAACCACTTGGCTTTTAATACCACTGCTTATTACCACTGCCGCTTTCATTCGACTTACTGCGTCTTTGCATGTAACAGGCCTAACTGACCGGCAGTGGTGCATTGCACTGGCTTTTTGCTGGTATAACAGCTGATATCACCGCATGTTGATGCGGCGATTAAAACACTTTTTGTAAATGTGCTGGTTTTTTCTGAATTAGTTCGATGGCGTAGTTATCTGGATCGCGGACAAAGGCGATCTCCGTGGTTCCACCTTTCACCGGACCAGGCTCCCGACTTATCACACCGCCACGGCTGCGGATTAAATCACACGCTTTATACACGTCATCGACCTCTAATGCGATGTGACCGTAGGCGCTGCCTAAATCGTATGAACTGACTCCGTAGTTATAGGTCAACTCCAACACGGCACCGTCGGTTTCCTCTTGATATCCTACAAAGGCGAGGGTGTATTTATACTCAGGGTTATCGGACGTTCGTAATAACTTCATACCCAAAATGTCGGTATAAAAGGCGATCGAACGTTCTAAATCCCCGACGCGTAACATGGTATGTAATATGCGCATTGCATTACTCCGTCTTTTGTTTGAACTCACACAGATCTTCAACAAGGCAGCTACCGCACTTCGGTTTACGGGCAGTGCAGGTATAACGGCCATGCAGAATTAACCAATGATGGACATCGAGTTTAAATTCTGCAGGCACCACTTTTAATAGTTTTTGTTCCACCGCATCCACATCTTTCCCAGGCGCAAAATTCATTCGATTACTGACACGAAAGATGTGGGTGTCCACGGCAATGGTTGGCCAACCAAAGGCGGTATTAAGCACCACATTGGCAGTCTTACGACCAACGCCGGGTAATGCTTCTAAAGCTTCGCGATTTTCAGGCACCTGACCTTGATGCAGATCTAACAGCATACGGCAGGTTTTAATCACATTCTCGGCTTTCGAATTAAACAAGCCGATGGTTTTAATAAAGGACTTTACCCCATCAACCCCTAAATCAAACATGGCTTGGGGCGAGTTGGCGGCAGCAAACAAGCCTCGGGTGGCTTTATTGACACTGACATCTGTGGCTTGTGCCGACAATAACACGGCGATCAGCAACTCAAACGGGCTGCTGTATTCCAGCTCGGTGGTTGGCTTGGGGTTGTTGGCCCGCAGCCGAGATAAGATCTCAATGCGTTTTTGTTGATTCATCGCTAGATACGCCGTGCTTAGCTCGAGCTTGACTGAGTGACGCGTGCGCGTTGTACAGTCGTTGCTGCTTTAGGTTGCTTGGCTTTCTGTTTGGCCTCATAGGCATTTTTCGCGGCAATCACAAAGCCTAAGACCAGAAAGGCACCTGGTGGCAAAATCGCTAACAACAAGTGGTTTTCACTGTCATGGATGGTGATTTTTAAACTCTTCGCCCAGTCGCCAAACAACAATTCTGCGCCTGCAAACAAGGTGCCTTGGCCAAGCACCTCGCGTACAGCGCCAAGCACCGCCAGCACCAAACAAAAACCAAGTCCCATCATAAAGCCGTCAAAAGCTGCGGGTAACACGCTGTTTTTGGAGGCAAACGCTTCGGCGCGACCAATCACCACGCAGTTGGTAACAATCAGCGGGATAAAAATGCCAAGTGATTGGTACAGTTCAAAGGTATAGGCATGCATTAATTGTTCGATGGCGGTGACGACGGCGGCAATGATCATCACAAACACCGGGATGCGAATTTCGTTAGGCACCTGCCGACGGACCAGCGAGACCACGGTATTGGTCGCAGCCAGCACCAGCATGGTGGCAAGACCAAGCCCTAACGCGTTGGTTAGGGACGAGGAGGTGGCTAACAACGGGCATAAACCGAGTAGTTGCACCAGGCCAGGGTTGTTTTGCCATAGCCCTTGCTTGATGATTTGACGATAGATACTCATGACGATGCTCCGCACGCAGCGGACTGCGCGAATTGTTCTGGATGCTGTTGAAAAAACAGCGCCGCACGTTTTGTGGCATTCACCACCGCACGTGGCGTAATGGTCGCTCCAGCGAACTGATCAAATTCACCACCATCTTTTTTCACCGAAAACGTCGGAGCAGACGCATTCTTACCCGCAAAACTTAAAATCCACGATGACTTGGCTAATTCAATTTTATCGCCAAGACCCGGAGTTTCTTTGTGGGCGAGGGTACGAACGCCATAGACAGTGCCGTCACTACCGACGGCAACAAGCAACGAGATATTGCCACTGTAGCCATCTGGAGCCACGGTTTCGACGATATAAATCGTTTGATCTTGGTGCTTGACGGTATAAACCGGCACCGAGTTCGCACCGAACATATCGGGCTGTTGCACACGACGGCAGCTATCTAATAAACCGTCACTGGATGCGCCTGCAGGCAACACTTGTTGCAGACTTGCCAGTTTTTGCGCCAATGCTTGTTTTGCAATTTCATCCGCGGTTAACTGGTTAACGCCAGCAACAACGGCCACACACAACACCGCTGCAGTGCCAAGTAACAGGGCATTTTTGGAGATAAATCGCAGCATTAGACACTCCGTTTTGCTTGATGGCCGTAGGTTCGAGGTTTGGTGTAGGCGTCAATCAACGGCACGGCTAAGTTCGCTAGCATGATGCTAAACGCCCAGCCATCGGGGTAGCCGCCAACATTGCGAATGATCACCGCCATAGCCCCAATAAATGCGCCATAAATGAGCCGTCCTTTGGGGGTGGTGGACGCTGACACTGGGTCGGTGGCAAAAAAGAACGCGGCCAACATAGTCCCGCCTACAAACCAGTGAAACAGCGGGCTGGCAAATTTGTCTGGGTCAATGCCATAAAACACTAAACTGACCAGTGTCATGCTGCCAAGCACTGCCAGCGGGATCCGCCATTGGATCACCCGTTGTTGCAACAACCAAAGTCCACCGAGTAAAAAGCCAAGGTTCACAAAGCTCCACCCGGTTCCGCCAAGGCTATCAAACACTGGGGATTGTTGAACTTCACTCATGGTTTTTTGGGCGGCAATGGCGGTACGAGCTGTATCCAGCGCCGTAGCCATGGTGCGGCCATCCACATCTGAGCGTAGTTGCGTCAAGCTATAGCCCTGGCAGCTGTGATCGGTAAACACCGTGCACACCGCGTCCATGGCAGAGATTGGATTGTGTTGCAGTGACAGCGGTGGCAACCAGCTGGTCATTTGGGTGGGAAAGGAGATCAGCAACATTACATAAGCGGCCATTGCCGGATTAAACAGGTTATTGCCAAGGCCGCCGTACAATTGTTTGACAATAATGATGGCAAACGCCACGCCAATGACGATCACCCACCAAGGGGCATAAGATGGGATGGCAATGGCCAGCAGCACGCCTGTAAGCAAAGCACTATGGTCCGCCAAACGGGCTTTGACCGGTTTGCCACGCAGGGCTAGGACGACCGCTTCGCTCGCCCACGCGGTAATGATTGCAAGCACAAGTTGCACCAGTACACCCACCCCAAAGAAATAACATTGCGCGGCAATACCGGGCAAACACGCCAGAGCGACGGTGCGCATAATGACAGGCGTTTTCGCCTGAGAATGATGATGCGGCGACGCGGTAATTCGAAAACTCATGAAGGCTCCTTCGGATCTTGGGCCGCTTTTTTCGCTTTAGCACGGGCAATAGCCGCCGCGATGGCCGCTTGTTTTGCACGTTGTGCTGCGTCTGCTGGGGCTGCGTTGACAGACGCGGTGTTGGCACCTGTGGATGCGGACTCAGGTGCTGTCTCTAATGCTGACGCAGGCTCCGCCGCTTGTTCTGGTGCAAATGGCGCTGCCGTGGTGTCGAGTTCGCTCGTGGCTTGCGCTGCTTTTTTGGCTTTAGCGCGGGCAATCGCAGCGGCAACGGCGGCTTTTTTCGCATCGCCGCTATCAACCGTTGCAGGGGCTAGGACCGGTGCGTCTGGCACTGCAGCGGTTTGAGCAGACGCAGTTGTATCTGTATTGGCGTCTGTGACCTGTTGCGCGGCTTTTTTCGCTTTAGCGCGGGCAATCGCAGCGGCAACGGCGGCTTTTTTCGCATCGACGCCATCAATCGAGCCAGGGGCAACGACCGGCTCGTCTGGCACTGCAGCGGTTTGAGCAGGCGCAGATGCCTCTGTTTCGGCGTCTGTGACCTCTTGTGCGGCTTTTTTCGCTTTAGCGCGGGCAATCGCGGCGGCAACCGCGGCTTTTTTCGCATCGCCTGAGTCGCCAGCCTCAGCACTTGACTCGGCAACCGTGTGTGACGGTTGCAATGACGCTTCGTGCGAGTCCGTGTCTTGCTGCGCTTTTTTTGCCTTGGCGCGCGCAAGAGCTGCGGCGACCGCGGCTTTGCGTGGATCGTCAGTGCTAGTCGCCTCGACCTTGACCGCTGCATCGGTTGCATCGGCTGTTTGGGCGGCTAGTTTGGCAGCTTGATAGGCGCGTGCTTCGGCTTTTTTCCGTTCACGTTCCGCGACAATGTCATCGTGACTTAACGGCGTCGCAGTGGCTTGAACTCTGGCTTGTGCTTGCGCGATCTGTGCTTTTTGTTGGTCCGCCTGTTGTTGTTGACGCTGCGCCGCCAATTGTTTGTTGCGCTCAGCGCGTTCTTGCTTTTCAGCCTCGAGCCGTTCTTTGCGTGCTTCAAACCGAGCTTTTGCTTGCTCGGCTTTTAATGCTTCGCGTTGTGTCTCACGAATATCGGCTTTCGCGACACGGTAATAATGCACCAACGGAATTTCACTGGGACAGACAAACGCACAGGCGCCACATTCAATACAATCTTGCAAATTATGGGCTTGCAATTGGGTGTGATCGGCCGCTTTGCTATACCACAGCAGCTGTTGGGGTAATAAACTGGCAGGACAGGCTTCCGTGCAAGCGCCACAGCGAATGCAGTCCATCTCGGGACCGGTGGCGGGCAGTTCATCCGCGGTCGGCGCAATGATACAGTTGGTGGTTTTCACCACCGGAATAGACGCATCTGGCAAGGCAAACCCCATCATTGGGCCACCCATGATCAGACGCTGCTCAACTGCCGGTTGATAACCACAGCTGTGTAATAAATCACTGACTGGCGTCCCCACTAAGGCATAGAGGTTTTGAGCGTGGCGTAAGGTGTCCCCAGTGACCGTGACCACACGAGAAATTAGTGGGATATCATCGACCACCGCTTGGGCAATGGCAAACGCGGTTCCAACATTTTGCACCACGATGCCAATATCAATTGGCCGACGGCCAGACGGGACTTCTTTGTTGGTCAGAATTTGGATCAGTTGTTTTTCACCACCCGATGGATATTTCACCGGCAGTGCTCGCACATACCAATGTGCTTTCCCGGCGGTGGCCGCTTGCATGGCTGCAATTGCCGCGGGTTTGTCATTTTCAATGCCAATCAATACGGCCTTGGGTTGCAATAACTGCGACAAAATTTCAATGCCGGTGACGATGGTGTCGGCATGATGTTGCATTAACACATCATCGGCGGTGATGTAGGGTTCACACTCGACAGCATTAATGATCAGGTAATCAACGGCTGCCGCGGCCCCTGCTTTAATATGGGTTGGGAATCCTGCGCCCCCCATGCCAGCGATGCCTGCTTGATGGATGCGCTGTAACAGTTGGGTGGTGTCGGCATGTTGCACGTCAAGGCCATGGCGGGCGCGCCATTGCTCTAAGCCATCGGGTTCGATCACGACCACAGGCTCTGGCAAGGCAGAGGGGTGCGCCGATGGATGGGAGGTCAATGCAATCACGGTGCCTGAGGTTGGGGCGTGAACGGGCACCGCCATCGCATTATCCGCTTTGGTCAGTGCTTGACCTTTCAGTACGCGATCACCCACTTGCACCAGTAAGCGCCCGGCAACCCCAATGTGTTGGCGCAGCGGGACATACAAGCGAGCGGGTAAGCGCATCTGGCCAATCGGCCGTTGACTGGTCAGTTCCTTGCGTGTGGGAGGGTGGATACCACCTGGATAATCCCAAAGCTGGCCGGCTTGAATTTGTTGAAAAAGACTCGGCACTTACTTTACCTCCACCACTCGAACAGGGATGCTTTGCAGATCCCATTTCCACCGATCTGCGGTCACCGTCACAGGACGCATTTCAATACAATTGACCGGACATGGTTCGACGCATAAGTCACAACCAGTACATTCATTGCTAATCACCGTGTGCATTTGTTTGGAAGCGCCAACGATGGCGTCCACAGGGCATGCTTGAATACATTTGGTGCAGCCAATGCAGTCATCTTCGCGAATATAGGCGACACGTTTTTCTTGTTTTGCTTGGGTATCGTCAAGACTATCGAGCGAGACGCCCATTAAGTCGGCGAGCTTTTTGATGGTCGCTTCGCCACCCGGAGGGCACTTGGTAATGACATCACCATTGGCAATCGCTTCGGCGTAAGGACGACAGCCCGGATAGCCACATTGGCCACATTGGGTTTGCGGCAGAATGTCATCGATTTGGTCCACCAGTGGGTCTGCGTCCACTTTAAAGCGGATCGCGGCATAGCCTAAAATAGCGCCAAACACGACAGCCAGGGCGCCTAGTGCCCATAATGCAGTGATCATTGTTACCCCCGAACCAAACCGGCAAAGCCCATAAACGCCAATGACATCAAGCCTGCGGTGATAAGACCAATCGAGGCACCTTGGAATGCTTTCGGGACATCGGCTGTCGCTAGGCGCTCGCGCATTGCGGCAAACAACACCAGCACCAAGGAGAAACCGACGGCTCCTCCAAAGCCATACACCACAGATTCAATCAGGCCATGCTTGGCGTTGATATTGATAATGGCGACGCCTAACACGGCGCAGTTGGTGGTGATGAGTGGTAAGAAAATACCAAGCACACGATACAGGGCAGGGCTGGTTTTACGGACGACCATCTCGGTAAATTGCACAACAACAGCAATCACGAGGATGTATGTCAAGGTACGCAAGAACGTCAGCTCGAGTGGTTCTAGCACCCAAGTTTCTACTAAATAGCTGCTCAATGATGCTAAGGTCATGACAAAGGTCGTGGCCATCCCCATGCCAATGGCGGTGTCCAATTTCTTGGAGGTCCCCATAAACGGACACAAGCCAAGAAATTTCGCTAAGACAAAATTATTGACAAGGATAGTGCTGACCAGCAGCAATAAAAATTCAGACATCGTAATGATCCGCCTGGCTCAAGTGAAGAGACCGCCGGTACAGCCAACACAGCGGGGCGCTATTATGGTGAAATGGCCGGGGTGAAACAACCCGGCCAGTTCAGCTTGCTGGAGATTTAAGCAATCCAGCCATTAAATGGCTTGCGGCTTGCCGATGTAATAGCCTTGGGTGCCGTCGATGAATAACGATTCCAGCATATGTTTTTCTTCTTGAGTCTCGACCGACTCCGCAAACACGGCAACGCCAATTCGATGGGCCAAATCGACCATCAAGCGCATAAAATATTGGTTGTTTTTATCTTCATCGATATGACGGGTGTAACTACCGTCCATTTTAATAAAATCGGGTTTTAAATCGCGGAAAAACTTAAACGACGTGATGCCGGTTCCAAATTTCTCAACCGTGATACGAGCCCCTGTGCGGTGTAACATATCGATAAAGCGTTTACTGGTTTTTAAGTTTTGTTGCAGGCCGTATTCCGAGATCTCAAATACCAAGCGGTTGGCGAGGGAAGCATCTTTTAACAAACGTCGCTCCAACCAAATCATGAACTGATCATCATGCACACAACGGGAGGATAAATTAATACCGAAGTATTGATCGTACAGGTTTTTATTTTTAATGGTGGTCAGTGCATGTTCGATGATGGCGCGATCGACGGCAATGATCCGATCCAACTTTTCTGCCATGGCCAAAAATGACGCGGTGGGCAACAACTGGCCTTCGGCTGTATGAAAACGAACCAAGATCTCCGAATAGGTTTTCGACGAACGATTGCTCGGTTGGATCAGTTGGGTCAGCAGGCTGATCCGATCATTGGATAACACATCATCAATCACCACGCGCCAGTTTTGATTACCGTACCCTGCGGCAGTTTGATCCAACGAGCCATCTTCTTTGTGCAAGAACCAAGCGTTGCTTTGCCGCGTCTGTGCCAAGCTGATGGCTGTATCTGCAATCGCTAACAGCTCGCCTAAGGCTTTACCGGCTTCATAAGCTACTAACCCTGTATGACCGACAGAGTCGAGCTCAGAGACTTTCTGATATTCATTAAAACGACTTTGCAGCTGAGCGCCAAACACTTCTCCGTCTTTGGGGGTGATGCGTGGCAATAACACCCCAAAATCTGAGCTATTTAGGCGGTATACCTTGGCATCTCGAAAGCTTGAGGCGACTTTTTGAACCATGTCCGACACTTGCGTGATGTAACGGTCGCCTTCCTGGTAGCCACGGCTTTGATTGATGTTTTGTAATTCAGAGCAGCGGACAATGGCAAAAATACCGAAATCGACGTGACTTGCTTTGCGCAGATGCTCTTCATAGTACTGCACGAATCGATTGCGATTTGGTAAGCCTGTGACCGAATCTTTGAACGCATCCTCGGTCAGCTGTTCTGCGGCGCGGTTTAATTCGAGATGTTGCTGATGAGCAAATTCCGCAAAGCGATGCAAGGCTAAGGTGATCGCCTCGTAATCATCTGGTAGTTCCACATCTTTATAGCTTTGTCCATTGCTGCGGCTGATCAAATCCAAGTTTTCACTGACCAACTGACTGATAGTGCGGTGTTGAATACGGTTCAAAATAGGCAATAACAAGCCTGGTAACAACGCAAACAACAACCCAATCACCAAAAAGGTCAACAGCTGCGAGACATATGCCTGATCTTGGGCATCGACATCCGGTTTGAATTGAATTTCTAAGCCTAAACTGGGGGCACTTAGCTGACCATGACGGCGCGCAAAACCAAACATGGCTTGAATTTGCTCTGCTGTCGATTGCAAGGTGGTTGCATTGTTGTGTTCGTGGACGACAACACCATCGGTTTGACGCACTTGCAGTTGTTGTGGGTTAGCGGCGGCACGAATTTGCTGAACCAGCAGTTTAGGATCGTCGTCTTGAAAAACTTTGATTAATTGATTTAATGCAAGCTGTTGATTGTCTAGGAGTTGTTCATGCTGGTTCACTGCGTTTTTAGTCACATGCCAGCAGCTTAGACTTAACAAGCCAATGATACCAACAAGCTGAAGTACCCAGACGATACGAAATTTATTCATGATGATTACGTAACCTAAGCCAATGCGATCGAAGCGCAAACAGGTAACACACAGAAGATTATCTAATTAAAACAAAAAATTGGCAGAAAATAAATCAATTACGACCAAGTGCGCGTTGAAGTTTTTGTATTATAGGACTGAAGGAAAGTAGAGTTGTCAGTAAAGCTGAACAAAGCATGGCTCCCCAGGTTGGACTCGAACCAACGACCTACGGATTAACAGTCCGCCGCTCTAACCGGCTGAGCTACTGAGGAACAGAAAAGGTATTTAGAGAAGTGGCTCCCCAGGTTGGACTCGAACCAACGACCTACGGATTAACAGTCCGCCGCTCTAACCGGCTGAGCTACTGAGGAACGATAGTGAAGGTGATGTGGCTCCCCAGGTTGGACTCGAACCAACGACCTACGGATTAACAGTCCGCCGCTCTAACCGGCTGAGCTACTGAGGATCGGATACATCATTCTTCGTGTTGCAGTGACAGCGTGGCTCCCCAGGTTGGACTCGAACCAACGACCTACGGATTAACAGTCCGCCGCTCTAACCGGCTGAGCTACTGAGGAACTGTCTCGCAACGGGGGGCAATACTAATGCTGGTGTTGCACGCTGTCAACACTTTGCACTGTCGAAAATCACGCTTCTGATTCACTTGCTGATTGTTTGCGCAAATTGCTGACAAGTTCGACACTTTCATTCCGCCAGCAGGGTTGCCGTGGTTCTGGATGGATGCAGCTTGCCCTTGGAGTTGTGCACATGTTCTGTAAGCCAGCAACGGCGTGGCTTAGCGAAAGTTGTGCACAGAAACTGTGGATAACTCTGTGCAAGACTCGTGGTATGCCTGTGCAACCTCAGGAATCTCAAGGCCTGCAGCGAGATCAAGACATTTTGAGTAAAAAATTAATTCTTTAAAAATCAATTAGATAGACTTCCTCTTTTCAGCGCTGGCCCGCGTAACCGCACGAAAATTGGTTAGATGTTCGCCAGATGTCAATTGTGAACTATTTTTGCAGCAGTCTGCCTGATGGATCCCCAGAAATAATCTAACAATATCATGCAATTACCTTCCTGACATTTGACCAGTCAAAAACACTAGCCCATTCAAGCAGTTTCCTGACTGCTGCCTGTATTTCTTCAGTGCTGATCC
>JACCDZ010494911.1_pt1 | contig 43448 bp, 40 predicted proteins | sample 7449551 | NCBI WGS metagenome assembly JACCDZ01 (sample SAMN15323452, study PRJNA562643) | freshwater metagenome | isolation source: river surface water | place: USA:Blue River Watershed | collected 2017-08-18
GGCTATTCTCAATGGAGACGGTTTGAAAATGCCATTCAAAAAGCCATTGAATCGTGCAAGCAATCGGGTAATGATCCAAACCATCACTTTGCCGGCTCCGGCAACCCAATAACAAGCGGAAAAGGACGAATACAAGTTGCTGATGATTATCATCTTTCACGATTTGCCTGTTATCTCATCGCTCAAAATGGAGACCCTAGAAAACCAGAAATTGCCCATGCCCAGAAGTATTTTGCAATTCAAACCAGGCGACAAGAGCTCTCTGAAGCGGCAGCGGCAGACTTTGAGCGCCTAGAGTTACGAAAACAAACATCTCAAGAATTCAAAGCGTTGTCCGGTGCGGCTCGAGATGCGGGCGTCCAAAATAAAATGTTCGGTATCTTCCATGATGCAGGATACCGTGGGCTCTATGGAGGGCTTGGATCCGATGCAATCAAAGCACGTAAAGGAATTGATCCCAAAGAACAACTTATGGATCGAATGGATAGAACTGAGCTCGCAGCCAATCAGTTTCGGATGACTCAAACACGAGAAAAACTAAAACGTGAAAATATCAAGAACCAAAGAGATGCTATCGAAGCGCACGAAACAGTAGGAAAAGAAGTTCGATCAGCTATTGCTAAAATTGGAGGAATGCCACCTGAAAACATTCCGCCCGCTGAACATATTAAAAAAGTAGAAAAACGTCTTAAAACATCCAACCCTATTCTAATGCTCGACCCAAAAGATGCCGCCGGCATCGTAGAAAACAAATAAGAAGATTTATGAAACCCGGAAGCTTTTGGCTCCCGGGTGCTTATTTTGAAAACACGTCTTTGTTAGACCCTATTCCCTCTAATTAAAAACCTGAAGTTTATATGGCTGATGAGCCCCTTTCTTCAATAGCTATGCAGTTTTTGATGCATAGTATTGCACAGTAAAATGCATAGCTTGGTTCGATTTCACTTAAAGAGCAAACGATCCTAAGCATTGGGTTGCCGACGCCGGCAACCCAATATAAAACAGCAAAAGCAAGCGCAAACTATTAAGGATTATTCTATTACATATTTTGAGGCTTTAAGAGAAACAGACCAGCATACTGGCTTTTCTTCCGATAAATTTTGAGATGAAAAAAATTCACCAATTTTGGTGATAGGAAGATTTGTTTATCATATATAACTTAATATAAGCAGCTTATATGAGCTGTGCAGTTTTTTTATGCATAGTACTGCACAGTAAAATGCATAGCTCTGCTAATGAAAAAAAGAATCTGGGTGAGAGGATTCGAACCTCCGACCCCTAACACCCCATGCTAGTGCGCTAGCCAAGCTGCGCCACACCCAGATAAAATTAGACTGTTGCCAAACCTTCAAATTCGAATTCGGCTTTTTTGAACTCTGTCACTCCAATACGGGCGCACTCTTCGATGATTTTTTCTAAAACATCACCGGGATGCAGCTCTGCGGCGGAGAGATCAACGGAAATAGAGGCTGTGAAATTAACACCTCGTCTGAGACCTTTCACCTTAAAATTGGCGTACATGGTCTCTTTTTTCTTAGAAATATTCTTAAAACGTATCAAATTATTTTCAGCAAGATCTTTCATCTATAACCTCAAGTAGCAAACAATCGTAGGGGCACGATCGGTTTCTGTCAATGTCTTTGGAAATATAAAGGATTTTGATAAAATGCTTGTCTAATATGGGAATGAAACTGGAAAAAAGCTGGCATGAAAAGCTCAAGGAAGAACTTGAAAAGCCTTATATCCAAGAGCTAAAACGCTTCCTTCAGTCGGAAAAAGAGTCGGGAAAAATCATATATCCTCCTGAAGAACTCGTTTTTAATGCTTTACTGCAAACCCCTTACGAAAAAGTTAAGGTGGTCATTGTCGGGCAAGACCCTTATCATGGAAAAGGTCAAGCCCATGGCCTTTCTTTTAGCGTGCTTCCTGGTGTTTCGCTTCCTCCGTCTTTAAAAAACATCTATAAAGAAATTCAGAGCGATTTAGGAGTTTCTCCACCCAAAGATGGATGCCTGCTCCACTGGGCCCAGCAAGGCGTGCTCCTATTAAACGCTACCCTTACAGTGAGAGCGGGCGAACCGAAATCTCATTATGGAAAGGGGTGGGAGCAGTTAACAGATGCCATTATTGATGTCTTAGTACAGAAAAAAGATCCTATTGTTTTTTTATTATGGGGCAAATCTGCCCAAGAAAAAGGGCATCGTGCTATGGGATCTCATCATGCTGTATTCCAAGCAGCGCACCCTTCGCCTTACTCAGTAGATGGCTTTTTTGGATGCCGCCATTTTTCAAAAGCCAATCAGTTTCTGCAAAGTGTTGGTAAGTCGCCGATTAATTGGTCATAACCCGTCTAAAAAAGAAAGCTGTGCACAATTCTAAACAACAAAAGCAAGATTTCGACAAAGTTATGAACATCTCTTTTTGTAGAGAGACAAGCCCCTGGTTATCAACAAATCCACACCGTTAGATGAGTATCTTTATTTTAAAGATCTTAAGAAGAATCTAAAAGAAGCGATGTGGAAAATTCAGGTCTTGAGTAGTATGGCTTTCATGAAAGAACTTTCTTCACACCATTTTTTTTCATTAGAAGAGTTTCTACACCAGGCTCTTTTCAAAAATGATGCTCCCGTCTGGGATGCATTGCATCAACTCTCTTCTTATTTAAAAAATGCCGACCTTGGAAAAATCGAAATCTCTGTTCCTGATACTGTTTATTTAATCAACAGAGAACAAATTTCAATTGCCAAAGGATGCATCGTTGAAGCTGGAGCCTATATTCAAGGCCCTGTCATCTTAGGTCCTGGCACTGTTGTTAGGCATGGAGCATACATCCGTGGAAATGTTATTACCGGCAAAGATTGTATTATCGGACATGCAACAGAGGTTAAAAACTCAATTTTTCTAAATCGCGCATCAGCAGCGCACTTTAATTATGTGGGCGACTCTATTTTGGGAAACGATGTGAACTTAGGTGCTGGAGTTAAGCTTGCCAACTATAGGCTTGATCACGCTACTGTGACTCTTATGTACCAGGGGAAAAAAGTTGCAACGGATTTAAAAAAGTTTGGGGCGGTTATTGGAGATCAAACCCAAATTGGATGCAATGCGGTTACTAGCCCTGGAACCTTAATCGGTCCTCGGTCGTTTTGCTATCCTTGTATGAACGTAAAGGGGGTTTTACCCCCACGAACAATTTATCGAGACAAATTAAACAGGTGAGTTGATTATGGCTATAGGAGCAGAGCTCAATCGAACTTCGCACTTTTATTTTCACCGTGACAAAATTGAACAAGAGATTGCAAAAAGCATTTTTGGTTTTGGAGAAAAAACAAAGCTAAGAGATGCCTGTGAATATGCACTAAAAGGGGGAGGGAAGCGTTTCAGGCCTCTCTTAGTGCTTTTGGTCGCCGAGGCACTTGGAAACGGCTTAAACGCGCTAGATGCAGCTTTGTCGGTTGAGTTTTTTCATACAGCGTCACTCATTGTAGACGATCTTCCTTGCATGGATGATGAAGAAGAAAGAAGAAATCAGCCGACATTGCATAAGCTCTATGGCGAATCAATTGCCCTTCTTTCTAGTTACGCTCTCATTTGTGCTGCATTTGAAAAAATACAAGTCAATGCATGCAAAATGAAAGAATCTGGCACTCCCTATAATTCTACAGCAGAACAAGTTGGCATTATCGCTTTGGAGCAAGCAACCCGCTGCGCAGGAATCCTTGGAGCAACTGGCGGGCAGTTCTACGATCTATTTCCGCCGCCGCTTACCTTAGAAACCATCAGACAGGTGATTTATAAAAAGACCGTGACGTTATTTGAGGTTGCCTTTGTTTTTGGTTGGCTCTTCGGTGGTGGAGAGCTTGTGAGGATTGACAGAGTTAAAAGCTGCGCCTACCACTTTGGCATGGCGTTTCAAATTGCAGATGATCTGGCAGATCTTGCACAAGACGAAAAAAATCAACGCGACATTAACTTAGCTAAACACATCGGGAAAGATAGAGCCTTTGTTGTTTTTGAAGAAGAACTTAGAATGTTTAAGATTACATTGATGGAGCTAGGTCTTGACACGCCTTCTTTTAAGAAGATGTGTGACATGCTCCATCAACTGGCGCACAGAAATTTTACGTCTCTTTAAACTTCTGCTAGGTCTGCAGGAGCCTCTTCTACTTTGGGTGCAGGCCCTTTTTTAGCAGCAATTTCGAAGATGGCTTTTTCTATTTCATCAGCCATTTTAGGCTGTTTTTTAAGCTCTTCACGGGCCGCCTCTTTTCCCTGACCAAGGCGGTGTCCGCCATAGCTAAACCACGTTCCTTTTTTCTCAAGGACTCCGTAATCTGCTCCCAGATCAATAATTGATCCGAGGCGGGAGATTCCTTCATTAAACATAATATCAAATTCAGCCACTTGGAATGGAGGAGCCATTTTGTTTTTTACAATTTTAACTTTAACGCGGTTGCCGGCTTCGCTGTTATCAGGTCCTTTAATCGATCCAATCCGGCGGATATCCATACGGATCGAAGAATAGAATTTAAGAGCTCTACCACCTGTTGTTGTTTCAGGGTTTCCAAACATAACGCCGATTTTTTCACGGATTTGGTTGATAAAAATCGCGCAGGTATTGCTTTTTGAAAGAGTTGCAGCAAGTTTTCGGAGAGCTTGTGACATCATGCGAGCTTGAAGTCCCATGAATTGATCACCAATTTCCCCATCGAGTTCACTTTTAGGAACAAGAGCTGCAACAGAGTCGATGACGATGACATCAACAGCATTAGAACGCGCCAGCGTTTCTGCGATATTGAGCGCTTCTTCGCCAGAGCTGGGTTGAGAAATAAGAAGTTCGTTGACGTTGACGCCAATTTTAGCTGCGTAGCCTGGGTCGAGAGCGTGTTCAGCGTCGATATAAGCAGCAAGACCTCCTGCTTTTTGAGCATTGGCAACTATATGGGTTGCCAGCGTTGATTTACCAGAGGATTCCGGACCATAAATTTCAATGATACGGCCCCTTGGAACTCCACCAATTCCAAGTGCGATATCAAGTGCTACAGAACCTGTGTTGATAACGCTAGTTTCGTGTGTTGAAGAGTGTTTGCCAAGAGTCATGATAGACCCATCGCCGAACTGTTTTTCGATTAAAGAAATAGCGGCTTCTAACGCTTTTTTCTTTCCTGTTTCATGATTTTGAGACATTGAGTGCTCCTTTTAATCTAGATTGAAGATGAAAACTCTTCTAGTCAAGTCAAGAAATTAGGATGCCATCTTCTGACAGAAAAGTTTTTATCTTGGAAAAAGGTGTACCGCTCCACAAAGTCAGAAATGATAACCCCTTGGCCTAAAACACTTTCAATGATGTGTTCTGAGTCAAGAACGAAAATGACATGTCCGTTCCAAACGATCATGTCAAGCGGCTTTACTATTTTTTGTGCCGAAGCGGCATCATGCGGATTAAGGCCGAGATCTTCTCCGAACTTCAATAAGTCACTTGTATTGCGTGGAGTATAGCCTCCTGTTGCTTGGTAAAGTAGGCCTGAACAATCCGTTCCTTTGCATATCAAGTCGTCTGAAGGGTGGAGTTGAGGATAGAACGAGGTCATTTTGGAGATGCCTTCAATCCAGTTGCCTCCCCAAAAGTAACGAGCTCCTAAGGCAGAGCGCATGAAATTCAAAATAACTTCAGGGGGTGGAAGTTTTTTCTCTCTTTCCGATGTGTCAAATGATGCAGGTTTTAAAAATCGGCTGTCAATGTAAAGAGGCGCAAGAGAGGGGTAGTCATTTGTCATCACTTCGCAGACATTGTTGGGAAGATCTCTTTGTATGGTAAATTTTGTATTTGGAAAAACAACAACCTCAACTTCTTTGAGCAAGCCTTGATAATCGGTTTTCAATGTCTGTTGGTGATGAGGAAAGTCGGGAGTATTGTAGAGTGGTGCAGGTCCATCTGCAATAGCATAAGTTGACATTTTGTGCTCCAGGGCTATAGATTGAGAGGCTAGTCAAGGCAGGGTCATTATGCACATCTTCACTAAATCTATCAAATTTCTCATTCTTTTGGTTTTATGTGCGGCATGTTCGTCAAAAACTCATGACGGATTAAGGGTCAACATTGGAGGAGAACCGCATACGCTCGATCCCAGAAGAGCCCGGGATTTGCAGTCGATAACGCTCACTAAAATGTTTTTCGAAGGCCTGACGCGAATTAATCCGAAAGAAAAAGCTGAACTTGCCTTAGCAGAAAAAGTAGACATTTCTGAAGATGGAAAAATTTATACCTTTCATCTTCGAAGAGCTGTTTGGAATACAGGCGCTAGAGTCACAGCACATGATTTTGTGTATGGCTGGTCGAAAGTTTTAGATCCTCATTTTCCTGCAGACCAAGCTTTTCAAATGTACGTCATCAAAAATGGAAAAGCTTGCAAAGATGGGAAGATGATTTTTGAGCAAGTTGGAGTTAAAGCAATCGATGCTGAAACGCTTCAGGTAGAGCTCGAGCATCCGATTCCTTACTTTTTAGAACTGACCGCGCTGCCAGTCTTTTTTCCTATTTCTCAAAAAGTCGATGAAGCACATCCCCATTGGGCAACCGATGCACAAACAATAATTGGCAACGGCCCTTTTGTTATCAAGGAGTGGAAACATAGCGACCATCTCTATGTAGTAAAGAACACAAATTATTGGGACGCTTTGCATGTTAAATTGAATAAAATCGATCTTTTGATGGTCGATGAAGAAACAGAACTTAAAATGTATGAAAAAGGCGAACTAGACTGGGCGGGGTCTCCTTTGTCCACGCTTCCTGTTGGAGTTCTGAAGGATCTAAAAAAACAAGGAGAGCTGCAAGTAAAGCCCTTTTTAGCCACCTATTTTTTTAGAACAAACGTCGATGCAGAACCTTTTCAACATCCTCTTATGAGAAAAGCGTTTGCCCTCGCAATAAAACGCTCAGATATTGTGGAACACGTAACACAGGGCAATCAACTCCCCGCAACGGGACTTGTTCCTCCCTCTCTGGGTATTCAAGAAAACCCCTATTTTAAAGATGGAGATCAAAACGCTGCAAAAGATGCTTTTGAAGAAGCCCTGAAGGCGGAAGGATTAACACGGGAAACGCTGCCAAACATTTCTCTTATGTATGTTGCTGGAGAAAGAAACCACCTGATTGCCCAAACAGTACAAGAGCAGTGGAGAGCTGCGCTAGGAATCACAGTTCAGCTGCATGCCGTAGAGAGAAAGGTTTTTTATGATCGTATTTCGAAACGAAGCTTTCAGCTAGCTGCTGGCTCATGGACAGCCGATTTTAGCGATAGTGTGAATTTTTTGGAGATTTTCAAGTTTAAAGCCGGCGGATCGAATAATACTGGTTGGGAAAATCTCCGCTATCGAGAGCTTTTGGATCAAGCTCTCGAAGAAAATGACGCCATAGAGAGGAAAAAATTATTCCAAGAATGTGAATCAATTTTAATGCAAGAGATGCCCATCATGCCTCTTTTCCACTATACACTTCTCTATGTAGCCAAGCAAAATGTGAAGGATGTTGTTCTTTCTCATTTAGGAGGACTCGATTTTAAATGGGCATATATGGAAGTCTGTGACTACTCCCCTTCCTAAAGGAGGGGGCTTCTAGGGATTGCTCCCAGGCCATCTAATCCGAGGGCCAAGATATTTTGCGCTGCATTGAAATCCCTGGTCGACTTATACCTACACTTCGTACAGCTGTGCTTTCGTTCTGATAGTTTCTTTGCTTCTATGAACTTGCATTGGCTGCAGGTCTGCGAGGTGTACGCTGGGTTCACTAATCCTAGTTTCCTACCAGCTTCTTCCGCTTTGTAGGTCAAGTATTGACGAAACTGATTCCAACTGGCATCTGTTATGCTCTTTGCTAAAGAAGACCCTTCCATCATTTTTTTGATGTTTAGATCTTCGATGCAAATGTATTGATATTGATTAATAATTTTTCGAGTCTCTTGGTGGCAAAAATCCTTCCGCCTATTTGAAATGCGTTCATGAATTTTTGCTACGACTTTGGTCTGCTTTCGACGCTCTTGAGTGCCTTTAGCTTGTTTTGAGAGTTTTTTCTGAGCCTTGGCTAAAGTTTTTTGTTCTTTTTGAAAAAACCGAGGTTTTTTGATTTCTTTCCCATCCGAAAAAACTGCAAATGTACTGACTCCTACATCAATTCCTACGGCATCTTCTTGGATAGGAAGGGGTTGTACATCGACTTCACATGAAAGAGTAACATCCCATGTTCCTGAAGGGTTACGTCTTAGAGTACAGGTTTTAATGGCTCCTTCAAGAGGACGGTGCATTTTAATACGAATGCTTCCGATTTTGGAAAGTTTTAGTTCTTTTCCCACAACAATAAAGCCACTTTGCGGATAACAAAAGCTGTTATATCGATGCATTCCCCGAAAACGGGGAAAGCCGGGTTTTTCTCCTGTCTTACATCGACGGAAAAATCCTTGAAAAGCTTTATCTAAACGATCAATGATGTTTTGTAAAACTTGAGAGTGGACTTGGTTTAATTCTGGTTTTTCTAGTTTTAATTCGGGTAAAAACATGAGCTGCTGATATTTGGTCAAAGAGATATCAAGTTCTTCAAAGGCTAGGATACGTTGTGCGAGCATCTCGTTATAGAGCCACCGACATGCATGAAGGAACGTTTCAAGGAGCCTAAGTTGCTTCTTTGTGGGATTAAGTCTGTACTGAAATGCCTTTCGTACGATCATGCGAATAGTATATGATAGAGAAGACTTGAAAAGCAATTAGTTTGAAGATATACGGAGTGCCTTACATCTCGGTCATGAGTGGGCGGGTTTTATGGTGCAAGAGGATAAATAAGATGCGATGGTTATTGAAGACACTCTTTTTTCTGTTGTTTATAGGGCAAGCCTGGGCAGGTGCTGTGCGCCTTGTGAACGATTCGGCTTATAAGCTCAGAGCTGTGATTCGCGCAGCCGATGGAACATACCTGGGCGAGGTTATTGTTATGCCTCAAAGGACCATGCAATGGAATGACTACTGGGGAGGCATTGGTTATTATAACAACTCTCAAACACCGTACACTGTCATTTGGTTCTGTGTCGACGGCGGAGATTTTTCTGTGTGTAACAACATTCCCTCAGGAGCTACCGTCACAGCCTTTAGTTGTGATGGATTAAGACAATGCCGTCCTCAACAAAAAAAGCAAAATCCTGATCAATACGGTCCTCCGACAGAAGAGTACCTTCCTGAGCAGCTTGAGCAGCAAGGAATGGAAAACGAAGCAGGCCCTCCACAGGGCATGGTGCAATAGACCTTTTCATTTTGATTCATGCAGTTTATTTTTAAGGATTTTGATGGCTTGTTTCTTTTTGTCAGGGTTAATGGAGCCACCATGCCGTTCTATCTGAAAAATGGCGACCTCTGGGAACCTCTTATAAATTTCAATACGCTTGAGAATTTCTTTTCCAGGTGATTTGCCGTTTTCTATATTGATGAGTGCAATACGTGGTAAATCAAAGCAGAGAGAAAACTCTCTTGTTGTTAGGAACAATTCCTTTCTAAAGTTTCGAAGGTCTTGAGATGAAAAGCTTGGAATGTAAACAGGTTCAAATACAAAAGAAGAAGGGCCTCTTTTTCCTATTGTCCCAAGGAGGATAATGGGATCTGTTTCATTCACATCAATACCCATTGATTGACAATAGTCTGGATATGCAGGATTTTCTTTTGATGGAATTCGATCTTGTAGAGAAGGAAATAGCTTTTTTGAACGGAAAGAGCGTTGAGTTAAAGGGAATTCCGGACCAAGAGGAATGATTTTCTTTGCATAAAGATATGCTTCATCATAGGTAAATTCAAAAACATGTTCTTCCTTCAAATAAGTTAGGATTCCTACATAGACGCGAGCGATTCTTTTTTCTAAGAAAACAGCGATGGATTGAAAAGTTTTTTTTTGCTGTTTCATGAGATGAGCTCCAAATACCGTCGTTTAACAAGTCGTTTGATAGACTCTTTTCTACTCTCTGAAAGGAAACTAATTTCAATAATTTCTAATAAGCGATCTAGGTCAATTTTTTTTCGAAAATTATCCACGACTGCAATTTGTCCTAGCCGATCCCATTCTTTTACATAATCAAGAATTGTTGGTTCATTAGAGTATGCTGTACAGATTTGACCTCTCGGTTCGTGGTGGGCTCCCAGCAATAATTCAGTTTCGATTCCTAGGTAAGAGGGATTATCGTAGAATGGAGAAAGTTGAAATCCATTCTTAGATTGAATAAGAGCTAGATTTCTCCCATGTCGATCATGGTTTCCGATGAGTGCATCAAATAATGTCAACTCGATAAATCTCTCAATTTCATCTAGGCGCTGCGTTTTATTTTCAATCACGCGCAGTAGGGTCTCGCAATTAAAGCTTTCAGGAGAGGGGTCGAGAAAGTGATAGATATGAATCAAATTAGAAGAGTTATGATTTTGCATGAAGTTTTCACATACAAATGTTTCAATAGCTCCTTGAAATCGAATAAGAAAAAAATCAGGCACATTTATTCCTAAGCATCTTGCGAGTTGATTGCAGAGATATTCCGTGGATGGCAATTCTGGAAAATCTTTTTCTTGAACCTTCAAAATGTAGTTTTTATTATTTAGAGTAGCTGAATATTTTTTGAATTTTCCATGAAAAAAACTGTTATGGTCTTTGTTTACAAAGACATTTGAGCTGGTATTTTTTGCAATGACGTCATCGAAATCAACGACTTTCTCTAAATTAAACCATTCCTTAAAACAGGCTTCATGTAAGCCTGAAAAAGTCAGCTCATTTTGCAATATGGGTTTAGAGCATTTGTAGCAAAACATAAGACCTCTTGCTTTTCTCATTATATCTGGTATGAATTTATACCACAATTATTTTGGTATGAAAACATACCAACAAATGAAATCTAATTTTTAAACAGCTAATTTCCAATTATTTATATATAAAAAATAGAAGGGTTGATTAGGGCAAAGATAAAGCGGTCGGAGTATAATTTCAAAAAAACTCTAATTAGCTTTCTACACTAAGCAAAGTTGATTGAGCCGAATGTCGTGTGACTCGGCAGGAAGCTGTTCAATCAACTGTTCTTTGAAACCTACTCCAATGGAATAAGCTTCAGTATTTTCGAGCAGGCGATCGTAATACCCTTTTCCATAACCTAAACGGTGGCGCTTTGAGTCAAAAACAAGCGCTGGAACTAAAATCACGTCGATATGAGTTGCGACTTTACAGAGAGAGGGAATCGGCTCTAAAATTCCTAGTTTTGAAGGAGCAAGTTCGGATTCTAGATGGTTTACATGATAAAAAACGAGATGGTCTCTTTGAACAAAGGGCAGCGCGAGCAAATTTTTTTGTGCAAGAATTTTGTTCAGCGGTGCTGTATCAATTTCTTCACGAAAAGAGACAAAAGAAGCAATGGTTCCAGTAGGAAAGCGCTGAAGAGTCAAGGCTTTTGCAGCCTCTTGCCTGCGCTCTAAAGAAAGCTGAAGTAGTTTTTTCTTCCAATGCAGCCTTAATTCTTTTTTAAGGCTCATTTAATGGAAGACCTTTTTCGTAGACGATTTTTCGTATGAGCCTTCCTTCCTTATCAAAGAGGGTTGCAATTCCTTTTCCGTTTTCTACTTTAGAAATAGGAGACTTTTCCCATTTTTTGTAATAAGAGCCTTTGATCAGTACATCGTCTTCATATTCTTCCATGAGCATCAAGTCGCCTTCTTTAAACCACGCAAAACAAAGACCATGTTTTTTATTATTGTGCATTTCTCGCTGGCTTTCTAAGACGCCGGTTTCATACCAGGTTTTAGCAACACCTTGGATGGTATCTTGATCCCACTCTAAAAAAAGCTTGGGATGATGCGTTCCGTCGGCTATCGGGTAATACTCCCACTCTTCTCCAACTTTCATTTCATCTTTGAGATAGTAAACGTTTGTAAGGCATTGCTGGTTATTAAATACTTGGACCTCTCCTTCGACTTTTCCATTCTTATATTCAATGAGAGATGCAAGAAAATTATCTTGAAAAAGAGCTTGTTTTCCAGATCCATTTTTTATTTGGGCAACTGAAGATCCCGATTGATCAAAATACTCTGCTTCTGTGAGAAGGCCATTTTGATAAAGTTCTCGCGCTTTCAATTGGCCAGGTGCCCAATAGGTGGTGGAAGGTCCATCGCGCTGGCCACTCGTATAAGGAATCGATTCGAGACAATCACCATTTTTATTATATAAAGTAAGCGTTCCGTGGATTTCATTTTTGAGATAGGGGATCTCTTTCATAAGCTCGCCCGTCTCAAAATAATAGGTAGAAACACCCTCTAGAAGACCTTTGTTATAAGGAATGACGGCTATACAATTTCCTTGCTCATCAAAAACTTCGGAGGTTTTATCGAAAAGCCATGTCATTTGTCCCATTTCACTGACGTCGGCGGTGCCTTCGATCACAAAAGCAGAAATTTTAAGCTGTCCGTTTGGGTGCCACTCTCGATAGGTTCCATGCGCTCTACCATTGGTGATTTCAAGATATTTCCATAGCTGTCCATTGGAATGGTAAGTTGTTACTTTTGAAAACGTTTTTCCTTCACTCGCTTTTCCGTAAACGCGCACAACTTTTTGGTAGGGCTGTGGAGCTAAAAAGTCTGTTTTATCATAGATGGCAAGTCTGTCTTGCAGGCTGATCGTTTCTGAAAAACCATTCCGATCAAGCAGTTGGATGGAAGAGAGATGATCAGAACCTGTTTTGGAATGGCTGCAGGCGGCAAGTACTAGAAAGAACAAGAGTATTTTTTTCATTTTTCTATTAGCTCCGCATAAATTGAATAAACTTTTTCATCGCCTTTCTCATAACATTTAAGGAGGTCAAATTTTTTCATCAGGAGAAAGGGCTTCTTCTGAGTTGCATCATAACGATCTGTGTCAACGGCCTCAAGAAATTTTCTTAAGTCACTAAGGTCCATTTGAACACGCCTTTCTAACCTATGTTCTATATCGGCTCCGTGGCGGATGGAGTCAAATCGAATTTGATTTTGCTCGCTTTCTAAAAAATGCAACCGTTCTTTTAGAGAAGGATTATCGGGAAATTGTTTGCTCAGCGCTACTACACGCTCTTTTTCTCCTTGAAGAAGAGGCAGTTTTTCTACGGTTTCCTTTAAATAGCCGCGCGTGGCTTCCGAAATCTGCAGCTCCATTTTTTTTTGTAATTCTTTCTGTTTTTCAAGCGCTTCAGCTCGGTTTGTCAAAGAAGAAATTTCGGTTGCTAAAATTTTTAGCCGCTCGTGATGTGATAGTGAGTTTTGAATAGCCACTATCCAACAGAACATCATCATGAGCAAAACGATAGAAAAACGAATCCAGAAAGGAATTTTCCGGAAGTTATCTAAGGTTTGGCTTGCAGCTCGAAAAAGAGTTTGTATCCTTGAGGATGAGAGGTCCATTTTAATCCTTGGGTTGCTTCAACAAACGTTGGAGATTGTTGAAGTTGTTTAATAAATTGGTCCGCAACAGAAGGCGCCGGCGCCTGAAAATCGATTCCGATTTTTACTAAGAGAGGTTCGTGAATCTCATATTCAAAATGAGTGATTTCAATAGGGGCGCTTTTGGTCGATAGCCAAGCTAAAACTTCTTGTGTCGATGGAAAATTAAAGGCAGTTGTCTTTGTTTTTGCAACTTTAAGTAAAGAGTTGCGAAAACTTTGGACGTTTTCTTCTAAAGAGCCTTTAGAAAGCTCATGAAACATAGCGATCTCTTTTTTGAGCTGTGCTTCTTTATAGTAGAAAATACTGCTCGAGACAAGCACCGTTAAGAGTGTAAGTCCAATCCCCGCTCCAAAAGCCTTCCTCATCAAAAAGCGATGCCTGAGTCTTTGCCTAGAAGATAAAGCATCTTTCGGCCTGAATTGACAAGGGCTTTTTTGAAAGGCTTCCATTGCAAGGCCGATAGGGATTGCAAAACTCCATTCTTGTGGAGAGGGGCCTTGTTCTACCCATGTAAAAAGAGGGTATTTTTGCTTTAAGAACAGTTTTAAACGAGCCGGATCAGATGACTCCATTGCGCAGAGAATCCGGTCATTTTGCAAAGCAACTCCTAAATTTTCATGAATGACAACAAGCTCAGGTTCTTTAGGAAAAAAGGCGCGAGCCCATCTAGCTAGAGCTAAGGTTTCACATGAAATAAGATCAGGCTCGAGGTTCAAAAGTTTCCATTTTTCAAGATGGCTTGTAACGATTTCATACGTTGCAACCCACGCAGCAACAAAGGTTTCTTTTCCTAAATGATGCATTTGAGGATAGATAATGCTTTGATCTAAAGGGAATGGAAGAAGAGGCTCAAGCTGAAATGGAAGGGCCTCAAAAATTGTATTTGAAGTTGTAAGAGGAAGTTTAAGGTCTCTACGTAAAACCGAAGATCCCTCAAGGCCTGTGACAATCTTCAAATTTTTTATGGATAAAACATCCTCAGGAATCTGCAAGCTCTCTTGAGCTTGTTCAATGACGAGCTTTTCATCCCAGTAAGCTAAAACCCATCTAAGACGGTCTTGAGTTTTTACTACTCCTAATACATGCATGGGGGCATTTTATCCGAACTTTTGGTATAATTCTAGGATATGATCGCAGCAAGAGTGATACAGTATATATTTTTTGTCTATATGACGATGATAGCTATTCGCATCATCGCTTCATGGTTTCCATCTGTCAGACGATATCATTGGTATTATTGGCTGAGTCGCTGCACAGATCCTTACTTAAATCTTTTTCGCAGGCTCATACCTCCTATTGGCGGCGTTTTAGATTTAAGCCCGATGCTTGCCTATTTTTCACTCCAGTTTTTTGAATGGCTTATCCTGAAAAGTATTCTGTGAAACTAAAAAAGCCTTTTAAACTCGGCTCTTTAGTTCTTCCATCCAATATCTTTTGTGCCCCGCTTGCCGGCTGCTCAGATCTTCCTTTTCGTCAGATGACTACAGCCTATAGACCAGGACTTGTCTATTGCGAGATGGTGAAAATGGATGCTTTGGTGCGCCACGACCCGCATACCTTACGGCTTTTAGACTATAAAAAAGAGATGCATCCCATCGGAGCGCAGCTTTGTGGAAGCAAACCACAACTTGCAGCTCCTTCTGCTCGCATTATAGAAGAGCTGGGATTTGATGTGATCGACTTCAATTGCGGCTGTCCTGTCGATAAAGTCACGAAAGACGGCTCCGGTTCTGGAATGCTTAAAAATTTAGATCTCATTGGTGAGATTTTGACCAACATAATCTCTGCTGTCAAAATTCCTGTGACGATTAAAATTCGGGCTGGTTGGGATGAAGATACACTTGTCGGACCTCAAATCGTCAAAATCGCACAAAAAGCTGGCGCTAAAGCCGTTGCGATCCACGGGAGAACCAGGGAGCAAGGTTATAAAGGGCAGGCTAACTGGGACTGGATCCGAGAGTGTAAAGAAGCAGCTCCCGATATGATCATTATTGGAAATGGAGATCTTTTTGACGCTGAGAAAGTCGAAAAAATGTTCGACGTCACCGGCTGTGATGCGGCGTTACTTTCGCGTGGAACATTTGGAACTCCTTGGATTATAGAGGATGTTTATAGAAGACTATCAGGCGAGCCGCCAATCAGCCGCTCTCCTCTTGACTACAGGAATGCCCTTTTAGAACATCTTGAGTTAATTGGCCGTTACCACGCTCCACGTAAAGCCGCCATGGATCTGCGCCGTGTCGGGTGTTGGTATTTAAAAAGAGGGCAAGGAACACGCAAATTGAGAGAAATGATCAACCGATCCAAATCTTTAGAGGAAACCCGCTCACTCATTATGGGCTATGCGTGGGAAGAAACGGACTTTTCAGCTCCAGTTCAAATAGATGAAGATCAATAAGTTACAAAAAGTGGTTAGCTTTTCTGTCCAAAATCCCAAAAAGTCCTTCGGTTTTTTGTAAAAATTGACACTTTTCCTGATGACTTTTTGAGAAATAATCGCTAAAATGAGGTTATGAAAAGAGATTTTTTTAAAAAATTGCTGCTCTGGAAAGCCTCCGATTTACGTAAACCTTTAATACTAAGAGGTGCTCGGCAGGTTGGAAAAACATATCTTTTAACCGAGTTTGCTAAAGAATATGATAATCATATCTTTGTTAACTTCGATGAAGAGCCTCATTTTGCCAGTTTTTTTGCCGAAAATTTAAACCCTGAAAGAATCATTAAAGAGCTAGAAATCTACTTTAAGCAACCCATTTTACCGGGAAAAACCTTAATCATTTTCGATGAGATTCAAGAATGTCCGGAAGCTTTAAATAGCCTAAAATATTTTTGCGAAAAGAAGAATGAGTATCATGTTGCGAGTGCTGGATCTTTGTTAGGTGTAAAGCTTACGAAAGGTTTTCCGGTAGGAAAAGTGAATTTTCTAGATTTAGCGCCGCTTAATTTCTTTGAATTTCTAGATGCTCTTGGTGAAAATGCGTTAAGAAAGCTGCTCGAAGATCTTCAAGAGCCAAGGGCGATTTCTGAAATTTTTCACGAAAAGCTCATTAAACTCTTAAAGTACTATTTTATTGTGGGAGGGATGCCGGAAGCAGTAGCAACCTATCTCAAAACAGAAAACTTACAAGATGTTAGAGGCGTTCAAAAAGAGATACTAGATGCTTATACACTGGATTTTGCCAAACACGCTCCTGAAGAAGAAGTGATGAAAATCATGGCTGTTTGGGAATCAATTCCAAGACAGCTAGCCAAGGAAAATAAGAAATTTATCTTTTCAGCCATTCGAGAAAGCGCAAGAGCAAAAAGTTATGAAACGGCAATCCAATGGCTTAAAGATGCAGGACTTCTGCTCAAAGCGAATTTGATATCGACACCTAAACTACCTCTGGATGCCTATGCAGATAAAAGAGCTTTTAAAGTTTTCATGCTTGATGTCGGTCTTTTAGGCGCAATGAGCAAACTTGATCCGCGCGTGCTTTTAGAAGGAAATCAGTTATTTCAAGAATTTAAAGGCGCTCTCACAGAAAATTATGTTGCAAACGAGCTGCATGATAAATATTTCGATGGGCTTTATTATTGGTCTAGCGAAGGAACAGCAGAAGTTGATTTTGTCATTTCGACAGAACATTTAATTTTTCCCTTAGAGGTAAAAGCTGGCATATCAACACAAAAGAAAAGCCTTCTTATCTATGAAGAAAAATTTTCCCATGCTGAAAATGCACTTGCTGCTTTATCAAGAACGACGCTGCGCAACTTTGCTCATGATGGGGCAATTATCAATTATCCTCTGTATGGAATAGGTCTGTTTCCTCGTTTTAAATGAGGTGCTAAAGCCTTTCCTCAAACAGTTTAAGCAGCCTTTTAAACTCCTGGGAAGACTCTTTAGTCTGTTTTTTTTCTTGAAGAGCTGTTGTTTTCTTATGGGTGAGTTTGTGGATGAACTCTTCGATGGTTTGTACGCGCGCGCCTTTTTGCTTTGAGCGTCTTAAAAGATCGCCATCAGATGAGATGACCATCTCTTGAGAGGGATTTTTGGTGTGCTCTAACATCTCTAAAATATAGTCATCGGCGGTTTGATGAGCTGGTGTGTAGACAATGTTCATCGATTTCAGGTTGCGTCGAAGTGCTTCAGGAGGGTCTTTTTCGCGCCCATCAAACACAACTGTCATCGGTGAGTTAAGCTGCGTCATGGTTTGATACAGTTTTTCTAAAAGAGATCTTTCTTGCTCCTTCATCGACTTGTAATTTTTCGTCAGACGAAAAAAGAAGTTATATCCGTCGATCCAATAGTGCATCGGCTAGAGAATTTAAATAGAGATGGAGTTTATCGATAGCTTTACGCCGGTGAGAGATGCGGTTTTTTACAGCTTCTTCAAGCTCTGCAAAAGTTTTTCCGTATTCATGCTTGATGAAAATACTATCATAGCCAAAACCTTTTCCGCCTTTCTCTTCTTCAGCAATCGTTCCTTCCGAAATGCCACGCACGCATTTTTTGAGTCCCTCAGGTGAAGCAACTGCAATCCAGCATTCGAAGTAGGCTTGGCGGTCTGAGTCGGTTAATTCTTTCATTTTTTCTAGGAGTTTTTTTCGATTCTCTGTGTCAGATGAATGCTCTCCAGCATAACGTGCAGATAAAACGCCCGGTGCTCCTTGGAGTGCAGGAACGATAAGGCCTGTATCATCGGCAATAGCCCATTGTTTGAGTGTTTGGGCGGCATGAATGGCTTTTTGTCTGGCATTAGCTTCTAAAGAGTTATGATTTTCGGGAAGAGGTTGATAATGCGGAAAATCCAGTAGAGAAAGAACGTCTATCCCTTTGTAGGGCTTGAGCATGGTTTTCAGCTCTCGGATCTTGTGAATGTTTCGGCTGGCGATAATTAGTTGCATATTATTGATTATGCTAAACTTTTACTTTTCGAGATAGCTCTGAATATCAGAGATTGTAAATTCGTCGCCTTGAAACTGAAATTTATCCCCAACAGTAAGCCCTTTCATAGCTTGGGCAAGTTTTGATTGGAAAGCTAATATGCCATGATCGGTATCAGCATCCCAAGGGCCTAAAAGAGTGTATTTGAGTGTTTTGCCGGCTTTATTTTTGCAGGTAACTACACAACCAATGCCAACCTCATCTGTTGAAACATCGGCTTTTGTTATGATGCGGCAGCGATTAACTTGGTCAGATAGGCCTTTAAGTTCTGATTGAAGGCGGCTTCTTTTTTCTAAAGCAGCTTTAAACTCAGCATTTTCACGGAGGTCTCCATGAGATCTTGCGACTTCGATTTCTCTAGCATTTTCAACGGTTTCAACGGTTGCAATTTCTTGGATGCGATTTTTAACTTTGTTGAACCCAGCCTCTGTTGTCCAAATCACATTTTCATCGCCTTGAGAATCTTGAGATTTGCGCATTTTGCCAAGAGATGGGTGGACAACTTCAGCAAGAGAGTGAAGAATTTTAAGATCGTGGTCTGATAAGGAATGGCATTTCGTCGATAGTAGGAGAAATTCCTTAGCAGTTTCAATAGTAGTGCCTTGCAAAATGTCACGAACAACAGCGTATCTTCCGTTTGTTAAGATCCCGTGCATTTTTTTCACAAGTTCTCGTTCTGTTGACATCTGTTCAACGTGGTGAAGCACCACGAAAAAGCCTTCAAAGAAGCGGTTTTTACCTTCTTTGTCAGCAAAAGGAACGTCTGGTTGGCTGATTACTTTTTGAAAATACCATACAAAGACATCAGGATGTCTTGCCGGATGAGAAAGAAGTTCTTCAATCTTTGCAATCAGGGCATTTCGAGTTTCTGGATGGTCGAGCTCAGAAAAAAGATAATCGCGGATAGGGTTTTGATCGACGATGAATAGAAGGTTAAGAAACAACTCTTTCCAATCAGGGCGCACCTTCCTTGCGACCATTAAAGCTCTTTTTTTGAAGGCAAGGACGTCAATGGATTGAACAAGCGCTTCAATCGATTTTGCTTCTTTAATCAAGGTAGAAGAATTAACAGCGGCTTTTCCGGAAGAAAAATCTTCCATGAAGAAATCAAGCTGAAGCTGCTGTGCTTCTGTAAGGTTAGGAGTTGTTAGGCTTTCTTGCGCTTTTGAATATAGAAACGACTTGAATTCAGGGTTTTTCAATGTTTCTGGAAAGTCGCGGGAAAACGAATAAATAGCGTGGATCATCGAATTGATGTCGGGCTTAGCTTCTAAAGTCTTGCGCAAGCGATCTTCATGCGAAACTTCGCTTGTGCGAAGGATAAATGGCTCCTGGATATTTTCTGGCGCCTCGATCATCGTATCTTTTTTAATTTTTGTACGAGCATTTTGCCACCACTTAGCCCACTCATCTTCAGGAATCACAAGTTCACAAAGTTCATTTTTTATTTCAGCCGCTGTTTTCGGACCGAGGTCTCTCAAGAGCATCCGGATCACTTCTGTAGGATTCTCTTTGGCTTTTTGCTCAAGTTCATCTGGCTTGCCGAAACGAAGCGCTAAGAAATGATCATCAGGAATAGGAATCAGGTTTTTAAAAGCATTTACAAAAGAAAGATCTTTTTTCCCTGGCACGTTTTCAAATTCTACACTGAGTTGTTCTCGAACCATTGAAACATCGAGAATTTCTCCCACGCCCCATCCACCTGTATGGAAAACAAATCTTCCCTTTTTCATGTGGTCTAAGAGCTCAAAATTAGCAACAGCTGATTGGAAGTTATCTTTACCTCGAAGACCTGTTAGACGAATTTTTTCATTCAAATTAGCCGCGTTTGGAAAGTGTTTATCAAGATAGACAAGAATTTTTTGACGCAGTTCATCATGATTGGTCGTTTCGATATCAATGATCAGTTTGTAGATTTCATGTTTATCTTTAGATTCAGGAAGGAGTTCCCAAAGAGGAAGGATATTTTCAACATATTTCCCAAAAGGTTCTCCAAATTCACTGTTTTTGGTGCTGAGTAAAATCTTTTTAAGTTCAAGAGGGTCAACCTCATCGCTCATACAGTACTCTTCCCAAAGACGAACAAAAGCTGGATAATCCCGAGAAGAAATTAGATTAAGAAAGTCTTTAAGATAGCTCATTTGAAACCCTTGTGTGAACATGCACAGTCAACCCGAATTAATAGGAGTATAAAGATCTTAATAATTCCATTCAATGTTTCCATGACGAAAGATTTGCGAGGCTAAAAGATCGTTTCCTAGGTAGCGTTTTGGGAGTTTGTGATAGCTTGAAAAAATGCAGGGAAAAAGAATTGATTATTAAGTTCTGACTTTACGCAGGAGTTTGCGAGTCATTCGATTGTTTCTTAAGAAGATAGGAGTAGCTTTGACGCAGCAGCGCGTAGGCTTTCTTTTGGAGCCCAAGTTCAAGCGTAAGTGACGCTATTTCAATATCTTTCTGTATGATTTGATGTTCTGTTTCAAAAAGTTTATCAATGATTTTCCCAATTTCTTTGCGCGTTTGTTCAATGAAGGGATTAACCTGTTCTTCCATGATAATTCTTGGGTTGTTTGATTTTTGCACGTAGGATACTTTTTGTTTTAAAATTAGTCCACTGTTATTTCAAATTTTTTATTATGAAAGTCTTCTCAAGAAGCCGATGCGTATACTTTACGTTTCTTAAAGACAGCAAGTAAGTTATTTAGATTATAAATTTCCCAGGAACTGCCACACAAAGTATTTTGAAAGAAAATTTTATATACAACGGTGTAATTCGGACCGTCAAGAGTACAGGACTCCGGTTTTTTATCCATGAGTATTAAGCTAGAAAAAGCGTCTGACAGACCAGGTTTTTTTGTCTGCAGTTCGAATTTAAAGCTTTTGGGGATGTGTTCTAAAAGAAAAGAGCATCCTCCTGAGAAAATTTTTAGATCATCCATGAAAAAATCGCCTAAGCCCTCGAAGGTTTTATCAGTCAAATCATGTCGAAGCATTTTTGAAACTAAATCCCCCTTTCCAAGCCATAAAAAGAAATGCGAGCAGTATGTAAACCGATGAATCGTATCGATGATTTCCTTATAAGAGAGCTCTTCATTAGGCAGATTGATAATCATGAATAATTACTCCTCCAGTATCGAAGAGGATCTTCCATTTTGCTATAAAGTTTTATAAGCTCAGGGAGTTCATAAATTTCCCACCCAGACCCTATAACTGTGTCTTGCTTGTAGATTTTCGAAACAACGGTGTAATGCAGCTCTGTCGTGGTTTGTGAAAACCGTTTGACTTGAAAATTTAAAAACTTAGAGTTGTCGTTACCCAAGGGTCTTTTGTCATTAACAATAAACTTGATCGCCTCTTGGGATAAATGATCAAACCACAACTCTACCCTGCCCGTAAAAAGCGGTATGCTATCAACACCGTATTGAACAATGCGTGTATGTTTATTGTGCAGAGTGTTTTCTTGAAGGATGTTTTTAGTGTAATTCCCATCTGTCAGCCATTGGAAAAGGTCAGAAGGCAGCTCATAACTTCGGATCAGATTGATGATCTCTTGAATCTCCTCATCCAAATGACCCACCTGTATGATATGATCCTTCTGAGCAAGCTTATTCATGAAAACCTCTAAAATTACTTTTGTCAAGAGTACTGCAAAAGTTCTTTTTTTTTAAGAACATTTGAAAATAATCGTCTCGGCTCTCTACTCTGTTGATCTATGTTTTTTCGTAGCGCGCTATTTTCGTGTATGCTCTTTTCGCTCTTTGGTGAAGAGCAGGCCTCTCTTTTTAGAGATCTTGAGCGCGTAGAAGAAATTGACAGGCACTTAAAAGATGAGCTTCCTTTTTTCCAAAACTCTTCCATGATAGGAGGGTATTTTAATATGCCATCTGCCCGCACACCTAAAGAAGGGGTCGTAGGATTTGGCTTTGCTAGAGTGCATCCTTATAATAACTACGGTATCAGTTTCCAGTATTTTGATCGGATCGAGCTTGCTTTGAATTACAGAATATTTACTGGGATAAAAGAAGCTAATTTTGGCCATGAAGGATTTGGAGATGATGCCGAAAGAATTGGAAACGCTAAATTTGTTTTCAACCTTCCCAACGATGGGCTGGAACCTTTTCCTCAATTTGCAATCGGTATCGATGACTTTATCGGAACCAAGCGGTTCAACTCGCAATACATTGTTGCCACTAAGATGTGGAATGATGCAAATATTGAAGCGACACTTGGATGGGGAAGAAAAAGGATGAAAGGTTTTTTTGGAGGGATCGCTTGGTCTCCTTGGAGAAAAACAGAGCTCTTATTTCTCAACAAACTCTCTCTTGTTGCAGAGTACGATGGAAATGATTACAAAAACCACCCCCATGAACATCCTTTAGGCCGGAAAGTAAGTACACGGATTAATGCCGGTGTCTCATATGTGGTGGGCGATACGCTGCAAGTCAGCGTAAATTCACATCGAGGAGAAGAGATTTCAGCAATGGGAATGCTTCGCTATCCTCTTGGCACATCAAAAGGATTCATTCCCAAAACCCGAGAGCCGCTTCTCTACCGGTCGCCTGTTGATACAGAGCCGCTGGGTGTTACAAGACCTGATAGCGACTTTGTGAATGAGTTAGGATTTAGCCTAGGCCAGCAAGGACTCGATCTCTACCAAGTCTATATGACTCAAGAAGGGGAGCTTTGGATAAAAATTATTAACAATATGTACCGCGAAGAACCCATCGTCAGAGATCGTATCCAAAGAGTTCTTGCAGCCATTACTCCTTCCAATGTCCGGCACATCACAGTGATGATCGAAGCCGATGGAGTTCTTTGCCAAGGGTATCATTTTAGAACCGAAGATCTTTACCGCTATCGTGAAGGCGCGATTACAGGATTTGAAATGGCTTCTTTGTCTCCCATGACAAATGGCAGATACCGCCCTGAAGGGTATGAGCCTTTATATAAAAGAAAAAAAGAGGTTTGGCTCTTCACCTTCCGTCCTCGGATGCAAACATTTTTCGGAAGTTCAACTGGCAAGATCAAATACAATTTGAGCCTCGTCGCCACGCCGGAAGGTTATCTTTTCGATAACATCTATTATGAAACACAAGTCGGATACTCGATCAAATCCAGCATGCTCCATCTAGGCGATTTTGATCGCCTCAATCCCTCACAGCTCCCCAACGTGAGAAGCGATTCGGTGAAATATTTTCAATCAAATACCCTTTCACTCGAAATGGCTTACCTGCAAAAGAGTTGGCCTCTTGGAAGGGGATGGTTTTACAGAATAGCTGGCGGCTATTTTGAGCCGGCTTATGGAGGAGGAGCCACAGAGCTTTTATACTACGGAGCTCAGGCCAATTGGGCAATCGGTGCTGAAGAAGCAACCGTTTGGAAAAGACGGTATAAAGGGCTCGGATTCACAGATAAAATCCGGATCTTAAAAGGTATTCGAGCAACCTACGAACACTTTTTAGGCGTCCAATATTTTCTAAACTTTTACTATACCCTTAAACCCTGGAACCTCGATTGTAAAATCACAGCAGGTCAATTTCTCGCCAAAGATCGAGGCGTAAAATTTGAAATCAATCGGTGGTTTAGTAGCGGGCTTCAAGTCGGCCTTTGGTATACCATCACTAATGGCCATGACCATGTTAATCACCACATCTATTATGACAAGGGGTTTGCATTTTACATACCGATTGATATGTTCTTAAGACAATCGAGTCCCACCTATGTTGGGTATGCCATGTCAGCATGGCTCAGAGACGTAGGAGCCATTGCTAATAATGGCAAGTCTCTTTATTCAACCATTCGGTTAGAGCGATTGAATTTGAGGTAGCACATGGTCTATAGCGTAAGTGAAAATAAAATCAGCACCAGCCCGTTTCATACTTAGTAAAGCCTCATAGAAAACCTTAGAGGCATCCAACCATCCAGCTGCATGAGCTGCCATCACCATGGAGTATTCACCGCTCACATGATACGTGCAAATCGGTACATGGACTTTTGCTCGCAGCTGTGCAATGACATCAAGATAAAAAAGAGCAGGTTTTACCATCACCATGTCCGCTCCTTGTTCAATATCGAGCATCGCTTGCCTTACAGCTTCTCTGCTGTTTGCAGGATTCATCTGATAGGTTTTTTTATCGCCGAACTTAAGTTTTGATCCTAAGAGATCTCGAAAGGGGGCATAAAGAGAAGATGCATATTTTGCAGTATAAGAAATAATCCCCACCTCTTCTAACCCAGCTTGATCTAGTCCCAGACGAATGGCTCCGACCCTTCCATCCATCATGTCGCTGGGAGCTACAAAATCTGCGCCAGCTTCCGCTGCAATGAGAGCAGACTTTGTTAAAACCTTCACTGACTCATCATTGAGAACACGGCCGTTTTGATCAATAACACCATCATGTCCATGAGAGGTGTAAGGATCGAGTGCAACGTCGGTAATTAAACAAAGCGAAGGAATTTCTTTTTTAAGCAACTGCAGCGCTCGTGGAATGATACCATTAGGATCTAAAGCTTGTGAGCCCTCTGCATCTTTCATGGAAGGATCAATGACCGGGAAAAGAGCAATCGACGGTATTCCTTTGGAGTGGAGGCGCTCGGCTTCTTTTAAGATCAAATCCATTGATAATTGATCGACTCCGGGAAAAGAAGGAATTTTAACTCTCTTTCGTTCCCCTTCAACAACAAAAAAGGGAGCTACAAAATCTGCGGGTCTCAAAAAAGATTCTTCGACTAAACGGCGGATAGCATCGCTTTTACGGTTGCGGCGAGGTCTAATTGTAAGCATAAAGGTCCTTGTGTAAAGCAGATTGACACTTAACTATAAGGTAATCGAAATTTTTTTTCTTGCACCGTGCTAAAAATTCTGACACTCTGGATTGAATCGAGGAGTCATTATGTTTGAAAATTACGAGGATTTTTCAGAAAGCCAGCTTAAAATTTTAAACCGCTATGTCACGAGTACGTCCAGTAATATTTTTGCATTGAGAAACTTGCCCGAAGTTATTAAGGGGGCGCTCTTTTCTCGTTACTCAAGATCTATTTTAGGTTTGAGATCCCTATTACTAAAAGAATTTATCCATAACGAAGAAACTGCTTTTGCCAGCATCGCTGGCATCAATACTAGCCAAGATGATCACGATATTGAAGATCAAATCATGTCGATTCGTAAAGCTCAAAATTTTTATGATAGAATTTTAGATGGCTATGGAGATGATTCGATAGGAGAACTCGGAGGAGCACATCTAGCGCTTGAAAACGTCTCGATGCTAGCTGCTAAAGCTGTCGAAGATTGCCGGATTGGAGGATCGCCTCTTGAAAAATCGACTCGTTACATTTACTTCGACCAGAAATTCCGGGATGAATATCTCTTCTACAGAGAACCCATTTTAATGACCTCTGCATATCGAGATCTTTACGTCAAAACTTGCAACCATCTTTTCGATACATACTCTAAACTCATTGCGCCACTCACACAAGTCATGGAGCAAAAGTTTCCAAAAGATTCGGCAACTACAAGTGTAGCCTATGCTGCGGCTTTGCGTGCAAAAGTTCTAGATTGTCTTCGAGGTCTTCTCCCAGCCAGTGCTCTTACCAACATGGGAGTCTATGGCAATGGCAGATTTTTTGAAGGGATGCTGCAAAAGTTCAATTGTTCTCATTTAGCCGAGCTAGAAGATATCAGCAAAAAATCCATCCACGAACTTTCAAAAGTCATTCCCTCTTTCATTCGGAGAGCTGACCCTGCTCATAAATATCAAAAAAGTTTCTGTGATTATATCGGACAGCTGGAAGCAGAACTTGGAATAGTTGCAAGGCGGCACGATACCTTCTTAGACCGGATGACAGAGGCAGGTGTTAAACTCACAAGCTATGACCCAGACAGTCCTTACCGTGTAGCTGCAGCTCTTCTCTTCTCACAAACCGATGCGGGCCTTGCCGAGCTTCAAGAATACTGCCGAAAACTCAGCGATGAAGCCCTTGGACAAATTCTAGAGATCGCTTCTCAATTTAGAGAAAACCGTCGTCATAAATCTCCACGTGCACTTGAACATGCAACGTTCACTTTTGAGATTTTGTCTAACTTCGGAATTTACCGAGATCTCCATAGACATCGGATACTGACACAGGAAAAACAAATTCTCACTTGCAACTTTGGCTACTATGTTCCTGAAGAGCTAGAAGACACTTTCATGAAATCAGAATATATTGATGCCATGGAGATTGCAAAAGAAGCCTACGATACCATTGCAAAAGAATTCCCCGAAGAAGCTCAATACATCGTTCCTATGGCCTACAATGTGCATTGGTATTTCAATGTTAACTTAAGATCACTTCAGTGGATCTGTGAGCTTAGGTCTTCACCTGCAGGACATCCCGGCTATCGAGCCATTGCCCAAGAACTTGCAAAGCAAGTTTCAACCGTATTCCCTCAATTTGAAAGATTTTTCAAATTCGTTGACTATGATGGATATGTGCTCGGCAGGCTCGGTCAAGAGATTAAAAACGAACTGAAAAGACAACAACTAAGCGAATTTCCATGAAAAGCCCTGACTCATTTAAAGGTTCTTTTATAGGAGGCATGCTTCTCATTGCAGGAAGCTGCATTGGAGCAGGCATGCTCGCGCTTCCCATCGCTACAGGCCTTGCAGGATTTATACCTTCTGTTTTTTCCTTTTTGATAGCGTGGGCTTTCATGACATTGACAGGTCTACTTCTTGTCGAAGTAAGCAGCACCTTTAAAGAACGCGTTAATATCGGCTCCATGGCCGAAAGAGCCATGGGACCTATCGGCCGCATCTTATGCTGGATTCTTTACCTGTTTTTATTTTATTCCCTTCTCGTTGCTTATATCTCAGGCAGCGGAAGTTTGGCACTGACCTCTTTTTCAATGCCCAAATGGCTTGGAGCTTCGATTTTCACTCTGGGATTTGGAGTTTTAGTCTATCAAGGAACTCGCACTGTCGACCATTGGAATAGACTTTTCATGTTCGGCAAAATTGCAACCTACATCGGAATGATCATTTTAGGCGTGCAGTATATTCAGCCCAAACTCTTAACAAGATCCGAGCCCCTCTATGCGCTCTTCTCACTTCCTGTGCTCGTTATTTCTTTCGGCTATCACAATATGATTCCGACCCTCATGACGTACATGAATCATGATGCAAGGCGCGTGCGGCAAACCATCTTAGCCGGAAGCTTTTTTGCACTGATTGTTTACCTCATCTGGGATATTGTCGTATTAGGGATCGTTCCAGCCGAAGGAACATGGGGCATCATTGAAAGCTTAAAACAAGGAAGGCAAGCCTCCGATGCCGTCGCAGGAATTTTAGGCCTCTCCTGGGTCAGCACCTTTGCCGAAGGGCTTGCCCTTTTTGCCCTCTTAAGTTCGTTTCTTGCACAAACACTTGCCCTCACACACTTTCTTGCCGATGCTTTTAAAATTAAACAAGAAAAGCACGAGACCATCCCACTATGTACTCTAGCTTTAGCGCCTCCGCTTCTCTTTGGCATCATCTACCCAGATATCTTCATTCACGCGCTCAACTTTGCCGGCGGTGTTTGCGCTGTCACTCTCTTTGGCATACTCCCTGTGATCATGGCTTGGAAAGCAAGGTACCGCGATGGAATCCAAGGAACCTATCAGCTTTTTGGAGGCAAAAAAATGTTAATGATTATTTTTGCAGTTGCCCTCTTTATTTTCTTATTTGAAATCGCCAGCATGCTCCACCTCACACCCCATGTTTAAACTTGTCACCACTTTTGAGCCGAAAGGAGATCAGCCCGCCGCCATTGAAAAACTCGCCCACGGCTTAAACCACCATAAAAAATCACAAGTCTTACTAGGAATCACAGGCTCTGGAAAAACCTTTACCATGGCAAGCGTCATTGAAAAAGTGCAAAGGCCCGCACTTATTTTAGCGCACAATAAAACACTTGCCGCCCAGCTTTACCAAGAGTTCAAAGCATTCTTTCCAGATAACGCCGTCGAATATTTTGTGTCGTACTACGACTATTATCAGCCCGAAGCCTACATCGCCCGTACCGACACCTATATCGAAAAAGATATGGCCATCAATGAACAAATTGATCGCATGCGCCTTTCTGCCACACGTTCTCTCATCGAACGAAAAGACGTCATCATCGTCGCCTCAGTCTCGTGCATTTACGGTCTGGGTCTTCCCGAATATTATGCCAAAATGAGACTCACACTTTCAGTGAATGAAACACGCCGGCGCGATGAAGTCTTGCTCCACCTCGTTCAAATGCATTACAAACGAAGTGACTTTGAGCTCGTCCGAGGCACTTTTAGAGCCCGAGGCGATGTCTTAGAAATCATGCCAGCTTATGAAGAAGACCTTGCCTACCGTGTGGAATTTTTCGGAGATGAGATCGAACGCATATCCCAAATCGATCCCCTCACCGGAAAAGTACAAACGCGCAAAGATCAAATCACCGTCTTCCCAGGATCACACCACGTCACCCCCGAAGAAGTGCGCTTCAAAGCCCTTGACACCATCCGCGCAGAACTCAAAGAGCGCGCAGCTTACTTTGAAGCAAATAATAAACTCATCGAACATCAACGCATCCTCGAACGAACCAAATACGACCTCGAAATGATCCGTGAAATCGGGTTCTGTAAAGGCATTGAAAATTACTCCCGCCACTTCAGCGGACGAAATGCTGGAGACCCGCCCCCTTGCCTTCTCGATTATTTCCCTCCTGACTTCGTACTCTTTGTAGATGAATCTCACCAGACCCTTCCTCAAGTGCACGCCATGTATAATGGAGACCAAGCCCGCAAAAAATCACTCGTCGAGTTTGGCTTTAGACTCCCTTCTGCCTACGATAACCGCCCACAAAAGTTCGAAGAGTTTTATAACAGGATCCATCAAGTCATCTACGTCTCTGCAACCCCCAGTCCTTGGGAAGTTCAAGAGGCAAAAGGTGAGATCATCCAGCAGATCATCCGCCCTACAGGGCTTCTCGATCCCATCATCGAAATCAAGCCCGCTACAAACCAAGTCGACGATGTTCTCGAAGAAATCAAACAGACCACCGAAAAAGGAGGCCGCGTTCTCGTCACAACGCTTACCAAAAAACTCTCCGAAGATCTTTCTAAGTATCTCAAAGAAATCGGCATCAAAGCCCGCTACATGCACTCTGATATCGACACCCTCGAAAGAGTGCAGATCATCAATGAGCTTCGCCGCGGCACCATTGACGTTCTTGTCGGGATCAACCTTCTCCGAGAAGGGCTCGATATCCCAGAAGTTTCACTTGTCGCCATCCTCGATGCCGATAAAGAAGGGTTCTTGCGCAGCGAAACCGCCCTCATCCAAACCTGCGGTAGAGCTGCCCGCAATGAGCATGGCCGCGTTATCATGTACGCCGATAAAATAACCAAGTCTATCGAGGCTACCGTCCGAATCACCCAAGACCGCCGCCACATCCAAGATGCCTACAACAAAGCCCACGGCATTATTCCTCATACCGTCATCCGCTCTACCGCTGAAGACCTCGCAAAAACCTTCGGCGAAGTTGTTGAAACCCTTCAAGAAGAAGGCGATACGCCGCCTTCTCACTTCACAACAGAAGATATCGATTCCAAAATCGAATTTTATGAATCAGAAATGAAACTTGCTGCCAAAGAGCTTCGTTTTGAAGATGCCGCCCATTTCCGCGATCTTCTGAGGCACTACCAAGAACTACAACTCATGGAGTAAAAATGAGAGTCCTATACGTTGTTTTATTCATGCTATGTTCCATTCCTTGCTTTTCCTCAATCAACCTCTCACAGTTTGAGAAACGAGTCTACAGCCAAAACGGTGAAGATGGAGTCCTTGAGAAGATATTTGCTACGATTGGAACGACAGATAAATATTATGTTGAGTTCGGAACCGAAAATGGAGCTCAATGCAATACCCGCTATTTTAGAGAGTTTCACGGATGGTCAGGACTCTTAATGGATGGTGGATATGAAAACCTGTCCATCAATCTCCACAAAGAATTCATCACAGCGGAAAATATCACCGATTTATTTGCTAAATATCAGGTACCAAAAGAATTCGACCTTCTTTCCATCGACATTGACTACAACGATTTCTATGTTTGGTACGCAATTGGTTATCGCTACAGACCTCGTGTTGTTGTGATTGAATACAATGCAACCCATCTACCTTCAGAAGATTGTGTTGTTCAGTACTACCCAACAGCTATGTGGGATCGAACAAACTATTTCGGTGCAAGCCTTCTAGCTTTTTTTCGTTTAGGACAAGAAATGGGCTACTCTCTGGTTCACGCAGATGCACAAGGAGTCAATCTCTTTTTCATCCGAGATGATGTCTTAAAAGACTTGCCGGATACTTTTGTAAATATAAATGAGCCTGCCCTTCTGTACCGCCCGCCCAATTACGGCCAAGGCCCCAATGGCGGCCACACGCAAGATACCCTTTATCGAAGCTATCTCACATCAAGCGAAGTGTTTAAGGCATTCCCAAGAATTATTACGATTGATTAGAGCGCGCCAGATGATTAGAATGTTTTTATGAGTCTTAGTTTAGCGTTAAAAGATCTTAAGAGAACCTTTCTTCAAAACCGTGTTTGGCTTCATCTCGGATGGGTTGAGGTAAAGCAAAGATACCGCAGATCTGTTCTAGGCCCTTGGTGGATCAGCATTAGCATGCTGATTTTTATTCTTATGATGGGAATTGTGTTCAGTCGGCTGTTTAAAGAGAATCTAAACACGTATATTCCATTTTTCACTGCAGGCTTTTTGTTTTGGTCTTTTATTTCTACAAGCGTTCTCGAAGCTACTGAGATTTTCAAAAGTAATATTGGATTTATTAAACAAATCAATCTTCCTTACAGTTTATATGTTTTTAAACATATTGTTAGACAGGTTATATTTTTATTACACAATTTTGTTGTTTATTTTTTGGTTTGTGTTTATTTCGGCTTTAATCCTGGGTTGAATTTAGTTTGGATTATTCCTGGATTTTTTCTGTTTCTAATTAATTTATATTGGATTTGTTTCCTTACTGCAATTATTTGCACTCGTTATCGCGATATGGTTCCTATTGTAACGAGCTGTGTGCAGATTGCCTTTTTCATTACACCCATTTCTTGGATGCCGAAATTATTAGATCAAAATCCCTTTGTGCTAAAAATCAATCCTCTGGTTTATTTGCTAGATATTGTTCGATCGCCTTTGTTAGGAGTAGCTCCATCCACGGTGAGTTGGAGTGTTTGTAGCACGATGGCTATAATAGGCTGTCTAGTTTATTTTCTTATTTTTTCCAGGACGCGCGCGCGAATACCTTTTTGGGTAGATTAATATGACAACTGTAGAAGTTCAAAACATTTCTCTCATATATCCTATTTACGGAGCTAATGCTAGGTCCTTTAAAACCTCTCTTATCAATATGGCCACAGGAGGAAAATTAGGTAAAGAGAGTGGCACTATCTCCGTCGAAGCTTTGCAAGACGTCAGCTTTCATCTTGATAAAGGGGATAGATTGGGTCTTATTGGGCATAATGGCGCCGGGAAATCAAGCCTTTTAAAAGTACTAGCAGATATTTATGAGCCAACAAAAGGTAAAGTGAAGATGAAAGGGCGGATTAACTGCCTTTTTGACATTATGATGGGAATGGAGCCTGAAATGAATGGCTATGAAAACATTAGACTCAGAGCCATCATCCTAGGCATTTCCGATCAAGAAATTCAAAAAATCACTCCAGATATAGAGGCGTTTGCAGAACTTGGTGATTTCATGAAAATGCCGATAAAAACCTACTCATCTGGAATGAAACTTCGATTAGCCTATGGAATTATTACTAGCGTCCCCTCTGAAATTTTGCTCATCGATGAAATTGTCAATGTGGGAGATGCTGCATTTGTAGAAAAAGCAAAAGCAAGGATGAAAAACTTTGTTCATCAATCAGACATAATGGTCCTCTCAACCCATGACACGAATATGGTACGAGAGTTTTGCAATAAAGCCCTATGGCTTGAACAAGGCAAAATCAAGGCTTTTGGCGAGGTCGAAGAGGTCCTTAAAAATTACAAATAATAGCATCGCAGTTTTGAATCTAGACTTTTTTGAACTGGTTTTGTAGCCTTATAAATTATTTAAACAAAAGGGAATACCATGCAAGTTGTGGAACGTTCAACATGCCGAATTTCTAAACAACCTTTAATCGATATTTTGGATTTGGGCGAACTGCCATTTTCTTGTTTCCCTGCACCAGGTGATCCTTCACCCGTAGCTCTTCCCCTCAAGTTATCTTTGTGCCTAGAGTCAGGACTTGTTCAACTACGCCATACAGTCAATCCAGATGAGATGTATAACCAGTATTGGTATATGTCAGGTATCAATCAATCCATGAAAGATGCTTTAAAATCTATCGTAGATCAAGCGATTGCACGTACACAATACCCGCTTAACCCAGATGATGTTGTTCTTGATATTGCAAGTAATGATGGAACATTGCTCAGCGCTTACCCAACAAACTTATTCCGTGTTGGCATCGATCCTGCTAAGAATATTAAACCCAAGAACTGCAATCTCCACATCAACACCTATTTTTCATTTGAAGCATACGAAGAATATTTAAAGCAAAAAAAGGCAAAAATCGTAACGAGTATTGCCATGTTTTATGATTTGGAAGATCCGATCAAATTTGCTCAAGATGTTGCCAAAGTGCTAGAACCAGGAGGTCTTTGGATCATCGAGCTGAGCTACCTTCCAACAATGCTAGAGAAAAACTCTTTTGATACAGTTTGTTCTGAACATCTTGAATACTACTCACTCACAGCCATCGACTACATTCTTGAAAGAAGCGGTTTAAAAGTTGAAGATGTTGAGTTAAACGGTGTAAATGGCGGAAGTTTTAGATTGTACATTCGACATGCAAGCTTTGTAAATGAAACACAAGCTGTACGAGACATGCGAACTTTTGAAAAGTCTATGAGACTGACTGATTTACAAACATACATTGATTTTGCTGCCCGTATCCAAAAAAACAAAGTCGAGATGATCGCGTTTTTAGAAACCCAAAAGAAGCTCGGTAAGAAAGTGATTGGTTATGGGGCTTCAACCAAAGGGAATACAATCCTAGCCTACTATGGAATCGGTCCTGATTTAATCTCTTATGTTGCCGACAGAAACCCAATTAAATGGGGACGGCAAACTGTGACCCGGATTCCTATTATTTCTGAAGATGATGCTCGAAAAATGAATCCTGACTATTTCTTGGCTTTACCTTACCACTTCATGGATGAGTTTTTACAACGCGAGCAAGAATTTATTAAGAAGGGTGGAAAATTTGTTTCCCCTATTCCTAATTTAACGTTTTTTCCTGGTTGATTTGGTACTATGATTGGATCATAGGTTTAAAAATGGCTATATATAAAATCTAGCTAATGGAAATTCGGACTAATTCAACAGCTTTAAAAGAGTTTACGACTAGTGTAAATGTCTGTAAAAGAGCAGCTTTTTTTCTAAAATTTTGGGGTTGCTAAGTAATCATGGTTGATAATACGTGTTATTGTATAGCCCAACCTTTCAAGTTTTTGCATTGAATTAATCATTTTTGTACGAATATGAGGAGGTGCGGTTTCCCAAAGATAACCACCTTGCAACTCTATAACAATAATAGGTTTATTTCGTAGTATGGTGTTGACCATTCCATCCAGAACTTGTTCTTCGCTCCTCTCTACATCAATTTTTACAAATGAAACATTACTTAGATTAAAACTATCTATTGTTCTCATCTCAGCAACGTCTCCACCCTGGCCGATATTTGTGCTTCCTTCACTTCCAGGGACTGATTCGACATCCATTTCAATGATTTGCTGTTTGTCGCCAATTGCCATGCGATAGGAAATCACATTTGTAATGCCATTTAGTTCACAGTTTTTTCTAAGTTCCCTATAAATCTTTCTCTGCGGTTCAAAAGCATAAACAGTTCCTGATACCCCTACTTTTTTTGACATGGCGATTGTAAATGTTCCTATATGTGCTCCAATATCTAAAGCTACAGTCCCTGGCACCACGAACCTATTGATATAATCAAGAATATAAGGTTCCCATGCTTGACCAATGCGCAGAAGATTTTTTATGCTATCATTTCGATTAGGCTCGACATAGAACTTACCCTGAAGAGGCACATCACAAATCGAATAATTTTGTAATGGGAAAGAAGAGACGTAATCTTCTAGTTCTTGAGGGTCATCAACAGAGTTTGCTTGGAGATGACAAAACGTGAAAAGCACTAATACTAAGAACAATTTTTTCATAAGGTTGCACCATTTTTACAACATGGTAGAATTTTTAAAAGTTCTTGTCACATAGAAAAAAATTCTGTGCAAGAAGTCCATGTTAGATGTATCTTAACGGCGATATTACATAATCCTTGGCACTTAAATTTGATTGTGTAACTATGCCTAAGTTCATTTCGTTGAATTTAGAGTATAAAATGTGCGACTTATAAATAGTTCTGGAGCCTGCGTAACAAGTTTATTAGGTCCTCTTCTTTAGGAGTTCCAAAACAAATAACAGACGAAGATAGGCTATAAATTGAAACTTAAACTGGTGTACTTCACAGTTACGAACATAAGCTCTACTGAATTAAACGGAGGTGCAATTTGTTGTCGTAACCATATTAAAAGATTAAGTGAAGATGGTGGTATTGACCTTTTTGTTGTTCTATCAGGAAATCAAGAACAAGAAGAAAGTTCTATTTCCTATCTTGATAGTATCGGGGTAAAAGGCATATTTATTTCTTTCAAAAAGCCAGAACAAAATCAAAAAACAAAAAGATCGTTTTTCCAACGTTTTGCATCTTTCCATTGGGAAGAAATTGCACATGACCAAACTCACGTAGATAGTGCTGTGGTTGAGGCAATCAGTTCACATAAAGCTGATATGTTGCTAATAGATTATTTTTATAGTGCGTTATTTTGTAGGAAAGCACTAAGGATATCTCCAAGAAACGCTCTTATCACCTTTAACAGAGAAGTTGAATTTTATTTAGATTGGATTAAAGCAACTACTTTGAAGGGAGCAAAACCATTTTCAAAAGCAATAAGTACTATTCGTTTATGGTTTAATGAACGATCTATATATAAGCGGATGAATACAGTTATTGCATTAAGCCCCCCAGATATGCCTAAGCATAAAGGAACATATGTTACACCTTATTTAGATCCTAGACCCGTTCAATGGAAACCTAACTCGTCTCAAACAATTTTTTTTGTAGGTAACATAGAGCATTTTCCAAATAGAAGTGCTATAGAGTACATAATTACGAAGCTAGCTCCAGCTGTGACTTCGGTATTACCGAGCGCGCGATTTAAAATCATAGGCGCATTACCAAAGGATCTTTCATTTCATCACCCATCTGTTGATCTTTTAGGTAGATCTAGTCCCGAGGAAGTAGAGCAACAATTCTTAAACTGTCAAATTTTTATCTGTCCAATTAAAAATACTTTCGGTATGAAGTTTAAGATTGCAGAAGCACTTTCATACGGTACTCCGTTCTTAGCATCCCCAGAATCAATGCTAAGTATCCCTCATATACGAAATCAGCCGGTAATCTCATTGCTAAATCCCGAGAAAGCAGCAAAAGCAATTATTGATGTAATTTCAAGCAAAGAAAGTACGATGGAATTAGCAAATAAAATCAACTTTCAACATCGCAAGTTTATAAAAGCTCAGTTCAATATTTGGAGTCGTTCTCTTAAGATTAATCTATAGAGCCCGACAGGCATGTTTAATAACCCCTAGAGCAATTTCTATATCATGTTCTATTAGCAGATTCTAGGGTTTAAAGTGCACACCACTCAACCTGTTGGATTAATTTTACTATGGAAAAATTAAGTTGACAAACCCAAATATTAAAACTAAGATGAACGGCTTTCTCGGAGAAAACATGTTGGTAAAAATAAATAAAGAAATTAGAAAAAGAATTCCTTCTCCCTTTAAGAAATTATGGAGAGTGCTGAGGCAATGTTCAAAATTAAGCAGTTTGCTGAAACTAAAGAAAACTAACAATTTCTATCGCTCATATGCTCAATTCGGCGAAGATATGATACTTAGATCGTTTTTTCCTGGAAAAACCAAAGGCTTTTACATAGATGTTGGAGCTTCACATCCTCATTTTATCTCTAATACCCATTTCTTTTATCTATTGGGATGGAGAGGTATTAATATCGATCCTAATCCAAAAAGCATAGAATTATTTAATAAGCTTCGCCCGCTAGACATCAATCTAGAATTAGCTGTTTCAGATAGCAATGATGAGCAGACATTTTTCACGTGCAGCTCTTCCTCTCTTAATACTTTATCAAGAGAAATGACTAGTTTGAGAGCTAAGACTATGTCTATCCAGTTTGACTCACAGAAAACAATAACCCCTAAATCCTTAAAAGCTATTCTAGATCAATACCTTCCAAAAGATCAGAAGATCGATTTTCTTTCTGTAGATGCTGAAGGATTGGATCTAAATGTTCTAATGTCTAATGACTGGGAAAAATACATTCCAAATATGATCATAATAGAATTCCAACCAGATTTTGATATAAATAATCTTGGAAACGATAATATTATTAAATACTTACATAGTCGAGGATATGAACTGAAATGTATTACTCCAGCAAATCTAATATTTGCAAATACTACAATTAGTAACTCAATCTAAAACAGTTTGGTGTTTGAAGAAGAAATTGAAAAAGCGTTTATTGATTCTAAATAAAAATCTTAAAATAGGAATAACTCTACTTGGAATAAAAAGAACAGAAAAAAACCAAAGCTTAGTGTGTCTGGGACTATCAGAAAAGGTTTTTATAAATAAGCGCCATAGTTCTTTTCTATCTTTGTATTTTTTTGCATCTTTTGCTACAGCGAGAAATGTAGCTAAGGGAAACTCGCCCTGCAAAGCACGCCTGATGTGAAATGCTTCATGACTTGAATCTCCAAAAATTGAATCAGCAATCCCTAGATATCCATCAATTGCAATTGAAATTCGATGAATCAATCCTTTATCCATAAAGGAATCGTTATAAGATCTTTTTCTCAGAAAAGATACTGGTAGATATTTGACTGTTAGCCCGTTAGGAATCATTCGAAAAATCCGAGCAACATGGGCCCAACAGCTTCCCCAAAAATCAGGCTGGTGTCCTGATGTTTCTAGCCAAGAAGAGCGTTTTATAACTAAAGAACCCATAAAACTAAAAAAAGCAGGAGTTGCTGTAGCAGATGCAAAATACTCCTTTCTAGCAGATTCATTGGATAAATCAAACGATAAAGATTTATCGTTTTTTAAAATCAAATGCTCTTGCATTGTAATACTTACATCAAAATCGCAAATTGTAAAATTGCATAAGTAAACAGTATGTTTGCTTTTAATTTCCGAAAGAATTATATCTATGGCTCCTTTTTGCATGACATCGTCGCTGCTAAAGAGCCAACAGTATTCACCTTGAGCTTTTTCTACAGATAGGTGCATGTCTTTGTCTATCCCACCCCGCTCAGGCTGCTGAAAATAACGAATTTGAGGACAAATACTTTGATATTGCTGAACTACTTCTTTGGTATTATCAGTTGACCCACCATCCAGTATTACAAGTTCTGTCTGGTCATTTAGTTGAGGGATTATGCTCTCAAGTGTTTCGCCAATAAATTTAGCAAAATTAAAGGTCGGCATGCAAATGGAAAGCTTGATAGACATAGGGGTGACAATAAGAACTTTTCAGTTAAAAAGTCAAGGCATAAGAAAAAATGGCTTTAGTCTAATGTGATTGACAGTTGAAAAGTTAAAAACTACAATCCAACATTTTTGTTAGTTCACAACTGTTACCCGCAGAAACAGTACGTTATAGCAAAAAATATTTGTGAAAAATATTTAATTGTATAGAAAAGTGAATCACGCAAAAAATCGAACAGAGTTGTCTACTTTGATGACCCAAAATATAGGTAAGAAATGAGTTTAACTGTCGGTGTTTCCTCAAATGTAATCGACACTGGGGATGGTATAGGTCACTACACCGTACAACTTTTGAAATATCTTGAGCTAGCAGATGTAAAGACGAAACAATATAGATTTGAATCGTTAAGAAAGACTAGACGATTAGAACATTATTATCCTTTTTTAGTGGCTCGAGGGGTTCTAACGAAGGGAAAATTTTTCCGTACTGATATTTCAGTCGATCTTTTTCACTCGACTGATTTTATGATTGTGCCTATGAAATGTCCTGTTATAGCTACTATATGGGATGCGATTCCTTTTGCACATCCGGAGTGGGTTTCAAATGCCCTCAAATCACGTATGATTCTTCAGCTCATTAGGCAATCGGCTCAATTTGCAGACAGAGTTATTGCTGCATCTCATCACGCAGCAGGAGATATAATAAAATACTTCAAGGTTGATGAGGATGACATCACCATTATACCTGGTGCTATAGACGATTTTTGGTATGAGGAAATAAGTAAAGACAAAATAACTGAAGTGCTTAAAAAGTATGGCCTAAATGAAGAAGGGTATTTTCTTACTGTAGGAACTTTGCAGCCTAGAAAGAACTTTGAGAGGTTGATCGATGCTTATATGGCCTTGCCTGACGCAATTAGAAAGGAAAGAAAGTTGGTTATTGTTGGCAAATATGGTTGGCAAAGTGAGCAAACATTAAAAAAAATTCAAACAGCTGCTCCGAGCAATCAAGTTGTCTGGTTATCTAACGTAACTTCCGATGATGATTTAAGACATATTTACAGGGGAGCAGGTATATTTGTATTTCCTTCTCTGCATGAAGGTTTTGGACTCCCTGTTGTAGAGGCCTTTGCCTCAGGACTTCCTGTTGTCTTATCGAATGCAACATCTTTACCAGAAATTTCTAAGAATGCCGCGATTGAAGTGAATCCATTTTCTATCTCAGAGTTGACAGATGCAATGCAATTGTTAGCAACAAGCCCTTTAGAGCAGGAAAAAAGAAAAAAGCTTGGGTATTTAAGAGCTTCGGAATATCGGTGGGAAAAAATCATGCCTCGTTTGATAGAGTTATATAAAAGTCAACTTTAGAGGCGATTGATCTCTATGGAAAAATAATTTTGACTCAAACCCCAGATTCTTTTACCATTCGGAACCTTTAATCATCAAAGATGAGGTTTGAGATGTTAATCTTAAAAAATGGTGTTCGAAAACTATCTTTTCTTGTTCTTTTAATGGGCCTATGTTCATTCCACCAAGATGAAATAAAAGGGTTCGCAGGAAGAGGAAGCATCGTAGCCACTTTTCATAATGAACCTCAATTTGAAGAGCCTGTTTCACAGTTAGCTACTGAAAATCAATTTTATTCTCCTAGGTTTCAGCATTGGTGCAATGAATTGCATCATCCCTTCATGATGCATAGAAAGTTATGGGAGTTTTGCTATGTGCTTGAAGTGTTGAATAACCTGCAGATGCTGCAACCGGGAAAAACAGCATTAGGATTTGGTGTAGGACACGAACCTTTGCCCGCACTCTTTGCGAAATATGGAATAAGGGTATTAGCTAGCGATCAAGATTTTCGATCAGCAGTTCAGCAGGGATGGGCCGCTAGTAATCAACATGCCAGTGAAAAGCAATCTCTGAATTCGCAACAAATTTGTGACCAAAATCAATTTAACGAACTCGTAAACCTTGCCACAGTTGATATGAATCATATTCCTTCCACTTTATATAATGCGTTTGATTTTGTGTGGTCTTGCTGTTCTTTTGAGCATTTAGGAAGTCTTGAAGCAGGATTAACTTTTGTTAAAAATAGCGTTAAATGCTTAAAGCCAGGTGGAATAGCAGTTCATACCACTGAGTTCAATCTTTCCTCTAACAATCAGACAATACAAACGGGTGGAACTGTAATCTATCGCAGACAGGATATATTGAAATTAGCTAGCGAGCTAGCAGAAATGGGTTACGAAGTCATGGAGTTGAATTTTCATCGAGGAAATGGGCATTTAGATAGCTATGTTGACGTGCCTCCCTACAAATCCGATCCACATATTAAATTAAATCTATCAGGTTATGAATGTACGTCTATGGGAATTGTCATACGTAGACCATTATGATTCATAATAAATTTAATGTAGCCAAATCTACAAAAAAAAGGTAAGATGCAAGTCTTTGTACAAGAGGGTATATGGTCAAGAAGGCATTAATTACAGGTATTACAGGTCAAGATGGATCGTACCTTGCAGAGTTTCTTTTAGAAAAAGGATATGAAGTTCATGGTATAGCCCGGCGTTCTTCTGTTTCTAACGCTCAACGAATTAAGCACTTGGAAGACCTTCGTTTACACCAGGGAGATCTTAGCGACACTGTGAGTTTAAAATGTATCATCGACCAGGTAAGACCAGATGAGATTTACAATCTTGGGGCTATGAGCCATGTGAAAGCTTCATTTGAAATGCCGGAATATACTGCAGATGTAGATGGTTTGGGTGCTTTAAGAATGTTAGAAGCGGTACGCCATACATGTCCAAAAGCAAAGTTTTACCAAGCCTCCACTTCAGAACTCTATGGGAAGATTCAAGAAACCCCGCAGACAGAAACTACACCTTTTTATCCTCGCTCTCCTTATGGAATTGCAAAGCTATATGCGTATTGGGCTGTTGTCAATTATCGGGAGGCCTATGATCTATTTGCTTGCAATGGGATTTTATTTAACCACGAAAGTCCTCGCCGAGGAGAAACATTTGTTACGCGTAAGATTACATTGGCCGTGGCGCGAATTAGAGCAGGGCTTCAAGAGAAGCTTTTAATGGGGAATTTAGATGCTAAAAGAGATTGGGGCTATGCCAAAGATTTTGTAGAAGGTATGTGGATGATGCTTCAACAAGAAAAACCAGAAGATTTTGTGCTAGCCACTGGGATTACAACATCTGTAAGAAGATTTGTTGAATTAGCCTTTTCTGCTGTTGGAATTAATATTGAGTGGAGTGGAGTCGGGTTGAATGAAAAGGGCATCGATGTCAAAACAGGCAATGTTATCGTTGAAATTTCTCCAGAGTATTTCAGGCCTACTGAAGTTGATTTATTAGTAGGAAATCCTCAAAAAGCTAAAGAAAAGCTTAATTGGGTACCAAAAACTACATTGGAAGAGCTGGTTGAAATGATGGTAGAGCATGACCTTCGAGCTTTTTCTGATTTAGTTCTTGCATGAAACAGATTTGCGTAGATGCCAGAATGGCTTTTCATTCTGGAATTGGAACTTATATTCGCAATGTTCTTCCTTATCTAAATCAAGCATTTACTTCTATCAAGGTACTGGCTCCGTTTTCAATGCTAAGTCAATGGCCTGAACTTAAGGAATACGATTTTATTCCTTTAAAAGCCCCTCTTTACTCAATTCAAGAGCAATTGCAGCTACCTTTTTGTATACCTTCTTGCGATCTGTATTGGACTCCGCATTATAACATTCCCATTCTTCCTATTCGGGCTCGCAAAAGAGTAGTGACTATTCATGACGTTTACCATTTGGTCTATGGTCATACACTCAGCCTTCCAAAGAGACTTTATGCGAAAGTGATGATCAAAAGTGCCACTCTCCATGCAGATCGAATTATTACCGGATCGAAATTTTCTCTCGATGAAATTGTAAAATATACCGGAGCATCTTCAGATAAGATATCAATGATTCATGATGGAGTAGATAGCGGGCATTTTTCTACTGCATTACAAACTTCTGAGAGAGAACGTGTAAAAGCGCTTTACAATCTCCCTCAAAAATATTTTTTATTTGTAAGCACTTTAGCGCCTCATAAAAATTTGTATCGCCTTTTAAAAGCATGGAATGAAGTGATTAACAAACATTGTGATTGGTTTTTAGTTTTAGCTGGAAAGCAGGTCAAGAATGTTGATTATCTAAAGGTTCTAGATGCTTATCCTGCCCTTAAAACAAAAGTTCAAATTTTAGGACAAGTTGCCGATAAAGACCTCCAAGTGCTTTACAAAGAAGCTTATGCCTCCATTACACCTTCTTTATACGAAGGTTTTGGTCTTCCGCCTTTAGAAGCGATGGCAACAGATTGTCCAGCAATTGTATCAGAGACTGCAAGCCTTCCTGAGGTTTGCGGTGATGCCGCTCTTTACGTAAATCCATTGGATGAAAAAGACATTGCTGCTCAGATATGCATATTGATTGAAGATTTGGAACTGCGACAGCATTTAATCCAAAAAGGAAGGGAAAGGATCAAACTCTTTAGATGGGAAAAAACTGCTCAAGAACATATCAAAATGATGGATAGTCTACTATGAAAACAGCTGTTATTCATGATTGGCTTATGACCCAGGGCGGAGGAGAGCGTGTTCTTGAGGAGATTTTGGAGCTTTATCCTTCACCTGTTTTCACATTGCTTCAAAGCAAAAAACAGAGTTTAAGCGGTAATATTTTAAAAGCGAAAATCAAGCACTCTTTTATTCAATATTTACCCCTGGCCGAGACCCAGTACCGAAATTATCTACCTTTTTATCCTCTTGCAATTGAGCAGTTTGATTTAAAAGAATATGATTTGATTATTTCAAGTTCGCATGCCGTTGCAAAGGGAGTGAAAACTCACTCAAACCAGTTACATATTTGCTACTGCCATACCCCTATGCGTTATGCATGGGATCTAGAAGATCAATATCTGAGCTCGATAGGATCTATGAAGGCAATGATTGCAAAACAGCTTCTAAAACACTTACGTAAATGGGATTTGAATACAGTGTCTCGTGTGGATGCTTTTATTGCTAACTCTCATTATGTGGCTGAGAGAATCAAAAGACTTTATGGAAGAGATGCAATCGTTATTCATCCGCCAGTTTCAACCCACTTATTCTTTGTTAAAGAACAAAAAGAAGATTTTTATCTTACTGTATCTAGGCTTGTGACCTATAAACGCATCGATCTAATGGTAGAGGCTTTTAATTTAATGCCTTCGAAAAAATTGAAGATAGTAGGTAGTGGCCCAGACTATGAAAAGCTAAAAGAAAAAGCTGAAGGCAATATCGAGTTTCTAGGTTTTCAGTCCGATGAAAC